>VAPE01024977.1_pt1 | contig 38955 bp, 43 predicted proteins | sample 3393911 | NCBI WGS metagenome assembly VAPE01 (sample SAMN08290436, study PRJNA428436) | hydrothermal vent metagenome | isolation source: Deep-sea hydrothermal vent chimney | place: Atlantic Ocean: South-mid Altantic Ridge
CTGAAAGCTTAAACGATCAAGAAGCTGATACTCCATCTGTTCATCACTCAAATTGAACATCTGCTGTACAATTAGAACACGAACCATCAATTCACTTGCAAGTGCTGTAAAGTCGATATACTTATCTAATACCTGCAGTACATCTCCAAGCTTATTCAGCTTTGCCTCTCTTTCTTCTGCTGCAAATAGGCTTAACTTGATCATTATAGTTTCTCCTCTCTAATTAGTTGATAGCTTATTTATACCATAAATTGTAAGGTTTTTCGAGGTGGCCTATTGATTAACGATTTCCGGTTTTACCCGCCATTCGCCGGTGAGCATCTTCTGCATCAGACCGCGTTTCTGGGTTTTGCATTTTTCTGTGAGCTGTTTCAACAGTTCGATTTCGTGTCGGGCTGTGGATAATGTCTCATCAATCTGCTGCTGTTCAGGAAAAGGGGGCAAAGCAACTATAAATTTTTCAACATCCTTCTTTTGGATATTTGGGAGACCAGAGCCAACCCTTAATTTCATGAGCTTTGGCTCATGCCTCTTTAGATAGAAGTAGAGGTAGTGTTTGCATACATTCTTCTTAAGGTTTAGAAGAGCATAGCAGTATCCGCCTGACCAAAAACGTTTTGTGTTATATCACATATCCACATGAATTACCACCTTCACTAATCGTTATTGTCTCGGCTTCTGTATTCCAATCGTCTGTTCTTCAGATGGTTCAATGCCACCATTTAGGGCATAATAAGCTCCATCATCTTTCATATTCGCTACATTCAACTGCTTCCCCTTTGAAATCGCACAGATTTTTCCAAACCTGACCGTTTCCCAAGACGGGCAGACGCCCTCACATCCGTGTCTATATGTGTCCATCCGTGCCCCCTCCTAACTGCTTCACCGTCCAATTCTCCACCAGTAATTTCATCTGTGAAATAGCAACCTGATTAAGTTTTTGAAGCCGTTCCGATTGTTTCAGTCCTTCCTGAATAAAATGGGCATTGAGATTTTCCATATTCGCCAGACAGACCAGTTGCGAGACATTGGCAAAATCCCTAATATTTCCTTTTTCGTCCAGGTTTTCATCGCGCCACTGTTTAGCGGTTTTTCCGAACAGTGCCATATTGAGAATATCCGCTTCAGAGGCATAAACCAGATTCACCTGTTGCTTGCTCAGTTGCGGCGGAATGAGATGCTCTTTGATGACATCGGTATGAATGCGATAATTGATTTTGGTGAGGTTACGGCGGATATCCATGAAACAAACTCAAAGGCAATATCTTTGTGGGCATAAGTGCCGCCATACCTCCCCGACTTGGAAACGATACCAATTGCATTGGTAATGGTATGCCATTTGGTCGGAGTCATAACAAAGGCATTGCTACCGGCTTCATTTTTAACCGCCTCGAATTCGACACGGTTAAAGTCAGGATTGTTCAAATGTTCCCCTATTCCAAGAAACTCCATGGTAAAACGGGTGCGCATCCAGTTTTGAATAATAAATCTTGGGTCATCAGGATTTTTGTGTTTGGCAATGTCAGTCAGAGAAATATAATCCTCATTTCGAATTTTCTGCACTCGCACAGAGTCTTTTAAAACCGTGATTTCTGTATTTTTACTCATATATTTATTCCTTAATCTCCAAAGTGGTCGAATTCAACCATTTTCACCACCTGGGAAAAATGGTCATCGGCAGCAAGTTATAAGTTTTCTTTAATTCATCATTCATAACTCATCCCTCAGCACTCCTGTCGATCTGTTTCAGCTTCTCCTCCATTTTCACTCGCACCTCTGTCAGCTCTTTTTCCAGATCATCAATCTCCTTTTGAACCTCATCAATATCAATGGGCTCTTCTTCCTCAAAGGTGTCCACATAGCGGGGAATGTTGATGTTGAAGTCGTTTTCTTTGATCTCATCAAACTCTGCCACATGGGCGTATTTTTCCACCTCTTTGCGCTCTTTGTAGGTGGTCATAATCTTTTCAAGGTGCTCATCAGAAAGGGTGTTCTGGTTTTTCCTGGAAACAAATTCTCGGCTGGCATTGACAAATAAAACATCTTTGTAATCTTCTTTTGGGCCGCCTTTTTCCCGTGAGCGATCAAAGACCAGAATAGTAACCGGAATATTGGTGGTGGGGAAGAGATTGCCCGGCAAGTCGATCACCGCATCCAACAGGTTTTCCTTAATCATTTTTCGGCGGATACGACCTTCGGCTGCACCTCGAAACAACACACCATGGGGCACAACAACGGCAACCCGCCCTTCTTTTTCAAGGGCGGTTTCCACCATATGGCTGATAAATGCCCAATCGCCTTTGCTTTTGGGCGGTACCCCACGCCAGAAGCGGTTGTATTGATCGCTTTCAGCATTCTCAGCACCCCACTTATCCAGGGAAAATGGCGGATTGGCTACCACATAGTTGAACTTCATCAGGCGGTCATTTTCAACCAGCAGCGGACTGTTCAGAGTGTCGCACCATTCAATTCGGGCACAGTGCCCAGGTGCTGCCATTGGATTCCTGTCCAAAAAGAGCAAGTTACGGTCGCCCACTTCTTTTGCTGCCTGAATCAAAAGCCCACCGGAACCGCAGGCCGGGTCGCAGATGCGGTCGCCCGGTTTGGATCCGGTCAGCCTGGCAACACCGATCCTTAATGTTCGGAACCAATTTATTCAGAGAACATGCCTTATCTGAAATTCCTGTCATCTTGAGCCTCCATAACTGTCTAATCCTTCGCACTCTTTCTTTTTGAGGCTCTGGTGTTATCTGAACTTTTTTTCGACTTTTTCACGGAAGCGGTCTTCTGAGTGGCGGCTTCACTTACTTTTTCAAGAAGAGCGGAGGCCCATTCAGCGGGAGAAGTCTGCGGACATTTCGGTTCTTCACCCTCGCGGGCAATCTTGGTGGTCTTGAGATCCTTCATGTGGCCTCGGAGTGTTCGGCTTTACCCTTATTCCGATGCCATCGGTCTAAGCTACTTTTGTCTGTTTTAGATATCGCCAAGGCTTATCTCCGGTTCTTCATTTTCGTTTTGCTAAGTCGGGGTTCGGGGCGGAAGGCAGAGTTAGCCCGTTTTCCCGCACCTAAAGCCTTGCATACCGGAAGAGCCCTCAACCTGCCGGACATCGGTTTCTTTTCTGTGGTCAGAGAGGATCTGATTAACCCTGCGACGTGTGATACCGGCGAGGCTGGCAATTTCATCTGTCTCAACTCCCTGACTTTTCAGGGCAATAACCAGATTCCTTCGTTCTTTGTAAAAACTGTCTGGCGCTGGAATCCAAAGAATACCGGAATGATACTTCTGCACCTCCTTGAGCAGCTCTCTGGGGAGGATGTGTTCGGCATTGGCGTATTTCTTAATGCTCATGATTGCTCTCCACTTTCTTTAACCACGGCTGCGGAACATCCGGATTATGAAACCTGAGCGTGGCTGGGGCGTGGTGTATCCTGGCCGTGGATTATCTCTATGTACTGTTCCGTTACGGCTCCGATTTTCTGATCATCACCAACAAAGCAGACCAGACCGTAGTCCTGGCCGCAGGAGAATTTAAAGCGTCCCTGGTTCTGATAAAGCCTGGCTTCAGACCATTTCTTGGACATGGCTTCCTCTTTAATGGCGCTGACCTGTTGAATGCACAATTCCATGCTTCGTTTTCAGGATAAGTCCAGTTGTTCTTGGGAGGTTCCGAAGGTTTCTCCGGTTCTTTGGGAATAAGACGAGACGCTTGATAATCCTGTGGGCTAAGCTGGCGGAATGCCTGCTGTAGGGACTCCTTGCCGAATTTCTGAATGGCATATCCTGAAGCGGATTGAATCTGCTTTTCAGGCTTTCCCGCGTTGTTTCTGGAAGTTTCCCTGCTTTGAATGCTGATTGAGCTGCCAGCATGCGGGAACGAAGCCATGCAAAATACTCCGGCTCGAGACGGCGATAGATTTTGCCGTTGTATTCAACATCGCAGGCGGAGGAACTTGTTCAGAAGGCTCACACTCTGGGGAATCGAGATGCGTGAGCATGGTTTGTAAAAGGCTCATGATTTACATCCGGAAGTTCGGGTTTATTTTTCTTCCCATTACTTACCGGAGCCAGGCCATGGGTGTCGGATGATAGAAAGTGTAGAACAAGAAAAAAGAAAAAATGAACAGTAAGGGGGAGTAACCTCTGAAACCTTTCTACATCGGCGGTCTTTGTAATAACTTTTGCAACAAAATACCTATTTCTAATCCTTTTTACAGCATGATAACTGTTTTTGCAGGCAACTCCGCGATTGTAAGTTTCATGCCAAGCTGTTTAATTGTTTTTGCTTAGACATAGCTGAATATAATAGTTTTTGTTGACAAACCCAGCTTTTATAACTATATTTATAGTGAGATAATAATTTTGTGAGGTTTGCCCATGGAAATAAACGTTTTTGATTTTCGACCGGCAGGTTATACATACTTGCTGGAAAAGTTTGCGCTTGCAGGTATGCCTAATTGGCACAGGTCATCGGTTTCCACCACAGGCACTCATTTTTCAAAGATTCAGGATGGCTTTGTTAATGAGGTTTTCAGAACTCAATACTGGCCCGGAGAAAAAGTCGGCGACCATCTTGAGTTTGCGCTAAAATATGACGGGGTCAACCTGGGCTTGCTGGCTCAAATATTCAAGCACATTTCTCAGGAAGAGCTCACCGAGTACATCAAATCCAAGCCAACCGGAAAGTACGCTCGAAGAATCTGGTTTTTCTATGAGTTCCTGACCGGCAAGCAACTTCCCATAAATAACATCACTTCGGGCAACTATGTTAATGCGCTGGATGCAAAAGAATATTATACTGTCCAGAACGGGGATAAATCCCCGCGCCACCGTATCGTCAACAACCTTCTTGGTCCCCAAAACTTCTGTCCGGTCATCAGGCGAACAGAAAAGCTTTCCAGACTGGATTCTGCCGATCTGCGAAAAAGATGCGAGGATATTGTTACCGTGTATCCCTCGGAGCTGCTTCGCCGGGCGCTTAGCTACCTCTATAACAAAGAGACAAAGTCGTCCTTTGAAATTGAGCATATAAAGCCCAATGCTTCCAGAACGGAGAAGTTCATTACCTCTTTGGAACTTGCCGAAAAAGAGGACTTCTGCAATAAGGAACGGCTGACAGAGCTTCAAAACCGGATTGTAGATCCGCGGTTCAAAGACAGCGATTATCGGGAAAACCAGAATTACGTCGGCCAAACAGTTGCCTATCAGAAAGAGATTATACATTTTATCTGTCCAAAGCCTGATGACCTGCCAGGCCTGATGGCGGGTCTTATCGAATCCCACAAACGGATGAAAGCGGGAAATGTTTCACCGGTCATCCATGCAGCAGCGATTGCTTATGGCTTTGTATTTCTGCACCCCTTTGAAGATGGAAACGGACGAATTCATCGGTTTCTGATGCATAATATTCTCTCACTTCAGGGAATAGTGCCTCACGGACTCATGTTCCCGGTTTCGGCAGTCATGCTCAAAAATCCGGCCGATTACGATGCATCGTTGGAGGCTTTCTCTCGACCTTTACTGGGGCTCATCGATTACCAATTGGATGAAATGGGGCAAATGACCGTCGAAAACGATACTGCATGCTGGTATCAATACATGGATATGACTGCTCAGGCAGAAGCTTTGTATGGGTTTGTAACCAAAACTATTGAGGAAGAACTTACGGAAGAGCTCAACTTTCTGGCCAACTATGACAATACCAAAAAGGCGATACAGGATATCATCGACATGCCTGACCGACTGATTGATTTGTTCATCCAGCTGTGCCTCCGGAACAATGGGAAACTATCAGACAGAAAAAGGTCGACTCGCTTTGATTTCCTTACCGACGAGGAACTCGTGGCTATGGAGCAAGCTGTGAGAGATAGGTACAATTGACCTGATTGACAATGTCTATGCCATTGGCAAAACTTTCTCTTTTATCTTCAAGGGTTTTACAGGGTTGTTTGTTTTTATAGGCACTTATCAAAGCCCCGACGAAAACATATTAAAAATGATTCTGCAAACCTGACACTCCGAACCGGCTCGTCTTGTATTCAATGGCGGAGGAAACGAAGAGGTTAACGGCACACTCTCTGATGTAAAATATATTATTAAATACTGCGTATACCAACCGATCACAGTTTCAATAAACAGTGGGGAAGCTTTTTTTAGGTGTATATCTGCAAAGCAGAAAATGAAAGCGTTCTTAAAGATCTTATGTTGCCGGTTTACCAAAATGCTTGACATTTTTAAAAGCAAGGCAAAACCTTGGTCAGCTTATGAACGAAGTCTCAATAAAAGAGGATGAGTATATTATTGAACGCGCTGGTAAACCTTTAGTCGCTGTTATCCCGATAAGTGCTTATACAAAATATAAAAAAGAAGTTACCGAGGCCAAAAACAGATTTTTCCAGTTTGTTGATGAGGTAAGAGAACAAAATAAAGATGTCACGACTGAAATTATTGGGCAGGAAATCGATGAAGCGGTGCAGGCGATTAGAAAAAAGATAGTAAGTTTAAATCATAGATATGATTAAAATCGTCCTGGACGCCAACCAGTTTATCAGCGCGATTATGCTCCCGAAAAGTAAACCCGCCGGGATCCTTGTCTTAGTTAGAAACGACAAGGTCGGACTTGTTGTTTCACGGCCTATTTTAGAAGAAGTCCGGCGGGTCCTTCAGTACCCTAAAATCAAAAAACGGATAAAATATAATGCAACTCGTATAGAAAAATAGCGGTATATTTAAGCCACGAGAAAATGGGCGGTCTACATCACGCGCAAAGCTGGACCTGACAGCATCAAGGATCGTACTCACAAACCCTTCATCTGCCGGGTTCCAAATGAAATGTATGGCTAAAGGTGGTTTGTATTCTTTTATCATCAATGTGTCACCCCGCAGATTTTACATACGCCATTGTATTTCATCATATCCTGAGAGTTCTGGATGAGATGCGCCCGGGAAGTTCGGGCCTGATATGCATCTTCAATCCAAATAGACAGTTCCTCTTTTAAACACGGATAAAACCTGTATTGCGCATAACAATCAGACTCGCCTTTTGCCCAGTTCGCTTTCATGCGTGGGGGCATAGCTGCATTACCTTAACTTGGCAGAAGGATTCCAATCAACCCATTTGGTGTTGTGTATTGCCCCTGACGCAGAGAGCTCTTTATCTCCCAGTCAACGTATCGTCGACTATGTGTGCAGCTGCCTATCAAAACAATCGTTACGGTACTGTCGCTGAGATAGTTTTCTCTTATACACTTCATTACATAGTCAGTGTCCGTGCTGTTGATAAAATCGTAATTGTCGTTGGCAACCCAGTACTTTGGGGATGAAAACTGCATAGAACTCCTCAATGAAAGCATCGACTTCGTTCTGATCTCCTTTGTAATGAGAAATAAAAACCTTCCTTCTATTTGTACTTGATATTATTATTAGTCCCTCCAATGTGTTTGAGCTTCGGTTCTATTATTTGAAAAACTGTCTCGACCGTTTGTTGGCTGACATGATTTGCGCCGCTGAAATGCTTCGTGAATCCATTGGCGCAAATCATTTGGCGAAGTCGGCCAGGAATATATTTTGGCGAATCCGCATTTGATGTTGTCATTCAGCCGTGGAGGAATTGTATATGGGTTGTAGTAGGCACTGCTATTATTATCTGTATGTTTCAAAATTAACGATTCCAAGACGCCTGACGACTGCGCTGAATAGCTGGGAAGTAATAATCCGAGCAACCCGGTTCTTGAATTGTTTTTTGTATCATGAATACCTGAGGCTATTTCCCAGTCCACATGCTTTCTGCGCCAAGTTCCTTGTCCGACAAGCACAAGTGTAACGGTGGCATCAGAAATAAAATCATCACGAATCAATTGGCGGATACGATCTGTTGGTAAATAATGTATTAATATTAGAGATGTTTGTCAAACCCGTTTTGCAACAATATCATTTCTGCATTTTATGCATCAAGTGATCTGAGGCGACCCGCTCTCTATTATGGACGAGATCGTGATAATACAGCCAAACCAGCAGGATCTGGTTTCCCAAGGTGACTGCTACCAGCACACACCGGTACATGCTGTGATCGTCTAGATTAAATCCTTCCAACGGATCTAATGTGCCGTTTGCCCTGAACAAGCAGAGGAAGTGGTTAGGGCTTAATACGTAAAATAACTTCATCATACACACTTAAGATGTGTATGATGAAGTTAAATGGAGGTATGAAGTTATGTACAAAAGAATAAATATTACTCTTCCAGAACAAACGCTCAGTTTGACTGATAAAATTGCAAATAAAGGCAATAGAAGTAGTTTTATTGATGAGGCGCTTAAGTACTATGTTAAGGAAACGGTGAAAGGTAATCTACAAAAGCGCCTCAAGGAGGGGAAAACCAACCGCGCTGAGCGGGATCTTCGTCTGACAGAGGAGTGTTTTCCGATAGAGGAAGAAGCAGATCAGGAAAAAAAATAAAAGCAAACTACCCGCGTCGGATCGAAGTTTACCTTGTAAATTTCGATCCGACCATTGGGGCCGAAATCAAAAAACCCGTCCGGCGCTGATCGTGCAAAACGACGTGGCAAATCGGTACAGCACTATAACTATCGTCATGGTAATCATCTCACAATTTAACGAGCTACTTTACCCGGCAGAAGTGCTGATAAGTTTTCCTGAAGGTGATTTGACCTCGGACTCCGTAGCTCTTTTGAACCAGCTCCGCTCTATTGACAAAAGAAGGTTTATTAAACGTCTTGGCGTCTTAAAACCAGAAACCATGGAACAGATAGATCAGGCGATTGAGAACAGTATGGAACTGGTAAGAATATAGGTAAATAAAATATTAATTACTTATATTTTCAGTATCTTGTTCAAGTATTAAATTTGTTCACCAAATTACTTCTTTTATGTATGAAGTAAAATGTTTAAAAGCGTTTCAGAATAGAGAGCTTTCTTTTTTTCTACCAATGACGCTTTGACAGGGAAGAAGCAGATCAAAAATTCGGAACGGCAAGAAGGAGCTGGCCAGGTTAATGATGTAGTTATTGAACGGGGAGATAATCATCGGCATCTGATAATTACGCCCGGAACCCGCAATTTTCGTTCTGTTATATTCCGTAGGCATCATTATGAGGCCCGAGTAGAACGAACTTGATGGTCTTATCCGATGTTTCCCGGAAATCCGAGCAGGCCACGACGGCACTGTCGCCTTTTTTCCGGCACGCTTCACAATACAATATAGATGATAATAAAATTGCGCTTCACCGGACATAAATAAAACCCCTGCCGATTACCCTTCAACGGTTTGCCAATGGCAATAGGATTTTTAATGATCATATCAACCTTTTTCTTGACCAATTTCTTTATCGAGGCGTGTTTTTTAACGGACTTTAGGAAAGCAGCTTCAAATCTGGTGTCCATCAGTCCCCGAAGGCTTCATCGTATGAATACCACTGTGCGGTTCCGGAGCGCTTTAAATGAACACCGGATCGATAAGCACCGGTTTGAGCGAAACAGCCTCCTCCCTCCGATCAAGCTTGCCTGTTCCCTGGTTAGCAGGGCGCAGCGGATGGTATCGATGATGTGGCCATTGGAACGGTCTTTCCAAGGCGTTCCTGAACCAGTTTAAGAAGGCGACTCTGCTCAAAAGGTGAATGGGCCGCAATTTCGGCCAGAACCGGCTCAAGCTGGCGGTTTCTTTCTTCTTCCGATCCATCCTCCGGCAATCCCTGTATTCCGAATTCAACTATTTGGCTAAATGCTTATTATCAAAGGATATCTGCAACCGGACTTGTTTAGGACTAAGTCTGAAAAAACAGAGAATGAATACTCGGAGAATAGAGAGAATCAGATGGCTGGAGAGTAGTTCCGGAAAGATGCCAAAACGGCCGAAACCCTTTGAAAATAAGGGGAAATATAAAACCCGTCGTCCCGGAGAGACGGGTTGTTTTTTTCAAATTGGTGGAGGCGGCGGGAATCGAACCCGCGTCCGAAGATTTAAAACTAAAGGCATCTACATGCTTAGTTTATTCTTTAGAATACGGTCTCAAAAAGCAAAGAACAAACAAAACCTTTTATCAACCGTCCTTTTAAGAGTCTCGATGCTTTGAAAAAGGAAATCAAAGCACCACAGCCTACTTTTTTTCGCCTTTTGGATCTAGTAGACAGAAAACCCAAAGACGTTAGCCGATCAAGCGGCTAATGCGTAATCGTAATTGTCTGCGATTATATGTGTGCTTCGAATGATTAACGAGCCTACAAAGCGTCCTCGGCATGCAACCTAAAACCCCAATATCCCCGTCGAAACCTTTACGCCCCCTCTTATTGTCTTGATTATAACGTCAAATAGGATAATAGTCAAACAAGATCATTATCTCACAACATCGTAACGCTCGGACGGTTTAAAAAAATATCCTCCCATCCACTCAATAGCGGTCCTGATATAACCGTTTGTTTCAAACCTTCTCATTGATGTGACCGCATTGATATCATACAGATATTTAAACTTCGCTTTATTCTTCAAAGCGATACTTATAAATTTTAAATCTTCTCCGGAAGGCATTCTTTCATCAAACCCGCCTGCATCCGCATAAACATCCTTATGGCAAAATATTAAAGCCATAGATGTTTTAAAAATCATGTGCGCTACATTGTTGCAAAACATAAAAAACTTAGCTTTTAATGTATTAAGATCAGGTAGAAGCTTTGATGTGCCGATAAAATCTTTCTTCTGTTTAAAATCATCTAATCGCTTGATAAAACCATCATTTAAGAGCGTATCTGCATCTAAAAACAAGAAAATATCGCCCCGAGAAACATCGGCGCCTATATTTCTTGCATCTGAGACCCCGCTAAAATTATCGGAGATAAGGTTTACTTTCGGATACTTAGCAACAACATCCTCTGTATTATCCTCTCCTATCGTGACAACCACCGTAAGCTCGCAAATTGTCTTGCCATCATCGGAAAAGTCTTCTGCCTTTTCATCCTTTCCTATAAAAATAACTCCACTCTGGCTTAATAATCCTTCAATCGACGACCCTATGTATTTTGCCTCCTCACGGGCAGGTATAATTATAGAAACCATTAATCTTCCCCCTCAAATACAAAATAAAGCCCAAGCATTATATCAGCAAACATGCATATCCCCTTCCTTAAACTTTTCCTATTATTCGAGAAGAACAAGGCAAAAGTATCATTTTAGTAAACCCGTGATCTTAAGAAATCGTTCCACGCTGTCTTTTGTTTTCCACGGCGGATTAAACCCCTTATATTTAAAAGCATCTTGCACATCCTTATCAAGCCTTAATTTTCTCTGTTTAACCGAGTGAAAAAAATCGACCTTTTCTAGGTAGTTTCCGAGATACACTTGCTCCGTTTGTCCGGGGGTCGGTATAAAAAGGGCTTTTTTATTAATCTCTGCAACATCCATTATCGTAGTATACCCCGACCTTGAAACGACGATCTTGGCCCTGTTCATAAGCTCATCCCTTCTTGCCTTTTCAAGATACGAATATATGACAGTATTACCGGTAACCTCTTTTGTAAATTTACCGGGTTTACCGAGCGCAACAGCTATGTTCCCTTTTAATAGATGTAATTCTGAAAAAATCTTTTTTTCTAATATTGTCCGGGTAGGCTCCGGACCGGAGATAGAAAACAAATAATCGATATCTGGCTTTACATCTATATGTTCAAAATCGGATAAAATACCGATATATTCAACCTTTTCAGGTTTATAATACCTGAGGTTATGTGACAAATCTCCAGAAAGTGAATTCTCAATATAATCGGGAACCACAATTTTTTCAAATCTATCTTGCAACTTGCAATTGTATAGCTCGGTTACCATCTCTGCAGGCAACAGCCTTAACGGCGCTATGAATCTTAATTGATGAAAAATAAGATATGACGGAACTGAACTCGAATAAGAACCAAACCTTGAATCCGAAATTATTAAATCAATCTTGTTTTCTTTTACTATTTTTGAAACATCATTGTGCTCTTCCTTTATGATGTTTAATATCTTCGGGGCTGTCACTAGAAACCTTAAAGCAAATCCTACTTTATCCGAATAGGGCGACGGGTAAGGCGTTGATGTTATAAACCTACAACTATCCTTAAGCTCAGATTTAAGCAGTGCCAACCCTCTTCCCGAGGTATATATCGTCACCTCGTGTGAGTCCTTGACAAGTCGCCTTATAATAGGGAGAGACCTCGTGGCGTGCCCTAGTCCCCAACTGCACAATGAAAATAGTATTTTCATGCGCTATAATCCTTCGCATTTTCATCCTTCTTCTTGAAAAGATTGATTCCGTAATATGGCACAAGAAAAAAAGAAATTGCTACAAGCATAAGATTTACCGCCCTCATCACTAAACTAAAAGTTAACCCCACATCTGACCCTAAACCAAGAACATCAAAAAGACCTACCTGCGACAACTCATAAGTTCCTGCAGAACCTGGAGCCAACGGCAAGGCAAATACAAGCATCGAAACGGCAAATATAAGCATCGTTTCAGAAAATCCCATGTTAATGCCAAGATAATGAACAATTAGCCACATTTGAAAAATAAGTACTATGGTTTCTACAAAACTTAGCAAAAGGCTCAAAAGCAGGTATTTTACCCCTTTGACATAAAACAGGTGAAGCTCTTTTTCAAAATCATTTATGTGCTGTATAATTTTATTTATTAACTTCCTTAATATCTTGAATCTTAAAAGATGCTTTAATACCTTTGTAAAAAACCGATTATCTATAATCGGATTAATTAAAAAAGCAAGGGTTATTATACCAACAAATATCCCTGAAACAAACAAGAAAAACCATATCTCAGGTGGCATATAGAAAAACCTAAAACCCAATATGAGTCCGAGATAAATAAAGACCAAGAATGTAGCGAACTCGATCACCTTAGCCGCTAGTCCCGCCGAAAAACCTCTTTTGAATTCAAGTCCATCCTTTTTTTTCAATATCAGCGCCATAATAGCATCCCCGCCAATAAACCCTGCGAATATACCAGACGGAGCAATGTAGTTTGCGCTGTAACCTATCAACTTAATATTTAAAAGATTTTTCAAGTCTATTTTGGCATCATAGACATTTAACGCATTATTAAAAGAAAGTGCAGAAAAAAATAATGCCAAATACGAAAGTCCGAATAATGTTATGAGGTCCAATAAATTTAAATGACCTATCATATGCAATATACTGTTAGGTCCCACTATGAATATTAAGGCAATGACAAACGACAGCCCGATGGATACCGAAACCACAAATGCCTTATTCAATAAAAATTACCCCCCCCTTTTTTTTCTCTTTCGTAAAAAAAATATTCAAATGCCAGCTACAAAAGTTTGGAATACCACATTGGAACAGCGGCAAAAGAGCAAGAATACCTCGCTGACACAATATGCTCAATGGAGATTGATTTTATCTCCCTAATTTCCATGTTCCTGTGCTCCATAGCATCTCTCGCCATCTTTATAACTCTTTCTTCTGCGTCTTTTGCAGATGCAACCCCCGAGTATTCCATAATGACGCCAAAGCCGTCGGAAGCGGATATTGCAATGGCAACAGATGCGGCGATAGTTTCACCCTGCTTACCGCTGACTACGCAGCCGTATGCAATTGGTACAAGCACCCCTTTTGGATAAATTATTTTATTTTGAAAAGATGAATCCGGCGGAAGGATAGAGCTCAACTTAATCAAATTGGTATTCCCAATCCCCGCCTTCAAAATAGCGTTGTCAAATGCTCCCAACCTAGATGTCCCCTCTGCAGACCCACTAACCAAGGTATATATATCAGGTGTTTCAAACACTACTCTGTTCCTCCGGTATCTATAATTTCTTTAGATTTTACGATAATTTAATTTGACTCATTATAATATTATTTCATAAACATTTCATCTTCATGTCATAGTTTTTTTTGCTTAAACCTATAATAATATCCCTGATTAATTTTGCAGACGTAGCCGAAGTTCTGTCGGAATTATCCGCCGGGGGACATACCTCAACAACATCTACGCCCACAACATTAAGTTCGGTTAAGATTAACGATACGGCATCGAAAAGCTCTTTAGACGTAATCCCGCCCGCTTCAATATAGCCCGTTCCCGGGGCAAAAGCGGGGTCAAGCACGTCTATATCTATCGTCAGATAAATATTTCTGCCGGACAGCTGTCCGACTACCCTTTTTAACGGCTCGATAACCTCGTATTTATAAAGATGTGTAAATTTATTCGCAAACTCAAACTCTTCCTTTAAACCAGAACGAATACCAAACTGATACAACCTTCCTTCCTTAAGAACCTCGCAAACACGCCTTAGTACGGTGGCATGGGAAAATTTTTCATTACTCCATTCATCCCTTAAATCGGTATGTGCATCCAACTGCAACACGGTTAAATCTTTAAATTTTGACGCATACTGCTTTACAATTGGATATGTTATCAGATGATCACCACCGATACTCACCATTTTTTTACCGTCATTAATCAAAGCCCCTGCTATTCTATCTATAAATTTAATGCTTTTATCGACATTACCCCATGGCATAACAACATCACCGATATCGTAAAATTTATCATCTATTACTTCATCAAAAATAGGGCTATATTCCTCAAGCGTAACAGATAGCTCCCTTATTTTTTGGGGAGCAAATCTGGAACCCGGAATATTACTCGCCGAATAATCCATAGGAACTCCCAATAAGACTACTTTTGAATCTTCATACGAATCAGATGAATTTAAAAAAGAGGTAGTCTTTGATATTAAATTATCTTTTTTTATTTTCATGAAGTTATTTAATGAAACTATTTGCATATATCCTTAATAAAGTTTGGTAAAACAAATGACGCCGAATGAACTGCAGGCGAATAATACTTAAGATTGAGATTGCTAAAATTAAATTCTTTATAGCTCTCGTTTATATCTTTGGGTCTATAATTTTTTGAACCTATCGTAAAGCTCCATGAACCACTCGGATAAACAGGGATCATGGCGCAATAAAGAGCCGATTCAATGTACACGTCTTTAACGATCTTACTAATATCTCTTATTAGATTTTTATTAAAAAACGGGGATTCTGTCTGCGCCGCAAAGATACCGTTATCCTTCAACGCTCTTTCCGTAGACTCGTAAAAATCTCTTTTAAATAAACCCTCTGCAGGACCGACGGGATCGGTTGAATCTACCAAAATAACATCGTATTTATCGTTATCACCGACATTCTTTAAAAATTCTATACCGTCTTCAGTAATAATATTTACTTTTTCGTCATCTAGTTTAGAAGAGATTTCAGGAAAAAACTCCTTAGACACATCTATGACCAGTTTATCTATCTCGACAAGGTCAATATGTTCAACGAAGGGATTTTTAAGACATTCTCTTATAATGCCACCATCACCCCCGCCAATGATAAGTATCCTTTTAGGAGCCTTGTGAGAAAAAAGAGGGACAAGCCCCAGCATTTCGTGGTAGACAAATTCATTTATGTCTGTAAACATAATCGCTTGATCAAGAACAAGCATCCTGCCAAATTCATATGTGTCATAAACGGCAATCTCCTGAAAAGCGGAGTATTCATGATGTAGTATACTTTTTATACGAATTTTTATTCCAAAATTGCCAGTCTGGTTTTCAAAGAACCATGTTTCCATTGATGTTATGTCCTCCTTGCCTGATAAATAATATTTAACCCCCCATTGCAAGTTTATTGCGAGGCGTAATTTTTTAGATGCCATGTTATCGACAAAAACTTTACATACTAACCCGGCGGCCAGCCAAAACTGCGACCCGCCATAAGATGAATATGCATGTGGTTTACAGTTTGTCCCCCGTCATCCTTGGTATTTATAGCAATCCTGAACCCACTGCCGGACACATGAAACTCACGAGCAAGATCGTTCATTAAAAGGAAAACCTCGTTCCCGTTAAATCCATTGTTAATATCTATATCAAGAATGCTCGCGTAGTGTTTTTTAGGTATTATTAATAAATGAACAGGCGAAACAGGATTTATATCGTTAATGACTATAAAATTATCGGTTTCCTTGACTATGCCGACATTCATTTGCTTATTTATAATCTTACAAAAAATACAATCTTCCATCGTTCCTTTTAATTTTACAAATGTTTTTTTGTGAATACCCGGCCTTTTATTATAATTAATTTATAAAATATAAACAATACAATTTTATTTAACGAAAACAGTATGCGAATGAGGATAACAGAAAGCCTATTCAATAGAAATATCAGTTGATAATGAATTAATAGTCAGTCCTGTGATGATTTTAGGATAAAAAAAAGTAGATTTTTGAGGCATCCTAAGATTCATAGATGCTGTCTTAATTACATCTTCTACCTTCGTAGGGTTCATGAAAAATACGGCCTCTATAAGTCCATCATTGAGTTTTCCTAAGGCATCACCGGCATCCTTTTTGTATATCAGATATCTTTGATTTTTAATATCGTCTTTAGAAATATTCAAAACCTTTTTAAGTACATAACTCTCTAAAATAGAAACATCTAAAGATTGAAGAGGTTTTTTTCCGGTGGCATCAACATTACCCGTAACATTTTTGAAGGATAAAATATAGTTCCTTCCTGATTTATGTGCAAACCCAAATGAACAAACACCCTCCCCTGTTTTTTTAGTTCCCTCTATTAAATCGTTTCGGCTAACGCTGTGTATATCAAAGTCTTTCTTGATTTCATTTACAAAAGTATCCACATCTATTGCCTTGTTTATAATACAACGATGTGTGGGTAGTATAATAAGACCATTTTGATTGGCAGGAGCAAAATACATCATGCAGGCATCTGCATTAACATTCTTTATTTGATGTTTTTTTACATAATTTCTATAGTTAACACATGTTTCAAACCTATGGTGACCGTCTGCTATATAAAAATATTTTTGCTCCATCTCGTTTTGAATATATTTTATAGTGTTGATATCACAAACTCTATACAGCGTATTGGATATATTATTTTCGTCTTTAAAATCAAAAATCTTTGCTGCAACACCACTTTTTATGGAATCACTCAATGCAGTCAAAACACTTAAATCATCGTCCTCAAAAATAGAAAAAATAGGACTAAAATTAGCTTTTGTAGCATCTATAAGTTTAAATCTGTCCTCTTTGGGCATTGATAGGGTTGATTCATGCCCATAAATACCACCACCATCTTTCTTGTCCAGCGCATCTAACGAAAAAAGAGAAATGAATCCAAATCTCTCATATTCAATATTATCTATGTGAAATTTTTGAACATAGATGTAAATAGAATGCATTTTATCCGGTTTAAGGATCCCTTTTTGAATCCAATCTTTAAAAAATATGCCGGCCCTAGAATATCTATTGTCACCTTCATCATCATCACTAAACTCTTTCCCTAATTCCAATCGTACAACATTGAAATCTGATTTTTTATACAAAACATCCTGCAAGGCAGCATCTATTACGTCGTAGGGTGGAGAAACAACATCTTGGATATCGACAAATTCATCGTCGTAACTATATGATTTAAAAGGCAGAACCCTTGCGCCAATCTTTTTCAATTTTTATCTAACTCTTAATTTTATCTTTAAAGTCAATCGCCTTGAATAATTCAGGCAGAGATTGCATTCGAATCACAGAGCTACAGTACTGAAGTCGATCCTGAGGTAGCATATGAATGAAGACCTGGAATTATTATATCAACACCAAGGTAACAGAATATCACCACGGCAAATCCAATAATGGCAATCCATGCCATTTTCTTTCCTGCCCACCCTTTTGTAATCCTGGCATGAACAAATAAAACATACGTAATCCATGTTATTAAGGACCATGTTTCCTTTGGATCCCAGCTCCAGAAGCCTCCCCAAGCGCTATCAGCCCACGCAGCGCCGATAACAACACCTACTGTTAAAAATACGAGTCCAAATACTACAACCTTATAGACGGCTTCATCTATAATTACCGAGGGGGGTAAGAGACTCAAAAATCCCTTTCTCTTCTTTGAGGAATTGCTCTCCATTTTATGTTTAAGCAGATAAAGGATACCCAGACCGAAAGATGCCCCAAAAGCTCCATATGCTATAAAAAGCGTTACAATATGATAAATCAGCCACGAGCTTTGAAGCGCCGGAATGGTAGGCTCTATAGTGCTTTTTGCGAGTGGCGAAAATGACGCAAAAGCCAGTGCCAGTCCCGCTACGATGCTTATAATAAACCCAAGCACATCAAAATCGTAGAAAATTTTTACAAGGATAAAACCAAGAATCACCACATACGCGAAGAACACTAATGAATCATAAAGGTCTACCAACGGGGGTGTATCTATCCCTATTTGGTATGAATAGACCCATCTTTCGATGAAGGCAAACGTTTGTATCGCTAATGCTATGATTAGTGCGATAAAAGACAGCTTGGAAGCCAATTTATTACTTGTGAATATATATGAAAAATAGCCCAGAAAAGAAGCTATAACAAAAATTAAAGAAACTGTAAACAATAAGGAACCGTCTAATATTGATATATGTAAGGAACCCATAATGCATTCTCCGTTTAAAAATCGTTAAATAAATACAATCTGAAAACTTTTATTTAAGACTATTTTTTATACTTGACATTTTTCTGTCAAACTTTGCGTAAAAAGAAGAAAACCTTTTTCGCGGAGCGGATATTATAGCCACATCTGTCCCGCTTTCGTCTTTTCTGGGTGTCAATCTTACCCATGTCTCTTCATGGTTAAAGAAAAATGAAAAAAACAGGGCTATAATCAGCATGATAGAGCCGACCCATACAACCGAAGTATAAGAATTTTTAGTTATCTCGACGCCGCTGTAGTAATAGGTCTTCATCCCGTCGTAGAAGAAAACTACATTCTTATATTTTGCAAATACCAAGGGCACGGCGTGGTTACTGTGTTTTACAACCAGAAAATTAAACTTCAATTTCTGTAAATATTTATTATTTGTACCGTTATAAACAACAATATAAAACGGTATTTCATGCTTTTTTGGATTCCGCACGGAGAAAAGCTTAAAGCTTATGTTGTAACTCTTTAGATTATAAAATTTTCCGCGTTGAACAGCGACGGCTTTTTTGTGTCCCTTATTTTTTAAATTAAGAATAAGAAACTTAAGCGCATTAGGTTTATAATGCCCATAACTCGTTTGATATATAGTTAAACCATCGTATGTCAAAGGATGGTTTACCATTATATCCTTGGTGAACACGGCTACATGAGCCTTATTTATAATAGTGACCTTACTTATGTAAGCCTTTGGCCTACCGTCCTTATAATATTTAGTTTCATATTTATCAAGCCGTATGGTAAATGGCAACTTGATAGCTTTGTTGCTTTTCAGTAAGTACGAGATGTTTGTCTTCTCCCCTACTTTTATATTGGTATACGATCTGAATCCATATTTTACCGTTAGCAAGACCCCTATAATAATAACTATAATACTGAGATGAGCGATGTAAGGGGAAAATCTAAATATTGAATTTCTTGAGTAGTATAATTCCTTAGCATTTGATTCATGTACACTAGATTCATTTAAAAGAGTTCCAAATTTACCCTTTAAAACACTTATGATATCGGACTCTTTCTTTTTTGACTCAAAACTCTTATAAGCAAACTTATCACCCTTCTTGTCCATTATTTTATTAAAGGACGGAAACGGCCCGAAAACTGCCTTGGCGGTTCGGGGAAACGCGTTTATCGAAGCAACAGAAAGGTTTATTAGCAATAAAATGGTAAGCCCTACAAAATACCACGAGTCGTATACGTTTAAAAATCCGAGCCAATACAAAACCGCAAAGGCTTTCGCCCCATATACGACCTTATATTGCGCCATAGTGCCGCTCTGGCTTATAAATGTCCCTGCCATTGAGATAACGGCAATTGATATAAATAGGAATATAGCTAATTTAATTGAAGAGAAAAATTTATTTAATTTTGAAAACATTTTTGTATTGTATTTAATTCTGTAAAAATTGTAAAGTAAAAAATTAACAAAGATACGCAGTATCGCAATGTTCAAAAAAGCGGTTTATGAATCATTCGCTGTTAATTAAACGAGCTAATTAAATCTTGACAAATTATAAAAATATTGCTTAAATGTTTATTAGCACTCATAATCATTAAGTGCTAATAAAAAATATTAATAATTACGCTGAGTTAGCTGTCCGATATACTCATAAGACTCTGTTGTAATGGGTTATAATCAACAGCTAAAGTACGTCGCGTATCAATAAGAAGAAAAAAGAACATATATTGAAAGAAACACCATGGCGAATAGATTGAAAAATAAATTGTGGCATGAAGTATAAAGACATGCACAAGGATGCTGCCATAAACGAAAGGTGTAGGGATGTTTTATTGGCAATAATCGAGAGCTATTTTGCAACGGCGAGCCCCGTAGGATCGCGGTTTGTCGCCGAAAATTATTACCTGGATCTAAGCTCTGCATCAATTAGAAACATCATGGCAACGCTGGAAGAAAATGAGTATATTTATCAGCCTCATTTCTCCGCAGGCAGAGTTCCAACTGCAAAGGGCTATAAGCTTTACATAAAAAGCTTAATGAAAACGGAACGTATATCTAAAAAAAAGAAGGAGATAATAAAAAAGACATTTTATTTAGAAAATAGCAACATCAACAACATACTGCAACGGACATCACGGTCGCTATCCGACTTGTCACATTACACCGGGGTTGTTCTTGCCCCCGAGACATCACAAATAAGTCTTTTACATATTGAGTTCGTGCGGGTTAAGTCTAATAATATTCTTGTAGTTATGGTGTTTAAAAATGCCATAGTAGAAAATAGGCTAATCTATGTTTACAAGGATATCAAACAAAAAGAACTCAACGGATACTCGGGAAAATTAAATAGGCTTTTAGAGAGAAAGGATTGTGATATTGATGTCCTTAAAGATATTATCACCAATGAAATGTATAATGACAAGGAAAATTTTTATTCGATATTAAACGATATGATATTTAATTTTACAAATAGTGCCGAACAAAATATAGATGACTGCTTATACATCGGACCGGAAACAGTTTTGCTTGATGAACCCGAATTTTCAGACAACGAGCGAATAAAACTACTTATCAAAACTATTAACGATAAGAAAACTATAATGAAATTATTGGGGCTCACCAAAAATTGCAACACCAACCGGATATTCATCGGCTCTAATGCTGAATGGTCGGAGATCAGCGGGCTGTCTTTAATTACGGCACCTTATTTAAGCAAAAATAAAGCATTAAGCGGTTCAATAGGGATAATAGGTCCTTCTCGCATGAACTATTCGCAGGTTATTCCGATAATAGATTTTATGGCCAAACTATTGGGTGAAATTATATAACGTCATGACGAACGACTGTGATTAAAATATTAAATATTTAAGCCGGGAGATTTAAACAATGGACGAAAAGAAACATGAAGAAGATGTTATTAACAATGCGCCTGAAAAAGAGATGCCTGAAAAAGAGCAGAATGCAGAGGCTGTAGCAAACACTGTAGATTTAGATGTGGATGAACTTCCGGGACCTACTAACCTTACCGAAGCCGAGGATGAGCTTAAATATATGGTCAATGCATTTAAAAATATAAAGGAAGAGCGTGACGAACTTAATGAAAATTATCTTAAGAGCCTGGCCGAGGCAGAAAATTTTAGGAAGAGAATTTATAGGGAAAAGGAAGAATCGTTAAAGTACTCTAATGAAAAACTTATAGGGGATCTAATACCTGTTTTGGATTTTTTAGACCTTGCTATAGGACATTCTGAGACATATATTGAGCAAGATAAAACGGGAAACTTAAAATCTTTTGTAGAAGGGGTAAAATTATCGTACAATGAATTTATCAAGGTATTAAAAAGTTACGGTGTTGATATTATAGAAACCACCGGCAAAACCTTCGACCCTAATTTTCACCAGGTAGTTGAAATGGTTGAAGATTCAGATCAGCCGGACGGCAAAATTTTAGAGGAAAAAAGAAGTGGTTACACCTACAAGGAGAGACTGCTTAGACCTTCTCTTGTTTCTATTTCTAAAACTGCGAAAGAGCAAAAGTAATAAATTATTTAACGTTTTAAAAAAGTAAATTTATATATTTTTAAGGAGAGATTAACCATGGGAAAAGTAATTGGAATTGATTTAGGAACCACAAATTCTTGTGTTGCGGTTATGGAGGGAAAAGAACCTACTGTAATAGCAAACTCAGAGGGGGCAAGAACGACTCCGTCTGTAGTATCAATAGCTGATAATGGAGAAAGACTTGTCGGGCAAGCCGCAAAAAGGCAGGCCGTCACCAATCCGGAAAATACCATTTATGCAGTTAAAAGGCTAATAGGAAGGAAATATAACTCTACGGAGGTACAGGCTTTTAAAAAGGTGTGCCCATACGAAATAGTAGAAAATGAGAATGGAGATGCATGGGTTGAGGTAAGGGGCAGAAAATATTCTCCCGCCGAAATCTCATCAATGATTTTGACTAAAATGAAAAAGAGCGCCGAAGACTATCTCGGCGAAACAGTAACGGAAGCGGTCATCACCGTCCCCGCATATTTCAATGATTCGCAAAGACAGGCAACGAAGGATGCCGGTAAAATCGCAGGGCTTGATGTTTTAAGAATTATCAACGAGCCAACCGCATCTTCCCTTTCTTACGGACTTGACAAACAAAAGGAAGAAAAGATTGCAGTATATGATCTTGGCGGCGGAACATTCGACATATCCATATTGGAACTCGGAGAAGGAGTTTTTGAGGTTAAATCTACAAACGGTGATACATTTCTCGGGGGCGAAGATTTTGATCAAAAAACAATAGAATATATTGCCTCAGAATTCAAAAAAGATCACGGTATTGATTTAAAAAATGATAAAATGGCGCTCCAAAGACTGAAAGAAGCGGCCGAAAAGGCAAAAATAGAGTTATCTTCATCCTTAGAAACAGACATAAATCTCCCTTTTGTTACTGCAGACGCAAGTGGACCTAAGCACTTAAATATGAAACTTTCAAGGGCTAAGTTGGAACAGCTCACAAGCGATTTAGTTGAAAGATCTATTGTTCCAGTCGGAATAGCGCTAAAAGATGCAAACTTAAATGCGTCGCAAATAGATGAGATTGTGCTCGTAGGCGGACAAACAAGAATGCCTAAGGTCCAACAGAGGGTTAAAGAATTTTTTGGGAAAGAGCCTCATAAAGGCGTTAATCCGGACGAGGTTGTTGCAGTAGGCGCGGCGATACAAGGTGCTGTTTTGAAAGGGGATGTTAAAGATGTCCTTTTACTTGACGTAACACCTTTATCACTCGGGATTGAGACGCTCGGTGGAGTAATTACAAAACTTATAGAAAAAAATACTACAGTTCCTACAAGAAAAAGTCAGGTATTTTCCACGGCGGCTGATAATCAACCTGCCGTTACCATAAATGTTCTTCAGGGCGAAAGAGAAATGGCTTCCGACAACAAGGGCCTTGGCAGATTTGAGTTGACGGGGATACCCCCCTCTCCAAGGGGCATCCCGCAGATAGAAGTTACTTTCGATATTGACGCAAACGGAATAGTTCATGTCTCCGCAAAGGACCTCGGGACAGGCAAAGAACAATCTATCAAGATTACCGCATCCAGCGGACTCTCAAAGGAAGAAATAGATAAAATGGTAAAAGAGGCTGAATTACACAAAGAAGAAGATTTAAAAAGAAAGGAGCTTATTGAAGTAAGGAACCGCTTGGATGGGTTAGTTTACTCAATCGAAAAAACCTTAAAAGATTCTGGGGATAAGGTTGAGTCTTCCGACAAAATGGCTGCTGAAGAAAAGATTTCAGAAGCAAAAAAAGCCCTTGAAGCAGATGATGTCGACAAAATAAAAGCAATTACAGAAGAATTGGAAAAATTATCTCATTCGATTGCGGAAGCGATTTACAAAAAAACGGCAGAAGCTTCAACCGCCGGCGCCCCCGAAAATGGACAGGAACAACCAGCAGAAGAAGCACCTAAAGACGAAAATGTCGTTGAAGCAGAATATGAAGAGGTAAAAGATAAGGATAAAAAATAAAAATAATGACCGGAATTTATTGAAATTAAGGAAATCATGGCAACTAAAAGAAGTTATTACGAAATTCTCGGCGTCGATGAGAATGCAACGGCGGACGAGTTAAAAAAGGCTTATAGAAAATTAGCGTTAAGGTATCACCCTGATAAAAATCAGGGTGATACTGCATCTGAAGAGTCGTTTAAGGAGATAAACGAGGCCTATGAAGTTTTACATAATGAAGAAAAACGGGCGGCTTACGATAGATTCGGTAGTGAAGGAATTGGGGCCGGCGCTCAGGGCGGCGGTTTTGGATTCGGAGATATATTTAGCGATTTTTTCGGAGATATATTTTCTCATTCTAACAAAAAAACTAGACGCAGAAGAGGTGAAGACCTTAGGTACTCCATTAAAATAAAATTTGAAGAGGCGTTACTAGGCGTATCGAAAGAGATAAAATTTCATAGGTATTATAAATGCGATACTTGTGAAGGAACAGGGGCAAAAAACGGAACCAGGCCTATTGTATGCCCTATATGTAAAGGAACTGGAGAAATCAGGCAGCAACAAGGGTTTTTTACGATATCCAGACCTTGTTATAAATGCAAGGGAGAGGGTGAGATAACGGAAAATCCTTGTCCGACTTGTAAAGGAGAAGGCAGGGTTATAAGGGAACGTAAGCTAGATATAAAAATACCCGCCGGTATTGATGACGGCAATAGGTTAAAGGTTTCAGGAGAAGGTGCATCCGGACTTTTCGGGGGGCCAAACGGAGACCTGTATGTTGATATCACCGTGAAACCACATCGTGTATTTAAAAGAGATGGCAATGACATTTTTGTGACCGTACCGATAAGTTTTCCACAGGCAGCAATAGGTTGCGAAATAACGGCGCCCATTATTGAGGGAAAGATAACGATAAAAATCCCGGCAGGGACACAAAATGGAACGAGATTCACGTTAAAAGGCAAGGGCGCACCCAGATTAAGCAGCTCTTTAAGGGGTAACGAATACATTGATATAGTCGTTGAAACACCTATTAATCTGACGCCAAAACAAAGGCAATTAATTGAGGAGTTCGCATTAGAAAGTGGCGAAGAGACTCATCCCTTGAAAAAATCATTTCTAAATAAGATTCTTTCGATAAAAAAATAAGGGATGCCTATATAAGCTGTTATAGGTTTATATTAATCGTTAACAAGCCTAATATCTTCTAAAACTATCTGTTTTTCCGTTGGTGTTCTCCCTTTTTCTGTGGAAGAAAAATAGTTGTTTATTTTATTTATCAACTCTTCTTTGCTGAATCTGAGCTCAAATAAAATAACGGGATTATCCACGCCAACGGTAAGGATATTTTTTTTAAATGACCTTGGTTTTGTTTTTTTCCATATAGATGTACCGCAAATAATTTTCCAGTTTTCATATAATATTAATGTAATATAATCAGAAGAGTTAAGTTTACTTTTTAATGCCTTAAAAATAATATCTTTTAAATTTAATTGTTGATTTACATTCATAACTGTATTATTATTGCTTATAATATAAAAATTTTCAATGATATTAAATATCTCTGATTTCATTTATTAAATAAAGGTGTCCTATGTCGCGTGTCTATTGTCCTTACTGTGGAATGTCTTACGACATTGATAAATCACTAATACCGGAAGATGATGTAAAAGTCAGATGCAGATCTTGCGCGAATGTCTTTATATTAGACAAAGAAACCGGCGCAATCAAGAATAATGAGAGCAAGCGGGAACATGAAATTGAAAGCGCATCCCAGGCCGAAAAAAGATTAGAAGCAGAAGAAAAACCTGCAAAAAATGAAGATGATGAGAGTAAGGATTCTGCGCAATCAATGTTAGGGGATACTAGTGATTCACAGACTCCGCAGGAAAGTGAGGAAAAAGACAATACCGGTAAAAAGAAAATGAATATTATGCAAATTGTAACGCTGATGCTATTAATATTAATACTTATCTTGGCTATCATTTCCGCTCTTGATTATTATAAGATTATAAATTTACCGATCATTTCAAAGTGGCTGTCTCAATTTAGATTTCGCTAAGACTTTCTTTTTTCAGTAGGAAGATAAACAGTTACAGTGGTACCACGGTTTTTAATTGAGTCGACCGTTATGAATCCGTTGTGTTCATAGATTATTTTTTGGCTTATCGCAAGACCAAGCCCGCTTCCCTTTTCTTTAGTCGTAAAAAACGGCACAAATAGGTTCTTTATATCCTTTTTACTGATTCCGCATCCGTTGTCTATAAATTCTATCTTTAAGAACTTCGGGCTATGCCTCGTATAGTCAAGCTTTGTTATAACCTTTATTAAACCTTTAGCCTGTGGCTTTATCGCTTCTATAGAATTTTTTAATGTGTTCAGAAAAATCTGCTTTAAAGCGCTTTCAGATGCGTAAACTTTAGGCAGACTGGGATCGAATTCCTTAATAATCTCTACATTCATATCCCCTAATGCCTTATTTTCCATTAATATTACCTCGTTAACCGCCTTATTAATATTAACCTTCTCAATCTTTGTCTTATGCTTTTTGGATAAAGATAGCAGATCTTCTATCAACTTGTTTATTCTGCTTATTTCTTTTATTATTATATCTAGAAAATTATTCAGTTCCCCAATTTTTATAGGTAAATCTAATGCTATTTCACTGAATTTTCTCTTCAAGAAGGACGCCGATGCTTTAATGCCGCTAAGGGGATTCCTTATTTCGTGAGACATCTCCGCTATAAACCCAGACAACTCTTTGAGTTTTTCCTCATTTTTGATGTTGTCATCCATTTCCTTGAATCTTGTTATGTCTTTCAAGGAAATAATAACGTAAAATTCGTCTTCACTCGTTATTTTAGATATTTCCAAGATAACAACCCGCTTGCTCTTATTTTTATTTATAAATTTGTATTCAAAATCTATAAAGCCTTCGCCCGTTTTTATAACTTCATGGACCTTTTCTACGATGTACTTGTTATTATAAAAAAAGCGACTAAGGTCTACGCCGTTTAAAAACTTATCAGAATACTCCGTGAACTCACGTGCAGGTAGATTTAGGAACTTTAAAACGAGATGTTCATCGAACAAGATTAAAGAATCGTTCAAGTTATTAAGAATCAAATTATTTATATCCATAATGCAAAGATGGTATGGCTACCTTCCTCCCCCTTTTAATACAATCATATCATTTATTTATATCAATTTTAAATGAAAATAGGGAGCCCGGTTATTATGATTCCTACCCGACCCCCTATAGTCACGATTATTAAATATAAAATTATAGATTAAAAGTTGTATCCAGCCTCATCGTGCTGCGTTATATCGAGACCTATTGCCTCGGTTTCTTTATCAACCCTTAAGCCTATAACCTTGTCTATTACCTTGAATATTATATAGCTTACTACAAACGAATAAGTAGCTACGGCAGCAATGGTCAGCACCTGAATGCCTAATTGTCCCGGATTTCCATAAAACAAACCTTTTCCCGCAGAGTTAATAAGCGGATCAGCAAATAAACCGGTCGCCAACGCTCCCCATGCCCCGCCTATCGCGTGGACGTTAAAAGCATCAAGTGCATCATCGTAACCAAGCCTCGGCTTTACGAAAACAACCATCGAATAGCATATGATACCGGCAACGAAACCAATAAATATCGAGTCTATCGGATTAACAAAACCCGACGCAGGGGTTATAGCAACAAGACCCGCAACCGCTCCTGAAACCATACCCAATGTAGTTGGTTTTCCGTTGCGAATCCACTCTGCAATCATCCAACCGATAGCAGCAGCAGCAGCGGCAGTATTGGTTACTAAAAATGCTGACGCCGCAAGTGCGTTAGCTTCTAATGCGCTTCCTGCATTGAAACCGAACCAGCCGAACCACAAAAGTGATGCGCCTAATATTGTGTAACCCAACTGGTTTGGCTGAATAATGTTCTCTTTCATATATCCCTTTCTTCTCCCTAGGACAAAAGCTCCTGCAAGTCCTGCAACACCAGAATTAATATGAACAACGGTACCACCTGCAAAATCTAGAGCGCCCATTTGATGAAAGATCCCGCTTAGCCCCCATACTGCCTGTGCTACCGGAGCATATACCACTGTAAGCCATACTATTGTAAACACAATCCACGCGGAAAATTTTATTCTTTCGGCCAATGAGCCACTTATCAACGCAACCGTTATAATCGCAAACATAAGCTGGAACATAACAAAAACAAATGATGGTATCGTGCCGTCATAACTTGAATGCTTAGACACGCTCATTGCAAATAAACCAATATATTTAAAATTTCCAATGACACCGCCTATAGCATCCGGCCCAAAGGCCAACGTGTAACCCCATAAAATCCATATAACACTAACCGTACAAATTGTAATAAAACTAAGAGATATAGTATTTAAAACGTTTTTCCTTCTTACCATACCGCCGTAATAAAAACCAAGTCCGGGTGTCATGAGTAATACAAGAGCAGACGAAGCCAGGATCCATGCCGTGTTTCCCGCGCTAAATGCAGGAACCTTAGAAGCGGCAAAGACGGGGCTTACCCACGAAAACAAAACTAATGCCAAACCACCTATCAATGACCACATAAATGTTAACGGTATTTTAAAATCTTTAAAATACTTGAACAGATTTAGATTCATAATTTTCCTTTCCCTCCTACGAATTTATAATTTATTTTCCTATAAACTAAATAGCGGTTTCTCCTTTCTCGCCCGTTCTAATCCTCACGGCCTCTTCCACAGGCGATATAAATATTTTTCCGTCACCTATATTGCCAGTTTTAGCGCTTTTTTCAATAGCCTCGGTTATACTTCCTGCTATCTCGTCGGTACATATTATCTCAAGCTTAGCTTTCGGAACAAAATCCACTCTGTACTCTGCTCCTCTATACATCTCGGTATGTCCTTTCTGCCTACCAAAGCCCTTGACCTCTGTAACCGTTATACCGTGTATCCCAAGTTTACCTAATGCGTCCTTCACATCATCTAATTTAAAAGGTTTGATTATAGCTTCAATCTTTTTCATTGTTCACGCACCCCCTCTTTTTAAAATTTATATAAGACCATTAAATTTATCGTGTTTTGCTGTGAATGAGTCTGTAAGCCATTTGAATCGTTATAAACATTATGATTTGCCATCTGATGTTCTAACTCGAGTCTTAACTGTATATTTTCGAATTCTTTAAGGGATGGCGTGTAAGCTAATGTGAATGTTGAACCTATATAAGTATAGCCTGTTCCTGGAGTGCTTATTCCTTCCCATAAACCATTATGATCGTGCGCCCAAACCTCTCTTACCGTCTCGGCAACCTGTCCGAAAGCATAATCGCGCTGATGGTGAACATATGCTGCGACGCCGTCGAAACGAGATTTGTCATATGTAGATTGCACAGGGGTCGGAGGTGTCAAATTATTTTTAGTATAGATGGATCTGTTTATGCCCCCGCCAAGGCCAAGCTCATAATCCAAAACAAAAGACCAGTTGTTCGTTGGGCTATATTGCGCATCAATATAGCTATATAGACTTTTATTTAAATCGTCCTTGTATAATGTACCGTTATCTACTATGTAACTATTGGCTCCATAGATAAATCCCCCGTTAAATGTCAATGAACTTACCGGAGCATAACTTTCGTTTAACTCAATAACCGGCAAACTGTCTATTGGATTTACAGAATTTATGGTGTTCGCCAATCCAAGCGTTGAAGTTAAACTCGGGATAAAGTTATATGTTAAAAAAATGCCCGTTAGGGTTGCAGGCTCAGCCGCGGTTAATAACGAATAGGTATTATTCCAGCTTCTTATAGGATTGAAACTTTCAAATCCCAAAAGTTCACTTTCCTTACCAATGTGGATATCCAACCCGCTTCCGATCGGCAGATTTATATTGATGTACGCCTTCCTCACATCGTATGGTGTCCTTTGTTGAAAGGAATCAAAGTAAGATGAACCCCCATAATAAGCCTTATAAAACTGAATATTTTGACCAAAATCCAGCGATATATGGAAACCAATCCCGTAAGGATTAGAAGGGGTTCCGGGCGAACGCCTGATCGTTATATCGGCATTGTTGACGGTAAATCCGCTTGACTGCCAATTATCGCCATAATTTCCATTATAACCATCGGGCTTGGCAAGATTGTAAGTATAAGAAGTCACAATCGTTCCGAGAAGTTGAATATTTGCAAGATAAGAATTGCCTTTAGGTGCCCCCGAATTATCCGCATAGGAATTTTTAACTGCCGTTGTAGTTAAAAAGATGCCTAAAAACAATAGGCTTAATAATGTTACCAGCTTAAATCTAAGTTTCATAAAATAAGTCTCCATTTAATTAGGTTAAATTAATATTTAATGTCAGTAAAAAATGTAAAGAAAATTAAATGACCATATATGTTATATGAAAAAGCAATATTTATGCCATATTATAAAACTACATTTTTACAGAGCTTTCGTGGCTTTATGAGACAAGGTGTAATTAGAATATGCTATAAAAGTAGCCATTTTAATAAATTACTCTTTTATTGACTAATTGTTAGGCAAAAAATAAATGCTGGGGGTATTGCAATGAACATTTGCGAGAAATAGTGGCTATTAAGACAGCCGTTCGGATATTCTTTTAATACCGAGTAGCACCACCTTTTTTTGGAGGTTCCTTGTGCTCATGCCAATATTTTCCGCGGTTCTTGTAATGTTATTATCGTTTTCTTTGAGCCTATTTGTTAAATATGCTTTTTCAAAAACCTCTTTTGCTTCCTTAAAAGAGTTTATGCCATGGTAATTATAGTCGTTATAGCTGTCGTTGCTACCAGCCTTACAATAATTTTTAATCTTTAATTCTTCCAATACATTTTCTTCTGCTATCTTGCCGTGTGAATTAAAAATAGAAAATCTCTCTATTATATTTTTTAATTCCCTTACATTTCCTGGCCAACTATACCTTTGTAAGGCAATTACTGCGCTTTTATCTATTTCTAATTTATGCGCATTATTAAATCTATTAAGAAAATAATTAATCAATAAAGGGATATCCTCTCGCCTTTCTCTTAATGGTGGGATAAAAAACGGAATGACATTTAGCCTATAAAATAAATCGCTTCTAAACCCACCCCTTGCCATCTCTTTTGCAAGATCCTTATTTGTTGCAGCTATGACCCTCACACTAACCTCAACCTCTGCTTCCCCACCTACCCTATGAAATTTATTATCTTGCAAAACCCTTAGAATCTTGGATTGCATCCTTAGGCTCATATCCCCTATCTCGTCTAGGAATAGAGTTCCGCCGTCGGCAAGTTCAAATTTACCCCTCTTCCTGCCATTGGCACCTGTAAAGGCTCCTCTCTCATAACCGAAAATCTCGCTTTCTATGAGTTCTTCAGGGATAGCGGCACAATTAATCGCAATAAAAGGCTCATCTTTTCTGGGACCGCTTAGATGAAGCGCCCGTGCCACCATCTCTTTTCCGGTACCGTTTTCCCCAACAATAAGAACGGAAGCATTCGCATCTGCTGCCTTTAGTATTTTTTCTTTTAAAGATTTTATGCTTTGAGACTCCCCGATAAACTCAAAATCGTCAGAAAAACTGCTTGCCATTATAGCCTTCTTTTTACTCATACTATTATATCTAACGGCATTTTCGACAGTAATAAGAATCCTGTCAAGCGACAAAGGTTTTTCTATAAAATCGTACGCACCTATTTTAATCGTTTTTATGGCTGTTTCAATATCGGAATGACCAGAAATCATGATAACTGGAATATTTTTATCTGCCTTAATCATGTCGCTCAATATACTAATGCCATTCCTGTCGGGAAGCCATATGTCTAATAAAACCGAGTCCGGGGACATCTCTTTAAAAACCTTAAGCCCTGCTTCGCCGATTCCCTCCGATATGACCTCGTAGCCCTCGTCTGTCAGGATACCGCTTAAAGATCTCCTTATGCTTTCCTCATCATCTATGACTAAAATAAGCTTCAATTTTTTGCCCCCCCCTCTCAATAGTTATTAATGCTACTCATATTATGTTTGGTCCAGCAACCTATAAATTAAACCCTGTCCGTTCTTAACTCTATAGTAAAACTTGCTCCGCCTTCTTTGTTGTTTACCGCAATTATACGCGCATTATTCTCTACCATTATGTTATTTGTTATGGCGAGACCCAGGCCTGTTCCGCCCTGTTTTGTAGAAAAATAAGGCTCATACATGTTTTGCATAACTTCATCATCTATACCTATCCCATTGTCCGAAAAAACTATTTGGACAATATCGCTACTCGCCCTTTTTCTTGTTGAGACGATGATCCTGCCACTGCATTCAGAATCCTTTTCGCCGATACGCTTCGATAGGACACTGAATACACCGTTATCCATCACATTCATAAAAGACCGCTTAATCTGCAATTTGTCTATAAAAACTTCGGGTAAATCAGTATCTAGATTTGTAATAAATTTTATATTCTTATGGGCATTTTTGTAAAGCGAAACAATGTCGTTCGCCAAATCATTTACATTTGTATATTTAAAATTGGCCTTGGGGAGCCGAGCGTACAAAGAAAATTCATCAACAAGGTTTTTTAAATCGCCAACCTCTTTAATAATTGTATCAATCATTTCATTAAAGATGGGCTCTTCTTCATTAAACCTCCCACCGAATTTTCTTTTTAGCCTCTCGGCTGAGAGCCTAATCGGGGTTAAGGGATTTTTTATCTCGTGGGCAATTCGTTTGGCAACCTCTTCCCACGCCGCAATTCTTTGCGCCTTCATTACATCCGTAGTATCGTTCAAAACAATGATAAAACCTATATAATTATCTAATTCATCTTTTAAAACCGTGAGATTCACTATATATACCTTAGCCCCATCCTTGGCATTAATCTTTACCTCTCGCGTCATGCTCTCTTTATTTTCCTTCGCAAGACTCTTAATCATCGCCCTTACTCCTGAAAACGAGGTTTTGTCGAAAACTTCCTTATAATGACGGTTTATAGCCTTCTTATAATTTATGTAAAAAGTATGCCCAGCAGCATTATTTATACTCCTGATCTTACCGGACATATCTATACCAATAACCCCAGCATGAATATTTTTAAGAATTATCTCCATATAATTCCTTCTTCTGTCTATTTCTTCATTAACCCTTCTTAGATCGTCGTTTGCCCTTTCTATCTCCTGCTTATTTTTACTCAGATCTTTTGCCATGGCGTTAAAGGAATCTATAAGCATACCTATTTCATCATTTGAACCGGTGCGAATGACAGGAATATCGACATTTATATCTCCGGAAGCTACCTTTTTAGTCCCTTCTACCAGGTCTATTATAGGTTTTGTCAATTTTTTTGATAAATAAAACCCAACCCATAAAGAAATAAACAAAATGACAAGGGTAAATATAGAAAAAAATATAAGATATGTTATTTCTATGGGGTTTTTTATAAATCTTATCTGGGAATACTCCTTATAAAAGTTGGAGAGCCAATGCATCTTACGGACGATCATCTTTGATTCGCCCTTCTTATTATTTTTGTGATAAAATCTAGTTATATCCATCACATAATACAATGCCTTTTCAATTCTCGGCGCGTACCATTTATTAATCACATTTCCGGCAAAACCGGTAGATATGATGACCATAAACATAAAGAGAGATGGTACAAGACTTACTATCACGAATAAAGAAACCAACTTGGTTCTCAGTTTTGCCCCGACTACCTCTTTCTTTCTTTCTATCAGCAGTTTTATTGTATTCCTTATAACTAGAAAAAACATGAACAAAAACAGGATGATAGTTATATTTATGTAAGCATAAACAATAATCTTGGATGTCAAAGACGTATTTGTGAAAGAAATCATCCTGACTTCCGTGAAGGTAGAGACTATTATTAAAAATATTGCAATTATAATAAATATAATATCTCGTTTTATCCTAGTTCCTTCGATTGATTTTGCTTTATTCTTATTTTTCATATTCATATCGCATTCTTTATACGATTAATAAATAAATTTCAGACTATACACGTTGGTCGTTGTTAAAAAATAACCGCCGATAAACGGAATATAATTTAAGGGAAAGGGGATATGGGATGCACCTAAAATCCCCTTTATAGTTATTAGATACCTATGGTTGAGCATAAAGTTTTTCTTTATATGTATTGATAAATTTTGCACCCTTGCAGCATGCATCAGTGCATTATTAAATGAGCTTAATATTAGCTTTGTACTATTATAATTATAATTTAAAATAAAATTGTTATTTAATTCGTCATATGTTATAGAGTTTATCAGAACACGATCGTACAGAACATTTCTATCCGGTTCGCTTATTATCTTAACATAAAATCTGAATTTTATAGGAAAACCGCTTAGAATAGCCCTTTTTAAATCTTCATTAAAGGCATTGCGGACCTTAAAATACAAAATAAGGCTTTTATTGCTATAAGACGTAAGTATCACACTTGAGATTTTTGGCGATCCTGATGCGCTCGCAGAAAAACACAAGATCACAACAAAAATAACTGTTAATTTAACAAAAAACGGCGCGAGCCTTTTTATCATATTTAATCACCCAAATCATTTACTTAATGCAGGTTTTATTGTATCATAAAAGAATATGAAAGTATTAGTGTTGGGTTGTGGCACATCTACGGGCGTTCCGCTAATCAACTGTAATTGTAATATTTGTTCATCAACTAATCCGAGAAATAGCAGATTAAGGCCGTCCGTTCTTATATCCGAGAATAATTTAGATATTTTAATCGATACCCCTCCCGACTTGCGTACCCAATCGCTCAGATTTGGCGTAAAAAACATTGACATAGTCCTATATACCCATACTCATGCCGACCATCTATTCGGCATAGACGACTTAAGAATGTTTAATTTCTCTAAAAAAAACCCTATACCTATATATGCATCGGAAAGGGCGATAAATTTTATAAAAAATAAATTTGATTATATATTTGAGAAAAAGACACTTTCGAGTAAACCTAATATCTCAACAAACATATTGGAAGGTAGTGTTAAAATTAACGGGATAGATGTAACGGCTATTCCTGTTTATCATGGCGATAATATGATAAACGGTTACAGAATAAATGATTTTGCATATATCACGGATGTCTCTGAAATACCGGAGGCGTCTTTCCATATGTTGCATAATTTAAAGGTGTTAATGATTGATGCCCTGCGATATAAACCCCATAAAACCCATTTAACCGTCAACGAAGCAATAATCATTTCTAGAAAAATAAAGCCTGTTAAGACATACCTTACGCATATGGGACACGATATAGATTATGAGGCAATAGTTAAGTTGTACGCAGAATACAATATTATACCTGCATATGACGGATTATCCTTTAATATATAGCGAACATGATAAACAAGAATATTAATAATAGTCGAACTATAGGTTTATCTGCGTTAATCAATATCCATTATTAGATAAACACCAAATGATAAAAATATAATATCTGCCATAAATGCGGCCAGAAGGGGGTTTAACTGAGAGGCCTCTCCAAGCGATAACCCTATAGAATTAATAATCCACCATGTGAAGGCAACCATTATACTTATCCCTATAGCTATGGGAGTACCACCCCTTTTTTCTACTAGTAATCCACTTGAAATACCTATAAGCACAAGTATTAGATTTATTACGGGATATGATAACTTTGAGTAAAAACCGGTAAGGAGATAACTGAACCCTGACCCTGTTTTTTTAGCGACCGCAAGCATTTTCGACAAGCTACCAATAGAAAGAAATTCAGGTTTTAGCGTGTAAGACTTAAAAAAATTTAGGTTTAGATTAATAGGTGTTTCCATAACTCTAAAGAATTTTTCAGAAAATTCAGTCTTATTATTAAATTTAAATACGTCTAATCGACCATTAACCAGCTTAAGATTTTTTTGTTTAAAATATCCCTCTTTTGCAATATACCTCTTTTGCAAAACAAAACCCTTACCAAATACATAAACACTGACACCCTTAATCACCCTCCTTAACGGATCAAAGGATTGCGCCGTAATAATATATTTCCCGTAATGAATCATAATATCTTTCGTCTTGTACTGATAAACCGAACCTATGTTGTAAGATATATTTTTATTAATATATCTCTGCATCACTAACCTTCTTGCTATATTGGTATTAACAGCAACGAAATTGGACAGCAAAAACGCCAATACCGTTATTATGATACCGGCTAATATCAGTGGCTTGAAAAACCTTAACATACTTAGGCCTGAAGATTTAATAGCATCTAGCTCATTGTTTTTATTAAGGAATGTTATGGTAAGCAGTGTAGATAACAAAACAGATAATGGCAAGACCCTATAAACTATTTCCGGAACTTTATACAAAAAATATAAGGCGACATAACCGATAGACGGAGAATGCCTTGTAAATGCACCAATATTGGAAATAAAGTCCACTACGATATAAAATGCGACTAAACTTAAAAGGGTGGCTATTAAATATTTGAAAAATTCCCCTAATAAATATTTCTGTAAAATTTTTATTTTCATATCAACGTTATAGCTGTATCATATTAACAGCGCCTTGAAATACAATACACATCCTAGAACCAAAAGTAAGAAATCTGCTCCCCAAACACCTATGATCGGATTTATTTGGTCTCTCAGCGATATATAAAAACCAGTCGTGAATAAAATATAGTAAGCCACTACAATGATTATCGTATAAAAAATTGCCATAAACAAACTTCTTTTCTCTAAAAACATCCCTAGTGGCATGCCAATGAACACAAATAGTATAGTGGCAAGGGGTATAGCGACCTTTTTATATATGTATATAAGGTACATATTCTTGCGTTTAACATTTTTTTCAGATAAATACCTTCTTACTATCCTTGAGAATGTCATAAAATGAACCGAGCCGTTTTTGCTCGGGAATGGCATTCCTTTTAATTTGATATTTATCTTATAAGACTTAAAATGCAGTATCCAAAAATTTTTAGAATTTGGATTTTGATTTTGAATCGTGCCATTTTTTAAATTAAAATATAGCATGTTTTGACCTTGGTTATAAATAATGGACCCTGTTTTAGCAATCAGTGTTTCCGGCCTGTTGTGCAGATTATTTATCATAAAAATGCCCCTTAATGTAGATTTGCCGGCATTAACATCCTTTACAAAAATTTTCAATTTACCAAATTTATTAGTAAAATTATTTTTTTTCAATGCCGAGAGCGCTGCTTTTTTAAATTCTTTTACCGCCAACACCCTGAAAAAGAAATTAAACCTTGGAGCCATGTAAAAGGCAAACAATATCGAAAAAGCCATCGGTATCAGTGCAAAAAGGAGCGTGGGTTTTGTGAGTCTAAACGCAGAGACACCTGAAGCCTTTAATGCCATAATCTCATTGTCTTGCGTCATTTTTCCGAAAACTGTCAATATTGCAAGAAGAAAAGATATAGGAAGGGTTATTATCATAAAATCCGGTATGGTTAAACTAGCAAGCTTTAGTACGGCCATTATGCCGACGCCTTTATTTAATACTAGTTCAGTAAGCAGTAATATGCGATTTATCGTAACGCTAAAGGTAAAAATCAAAAGTCCAAATATAAATGGAGGGATAAACTGTTTAAATATATACTTGTCGATTATTGACATAAGCTAATGAAAAATAAAAAACGATTGGCTTTTAACAAAAAATTTGAAATTTAACTTGCACAAATATAATAAGTTATTGACTATATTGTCCAATGATATTAAAATTGAACTGAATGAATTAAGGCCACAATATGAAGTAGTATAACAAAAACGATATATATTTTAAAGTATTTAATTTTTATTGTCCTTTTGGGGAATCGCCACATTGGTGTTTACTAAAAATTAATATACGGGAGGATTATTATGGCACATAATGTTATTTTTATCGATGATAGCGAATCAATGCAAAAGGCTGTTTCAACGATATTCTTGGATAATCTGGATTTCAATTTAAATTCAGTTCATGATCCTTCTTCCTTACTTGAAACAGCCAAAAATTTTCGTCCGGATATCATTATATTGAGCTATAATTCAATCAACACGGAAATCAAGCAAAATATTTCCGAGATAAAAAATAGCGAAAGTTTATCGGGAGTACCCCTTATTCTATTAGTTCCCTCAGATTTGTCTGACAACGAAAGAGAGCTTTTTATAAAGCAGGGAATTAGCGGTTTTATATATAGGCCGTTTGAAAAAGATATTTTTCTTTCAAAAATAAAAAGAGCACTCGGTATCACAGACGAGCGCAATAGAATAATCGTAGACACCGCAAAAATTGACGAGAGCGAGGTATTACCGGAGGAACCCAGCCCTAAAATATACGACATTTCATCGTTTGAAGCTAAAGAGGATGATAAAGACAGCATAGAAAACCAAAAAATTATGCCGGACGCAACCGCCCCTCAGCCTTCTTCGATAGAAAGTATAATCAACGTTGATAAAGATGATGATAGTGTTAAGGATATCGAAAATATAGATGATGCGGTAAAGGCAAATAAAGATACCCCTGGCCACAGTAATACAGAAAATATCAATTCCGAAGAACTGAGTCAGGCGTTCGAAAATCTTTTCAAAGATGATGCCATCTTCAAGGAATTTCAAGACCTCAACGAAAATAAAGATTCGACATTTAATGTTAATAAACCTGAAATTACGGAAGGTTTTGATATTGATGACAAACCCCAAGATGGGACACCTTCTATACAACCAATTATCTCTGAACCAGAAACCACTGATGCAATACCCGAAGCTTTACCACAAAACCTTACAGAAATCGCCAAAGAAACTGATGAGACCACCGATAAAGAAATAAATCAAGAAGAGGTGCCGGTTCAAGAAGAGGTGCCGGTTCAAGAAGAGGTGCCGGTTCAAGAAGAGGTGCCGGTTCAAGAAGAGGCGCCGGTTCAA
>VAPE01015583.1_pt1 | contig 38868 bp, 29 predicted proteins | sample 3393911 | NCBI WGS metagenome assembly VAPE01 (sample SAMN08290436, study PRJNA428436) | hydrothermal vent metagenome | isolation source: Deep-sea hydrothermal vent chimney | place: Atlantic Ocean: South-mid Altantic Ridge
CATTTTTCGATATCAGATTCAATAAAATAAGTTTTATTAGCATCCATCTCGTCAATAAAATTTTTTAGTATTCTTTCTGCTAAAGTAGAATCGATTTTTTTAAAATTTACATGGGATTTTAAAATTTCTTCGGTTTTTAATTTGATATCTTTAACAGTTAAATTTGGTAGCTTGGCCGATGATATAGTTAAGCCAATGATAATCAATAAGATGATTTTAAAAATAAACTTTTTTAACATTTTTTTCCTATATTCTTTTTAAATATATAACAATTTATACTTTGCTTCCAAGAAAAATTAAACCCCTAATTATAATAGCTTTGTATATCATCTTATATTATTAAAAAATAAAAATATTTATTAAGAATTTATTAAGTTTAATTTAGAAATCTGTTAAAAATAGTTGATTTCAATTCATTATTTTGTAATAATATATACTTAAAAGAGAAAGATTATAGTTAAATAAAGTATATAAAGTTTATTTAAATAAATTTTAAATATAAAAAAGGGAGGAAACCAATGACAGGAGATGCGAATTGGGAAGATCAAAAACAAGATCAAAACCCAATAGATAGCCTAGCTCCACAGCCAGATAATAACAAAAAAAGAGTTGTTTCGATTACAGAAGCTGCAAGACTCAACAATGTAACTAGACAAGCTATTTATGTTGCTATTAAACAACGAAAATTGAGAGCAACTAAAGATGCAACTCGCTGGACTATTGATTTAGATGATCTCGAAGAATATAAAAGAAATAAGTATTCTAGAAAAAAGTCCATGTATGAAGGAGAGCTCTTATTTGATAATTCCAAAGGTTTATATTCAATCAATCAAGTTGCAAAAATGCTAAATGTTCCAGCTCAAAAAATCTATTATGCGACTAGAGTAGGCCATCTTAAAGCTCATAGAAAAGGTGCTGCTTGGGTTGTTAAAATCGATGAAGTAAAAGAATATAAACGTAATTATTTAGATAGAAGAACTACCGTAGGCCAAATCGTAAGTTAATTTTATCTAATAATATTAAAACAATATTACGAGGACAAAAGTTATTTATAAAAAAAGCCGTCTAAAGACGGTTTTTTTTATGCTTGTTTTTTTCTCATATTTTTTTTCATAAGTTATTTAACGCGAGTTTCATGAAATGCTACGACCACAAAAAAACATCGTAGTAGATTTAATTTTTTAGAAAATATTGTTATGACTTTTCGAATCAAAATATAATAAAAGTGAGTTTTTATTATAATTTAAAAAATTAGTTTTTATAGCTGAAACTCGCGTTATTTATTATCAAAGACTAACTTTTTTAGATACTATAAAAGTAGAAATCTTTTCAAAGACAAACATTGCTTAATTTTTTCTGACAAGCCAATCTTTTATAAACAAGGAGTGTAAAGCCTGCTTTTGTTCTTCTTTTTATGGTGTGTATGAAATTTTTTTTATGTTTTTAAAAGACATTGATAAATAGGTTAAGTCAAATTTAGATTTTTCTTTTTTTTTTCTTTTCTGGTTTTTTATTAAAAGTATCTTTTACTTTAAAATCTTTTATTTGAAGTTGAATAGATGTTTTGTCTAAAAAGACATTTATATGAGGAGTAAAAACTACTTCTAAATTCAAATTTTTTCTTTTAAGATCATTTTTTTTATGAGCCATATTAAAACCGATACCTTCTAACATCCTGTCTTTTTGCTCTAAATACATCTTTAAATGAACTTTACCGACGATTTTAGGAGCCCATATTTGCTTGGCTTCACAATATAATAAAGGAGGAGGATTTTCATTACCGAAGGGTTCTAAAAGTTTTATAGATTCCATAAAATCAAAAGTCAAATCGTCAAAATTTGTGTGGGCATCTAAATACATTTTTGAAATGATATCAGTATCTCGAAGTTTAGCATTTGCAGAATTTATGAAATTTTGTTTAAGTTCTTCAATATTTTCTTCTTTTATAATAAGACCTGCGGCAAAATCGTGACCACCGAAGTTTATTAAAAGATATTCGTTTTCTTTTAAAATAGGAAGTAAAGGAAATTGAGGGATTGTCCTAATAGATCCTTTTCCTATTGCATTTTCAATGGCTATTATCAAAGTTGGCCTATTATATTGTTTAGTTATTCTGGCTGTTATTATTGGAATAACGCCTGGATGCCATTTATCTGAATATAAAACGATTGCTTTTTCATCTAAAAGTTTTTTATGAGAAGCTATATACTTTTCTATGTCATCAGAAGCTTGTCTTTCAATTTTTTGTCTTTCTATATTATAAAGGTCTAGTTCTTTTGCTAAATCTTTGGCTTGTTTTGCATCGCGAATAAGTAAAAGTTCAACTCCTTTTTTAGCATCAGCAATTCTACCAATAGAATTTAGTCTTGGAGCTATCTTAGATGCTATATCAATTGGTGTGAGCTCTTCTGATGTAAGATCACAAACTTCAAATAGTTTGGTAAGTCCAATTCTTTTTGTATATTGAAGTTCTCGAAGACCATACTTTACAAGTATTCTATTTTCTCCAATCAAAGCTCCCATATCAGAGATTGTACCCAAGGCAACGAGATCCAAATAACTTTTAAGATCGATGTAATCTATTTCTGCTGTTTCGATGAGATGATTAGTAAGTGCATGAGCCAGTTTAAATGCAACTCCAACTCCCGTGATATCTCTATTTGGATATGTGCTGTTTACAAGTTTTGGATTTAATGTTGCTATGCAGTTTGGAATTTTTGAAGTAGGCTCATGATGATCAGTAATTATAACATCGATATTGTGTTCAAAGACGTGTTGGATTTCTTTTGCCGCAGTAATACCGCAATCTACAGAAATTATTAATGAACAAGAATTTTTTAAGGCATATTGAAGAGCATCGCTGATGATACTTCTTTTATGTGAGGAGCTATTAGGAATATAAAAAAAAACTTTAGCTTCAATACTTTTTAAAAATTCAACTAACAAAGCTGTTGCTGTCATTCCATCAACGTCATTATCACCATAAATTAATATTCCTTCTTTATTTTTTAATGACTTGATAATTCTGTTGACAGCATTGTCCATATCTTTAAATAAAGATGGATCATGAAGTTGTGGTAAAGTTGCATATAAAAAATTGTGGATCTCTTCTAAAGTAGAAAAACCTCTTGATATTAAAATTTGTGCGGTAACAGGGTGAATATTGAACTCTTTAATAATTTTATTTAACCAGTCTGGATTTTTTTTTGGTAAAATCCATTTTGGTTGTGTTTTGATAGGCACCATAAAAGAGCCAATTTCCTTTTTATTAAAAAATTAAGCTAATATTACATATAAGTTTAAAATTCTTTTATAAATTATTTTTATTTTTTTGCATATAAATCATTTTTCTGAATTTTTAAAACTAAGTGCTTTTTTCATCTCCATTTTATGAAACATTAACATCAAAGCTGATGCAATGAATATGGATGATAAAGTTCCAAAAATGACTCCAATCGTCATGACTAGGGCAAAACTAAATATTGTAGATCCTGCTAAAATGACTAAGGCTAAAAGAGCTAAAATCGTAGTTGCCGATGTTATCGTTGTTCTGGAGAGTGTAAGGTTTAATGAGTGATTTATGATTTCTTTGAGAGTATTTTTTTTCATGTATTTTACATCTTCTCTAATTCTGTCAAAAATAACTATCGTATCATTTAAAGAATAACCAATTATAGTCATTAAAGCGGCTATAGTGTGAAGATCGATTTGAACAGCTACACCTAAGATATGGAGAATTGAAATTAAACCTAAAGTGACTAAGATATCGTGTATCAAACAAATCATTGCACTAATTGCGAATTTGAATTCAAATCTAAATGTGATATATCCTAAGATTGCAATTAAAGCTAATGAAAGTCCCCAAATAGCATTGTTTTTCATAGAATCAGACATTTGTCCACTCATAACAGTCCAGTTTTGATCTAGTTTTTCTAATGATCTTGGACTTAGATTTATGTTGTTTTCTTTTAAAGTATTCACTACCCAAACTATTCTAGGGTTAGTTTCATATCTATATTTTATATCTAAAGCATCTATTTCATAGGGCATGTTGTAAAAAGGTTTACCTTTTTGATCCATGGATGCTGAGAAAAAGAGTCTTAAATTAGTTGAAGGACTCAATTCTCTTACTTGAATATCTTTAGATGAGACTCCAGCTTTTAAAAGAGCATTTTCAACTATATTTCTATAGTTATTATTTTTTGTTTTATCAAGCTCGATATTTAAAGAAAATCCACCTGTAAAATCCATACCAAAGATTGCTTTTTTTTGAATAGAAAATGTATAAGCTCCTAATAAGATTATTAATCCGGATAACATAAATACGTATTTTGAGTATTTAGAAAAATTAAAATTTTTTATTTTTACAAAATCTAACATATTGAGATGGGTATGCTTTGGATTTTGTGCCCATTTTATAAAAAAGTATCTAGTCATAAAAAGAGCTGTGAACATTGAAGAAGCAATTCCAATGATTAAGGTTAAAGCAAATCCTTTAATTGGTCCTGAATCGAAATGTAAAAGTATTAAAGCAGCTAACATTGTAGTTAGATTAGAATCTAAAATTGCACTAAATGCCTTTTTATATCCATTTTGAATAGCTAAAGAGATTCTTTTTGATATAGCAAATTCTTCTTTTATTCTTTCAAAGACCAATACATTTGCATCGACAGCCATGCCAACTGTTAAAATGATACCTGCAATCGATGCTAAAGAAAGCGTTGCATGTAGGTTTTGAAGCGTTGCCCACATTATTAAAAGATTAAATATTACAGCAATCGATGCAACGAGGCCTGCAAATTTGTAATAATAAAGCATGGCAATTATTACCAAAGCTAAAGCTGCAAAAGTTGCAATGATTCCTTTTATCCTTTCTTTTGATCCTAGTTCTGCAGAGACGTTTTTTTCAGATAGTATATGAGGAGTGAAACTAAGCGAACCTGCTTTTAAGTCTGCAACTAATTGGTTTACTTCTCTTATAGAAAAACTTCCCGTGATCTGAGCACTATCTTTGAAGTCTACATGAAGTGAAGGTGCTGAAATTATATAGTCATTTAAAATAACAGCCATTCTCCAACCTTGACCTTTTGAAAAATTCTCAAGTTGAGTACCTGCAATTTTATCTTTAGCAAATTGACTTGTCCAAGCATACACTTCTTCTCTTGGATTTATTTTTATTCCTTCTTTATTTGTATATGAGCCTTTTACTTCAAATGTTAAAAAATTACCTTGCGTTGGATCATATGCAGATCTAATGTTTGTTAGATTAGATCCTTCTAATGCATAATTGTTAAACACTATTAATAAAGGATTGGTTTGTCCTTGCCAAGATGATGCATCATCTTCTTTAAACATAGCGATTTTTGATAAGGTGTCATTAAAAGCTGATGTAACTTCTGCATCTTGAGAAGCCAATCTAAGGCCATTTTCATATAAAACTTTAGCAGATTCGCTAATTGGTTCAATAGCTTCTGTAGATAGAGATTTTCCATATAAATGCTTATACGCAATAGCATTTATGCTTTTGATATCTTTTTTATTTGTAACAACAGCCTCGTTATATACCTCTTGTAGAAATTTGCTTACATGTTCAGATAAATTTGGATTATTCAAACTAAATTTTTCATTAACGATGTGAAAGGACATAGATGATGCTTTTATTAGCTCTTTTGCAGATAGTGCTTGAGCTGATGGAAAATCTAATACTATATTTGAATCGATAGTTTTGATGTTTACTTCAGATACTCCCATCTTATTAACGCGATTATATAGCTCATTTATTCCTTGTTTTAAGGCTGCTTCATCTTTTACAACATGATTATTTTGATCTCTAAGTTCGATTTGTACCGTTTTTCCTCCAGATAGATCGAGACCCCAATTTAAGATCTTTCTTTCATCTCCTCTAAAATACTTTTTAAAGCTTAGATAAAGATTGCTGAAAAGCGCATTTTTTGTAGGAGGAGCAAAGTCATATCTAACAGATGGATCTAAACTTATTTGAGCTGCATTATAATCGTCTTTCCATTTGAGTAAATCTTCTTGCATTAAGGTCTCAATTTTATTCAAAGCGATGATTCTTTGGCCTATATTTGAAAGTTCTAAGGTTGCATATTTTTTTGAACCATGAACTTCAAAATTTTCTCTTGTTGCCTTTAAAATGGATTGGTAATAATCATCTTTTTCAAAGATATAAGCATTTGAAAATTCATTCGTTTTAGAAAATAAGGATCCAAAAAATCCTAAATATCCATTTTGAGAGAGTATAGATTTTAATTTATTAAAATCTTTAAAAAAACTTTTAGCATCATCTGTATTTTCAAAAGATTGATATTTTTGAAGTATCATATCTAATCCCTTTACTATTATATAAATTGAATTGGGTTTCATTTGGGAGGGCACTGGATCTGAAGCTAAAGTTGGAACATATACGACTAAACAAAATTTTTTTTGTTCTTGTGGTAGTTTTCTATAAGTTTCATAATCATAAATTGGTAAAGTTTCTCGATCTAAATCTGGATGTTTTGGTTGCCATTGATTTAAAAGTATGTTTAAAATTTGTTTAGCTTCGACTTTAGCGATTTCATTTAAATTTAATACTAAATAACTAGATGTATTTTCTAAAGTATGTAAGTTGATGCTAAATTCATCTTTTTCACTCATAATTTTTTCATCGACTCTAGTAGAAATCCTAGCTATTTCGTTGATTATCAATTGATCGAAAGAGTCTTTTTTTTGAGCTTTTAGAGTGTTTTCAAATCTTATAATATCTCTATGAAGTGTTAAAAAGACTTTATTATTTGAAAAATCTAAGATTAACTGGCTAATAAAGGGGTTATTAGATTTGAGATCGATCTTTAATAAATTAGATGGATCTTTTTTAAATGCCAGATTCAAAATTTGATATATGTCATTATAGTTCAAAGGCTTGTTAGATTTTGCAAATTTGGAAACGTTATTTTTTAAAATAGTCTCTGCTTTCATCAGAGCTGTTTGTCTTTGATCTAAAAGATAAAGTTTTTGTTTTGTTTCATCTAATACAAACTTTTGAGTTTTTTGAGCTTTTATAATATCTGATTTTTCTAAGGTTATCTCTGCTCTGTATTTGCTAAGGATATCTATTAATGTTTGGATTGCTTCTTTAGGATTGTCTAAATATCCTTGAGTGAAAGATGCAAAAAAGCGGTAAGTTATATTGGATGACTCACCGAAGACTTTTGTAAAATCTAAAATGCTATGAACTAAGCTAAGTGCCATATTTTTGCTCATTTGAGATGTAGGATCTTTAATGATATTTTCCAATAATATGGCATTTTCACTAGTTCCGGCAACTGCTGCTCCTATTTCAGCCGATCTATCAAATATTATATTTTTGTAGGTAGATGATATGTTTTTTTTGTCATCATATTTAGAGGCATATTCAAAAAAATCATTTATTCTATTTGTATCAAATTGAATAGGGATTTGTCTTTTTACTGTTACTTTTTTATTTTCAAATTGATTGGAATCTAAAACGTTTAATTGTGCTGGCACAAAAGATATTAGATTACCAGCTCGAGCCATGTGGTTTTTAAATTTAGTAGCATCTTCACTTTTAAAAAAATCTATATCTATGAGATCTGGATTTTCTTTGTCAATCGTTATAGATCTTGCTTTGATTTTTAAAAGTTTTAAGTAAGATTTTATCCATAAAATAGCATCTTTTTCTAAATCGTTTACTCTTTTGGCAATATTGAGAGCTATACTATAAGCTTTTGTTTTATCGATAGGTTTTTTAAGTGGCTTAGAATAATAAAAAACTGTTGGTAAAATGTTATAGATTGTCAAAGCTATAACGATAATGATTAACCATAGTTGCCAACGCTTTTTCTTTTGCATATGAGCTTTCCTATTTTTTTTAAAAAAAGTTAAATAAAATAATAGCTGAAATTTTTAGATATGTCTAGCGAAATCGGATTAAATTCTAAGTGACTTTACGATTTTTTTTAATTAAAAAAAAAGATGCATAAAGATGCATAAGTTTTTAGATATTTGGCGAAATTATCAAAAAAAGTTTTTATGTTAGAGAAAATTGGATTTTAAAAATAAGTTATTTTTTTTTAGAAAATGCTGTTAAAAAAATTGTCAATACTAAAGAAGATAGAGCAGCTGTAGTTATTGGAACATAAAAAAGAGTTTTACCTTTTTTGATTATCATATCACCGGGAAGTTTTCCGATCCATGATAAAAAATATGGAATTTCAAACTTATAATGAAGAGATATTCCAGATATAAAAACGAAAACTACAAACCAAAATAAAAATCTACTCATTTTAAGGCTTTTTCAACGAATTCTTTTAGAGCTTTTTCATCTCTAAGTCCGACAATTCTATCGATCTCTTTACCATCTTTAAATAAAACTAGAGTTGGGATGGAAGTTACTTGATACTCAGAAGCTAATTTCACTTGCTTATCGATATCCACTTTACCGAAAGAGGCTTTATCTTTTAAGCTATTTGCTATTTCTTCTATAACTGGAGAGATCATTCTACAAGGACCGCACCATTCTGCAAAAAAATCTACTAAAGTAACTCCTTTTTCGATTTCTTTAGAAAAATTTGATTCGTCTAATTTTTTAATATTTTTAGCCATTGTATTCTCCTGAGTAGTTGTTTTACAATTATGGATAAAATTTTTTATTTTTTTCAAGCAAAAGAGAATATTAGTTGATATTTTCTTTAAAAATTAAACTTAAGACATGATTTATTTTTGCTCTTTCATTTGATTTGTTAAATATATTTACATATATCCGAAAAACTCGAAAGATCTATAAAAATTTTCAAGACTGCAGCTAAATCTTTTCTTTTACTTGCTGATTTTTGAATTATATCGAAAAAACTAGAAGGGTCGACAAAAAACTTCCAAGTTTAGAGGTAAATTTTTTTCCTATTTTTGAATTCACTTTAATATAACTTTGAAATGCTGACATTATAACTTTAGATTTAAAAAAGAAAAAACATACTCGAAACAAAATTAAAGTTTTTATATGCTTTGAAGCTAAGATAAAAAATTTTGGTGCTTTTTAAGCACGTTTTTATAAACAAAAAATTTAAAAAATATGTTTAAATGACATCGATTATCAAGCTAGATTTTCAAAAGGAAATTGAAATATTAACTAAAGATTTAACAAAGTTGCCAACCCATATTGCTATTATCATGGATGGTAATAGAAGATGGGCAAAGAAAAATAATCTTCCTATAGCTGCAGGACATATCAAAGGAGCCCAAGTTCTTACAAGTATTGTAAAAATTGCAGTTCAATTAAAAATAAAAATTTTAACAGTTTTTGCTTTTTCAACGGAAAATTGGTCGAGATCTAAGCAAGAGATTTCAAATCTTATGAAACTTTTTAATCTCTATTTAAAAAAACAATTCAGATTTATGCAAAAAGAAAGAATTAAATTAAGTGTTATTGGAGATCTTTCAAAGCTACCTTTAAATTTGCAAAAAGTTTTTAATTCAACCATTGAAAAAACGAAAAATAACGATGTAATAGAGCTTGTATTGGCTGTTAATTATGGTTTTAAAGATGAAATGAAAAGAGCTATTCAAAAAATTGTAAATGATTTAGAAGAAAGAAAAATTTTAAAAGAAGATATTTCTGAGAATTTAATTTCTCAATATTTAGATACAAAAAATTTAACAGATCCAGATCTTTTTATTAGAACGAGTGGAGAAAATAGATTAAGTAATTTTTTACTTTGGCAACAGGCTTATTCTGAGATTTACATAACAGATGTTTTATGGCCTGAGTTTCAAGAAAAAGATTTTATAGATGCGATTTTAGCATTTCAAAAAAGAAAAAGAAGATTTGGAGCATAAAGTATATCGAAAACTTAAAAGTTGGTAAAAAATTTTCAAGACTGCAGCTAAATCTTTTTTTTATTATTAGCTGATTTTTGCATTTACTTGAGTATAAATTCGAAAGTAAATTTAGCTCCAAGTTTGAAAATTTTTTATCTATTTTTCAAGTTTTTCGATATAAAAAGATATTTTTTGAGCAAAAAATATATAAATTAAAAAAAATAGTTTGATCATCTAGGTTTTTAAAAGTAGGCTTAAAGTAGGCTTTTAAAAAAGAAGAAAAAGGAAGATATATGAAAAATTTTAAAGATTTAAAAAATAGATTTTTAGCCTCTATTATAGCAATTAGCTTGTTGGTATTGGTAATATTTTTTGCAAATTTATTGTTTATGAGATTTATCACTGCATTAGTTATATGCCTACTTGGAGCTTTTGCAGCTAATGAATTTGTTAATTTTGCGAAAAAAAAACAAATTGATATCGATAAAAATTTTTTGATAGGAGCTGTTATTTTCGAGATAGTAGCTTTTTTTATCTATTCTCAATATCCTGAGCTCAAAATTTTGCCAATTTTAGTCTTTTTACTTTTTTTTATCTTTTTATTTTTTGCAAATTTTAAACATATAGAAAATTCTTTACTTAGAATTTCTATAGCTAGTTTTGGATTTATATACGTAGCTATTCCTTTGGGGATGATTTTACCGATATTATATATAGAAACCTTAGAGATGCAAGATGGAAGATTTTGGATTTTCTATTTAATTTTTGTAACTAAATTAACAGATATTGGAGCATATTTCGCAGGAAGACTTTTTGGTAAAAAAAAATTAGCAGCAAAAATTAGTCCTAAAAAAACTATTTTTGGAGCTATAACCGGATTAGTATTTGCTCTTGGAGGTTCTTGCTTGTTTTTGATATTTGCAAAACCCAATGTGTTTGATTTTAACTTATCAGAGGCAATTGTTTTAGGAATTATCCTAGGGATTTTTGCTCAATTTGGTGATCTTTCAGAATCATTAATAAAAAGAGATGTTAAAATTAAAGATAGCTCAAAGCTTGTAGCTTTTGGAGGAGTTTTAGATATGTTAGATTCCCATATATTCAATATTCCCATTTTATTTATGTTTTTGGTAGGATAAAAAGCTATGATAATTACAATAGATGGACCTGCAGGAGTAGGAAAATCCACGGTTGCTAAAGCTCTTGCTCAAAAGCTGAAATTTTCATATTTCGATACTGGTGCTATGTATCGAGCTGTCACATATGCTTTGTTAAAAAATGAAATCGATATTGATGATGAAACCAGCGTTTTGGAGTTTCTTCAAAGCTCTTTTAAATTTGAAATTAAAGAAGAGGGTAATATAAAGTTTTATTTTGTAAATGATGAGGATGTTACAGAAATTATAAGATCAAACTATGTAACAGATCAAGTATCGATAGTTTCAGCAAAGCCATATGTTCGAAAAACTCTCATTCCAATGCAAAGAGCCTTTGCAAATGATAAAGATATAGTATGTGAAGGAAGAGATATGGGTACTGTGGTTTTTCCTCATGCTGAAGTAAAAATTTATTTAACTGCTAAAATATCTATAAGAGCACAAAGAAGGTTTAAAGAATTTATAGAAAGACATCCACAAGATATTGCGACATTAGACAAAAATCGAATTCTTCAAGATATCCAAGCTAGAGATGAAAAAGATTCGACGAGAAAAATATCACCTCTTAAAAAGGCTAAAGATGCATATCATATCGATACTTCTAACTTGAGTGTTGATGGAGTTGTTAAAAAGATTATAAAAAGAGTAAAAAAACAAAAAAAGATCAAATTCTCTTATAGATTGGTTAGAGCTATATCTAAATTTATTTTAAAAACTTTTTATAAATATAAAGTTTATGGACAAGAAAATATTATCAAGGGAGCTGCTATTGTAACTTCGAATCATGTCTCTTTTTTCGATCCATCTATACTTGCTATTGCAATTGAAGAAGAGATCCATTTTTTAGCAAAGGAGTCTTTGTTTAGAATCCCAATTTTTAAAAATATTATAAAAGCTTTAAATGCTCATTCGATTTCTGGCAAAGAAGCGAATATTCAAACTATTAAAGAGGTAAAAAGTATTTTGAAGGCAGGAAAAAAAATAGTTATTTTTCCTGAGGGCACGAGAACCGATGGAAAAATTACTAAGTTATTGCCGGGAGTTGGTTTTTTAATAAATCTATCTAAATGTACAACTATACCGGCTTATATTTATGGAGCTCAAAAAGCATGGCCAAGAGGTAGAAAATTTCCAAAGCTTTTTGCTCGAATATCTTGTGTTTTTGGAAAACCAATTAAGTTTGAAGAATTTGAAAAAATAGATAGAAATAAAAGAATTCCATATATTTTGGCTAGAATAGAAAGCGAGCTTAAAAATTTAGAAAAATGGACTGAAGATGAATTTAAAAATTCTCATTTTTAAAAATTCGTTTTTTCTATAACCAAAATTAATAAGATCATCTAGTAAAATCCTAAAAAAAAACTATTAAACGTGAATTTCAGTTGCAAAAACTAATTTTTTAAAAGCTCATTTTTTTTATAATTATTTTCTTATCTTTTGATTTGAAAGGATCAATACTACTTAGCCTTCAAGTTGTTTTGGTATATAAAAAAAATTTAGTTGTGGATAAACATTTATTTGTAAGCTTAAAAGATTTTATAGATTTTCTATTTTTTTTCGAAATAGCTGCTTTTGAATTTATTCAAAGATATTTTTTTTGAGAGACAAAAATCGATAAAAATGTTTTATGTTTGATCTGTTTCAAGTTGAGGGTTTGTTTTAGCTTTCCAAAGTGGAAGTAAGAACAATAAAGCTATGATTGAGCAAACGGTTAAAATGATAAAAAATCCTTCCCATCCGAGTATTTTTATAATAGTACCTAGCGGACCTCCGGCCATAGCTGAGCCAATGTATGCAAACCATCCAATAAAGCCTGTTGCTGTTCCTACAGCTTTTTTGTGTGATAGTTCTGCTGCGGCAACTCCTATTAGCATTTGTGGACCAAAAATAAAAAATCCTATGCAAAATATTAAAATGGATTGAGTAAGAACGATACCTCCTGGAGATTTCCACATGAAATAAAGACTTGCTAAAACGCCTAGGGTAAATAAAATATTTATTGGACCTCTTTTTCCCTTAAAAATAAAGTCAGAGCCCCATCCAGCTGCTAAACTTCCTATGAAACCTCCAATTTCAAACCAAAATACGCATGTTCCAGCTATTATGTATGAATAACCTTTTGTTTCTACTAAATATACTAAAGTCCAATCGTTTATAGCTTGGCGGATAACATAGATAAAAAAGTAAGATATGGCTAAAATCCAGATGTATTTATTTTTTAAAACATATTTAAAAAGGATCTCTTTGGTTGAAAGCTGATATCTCGATTTTTCATGTTTTTTAGTAGGATAGTCTTTTCGATATTTTTCAATTGTAGGAAGACCTAAAGATCTAGGTGTATCTCTTAATCTGTTGATTAAAAATATAGCCGCAAGTATGCAGACAATACCTGGAACAATCATGGCATAGCGCCAACCAAATGTTTGAGCTAAAGTTGTTGCAAATATAGGAATTAGAGCTCCTCCGACATTGTGGGAAGTATTCCAAATGCTCCACCATCTACCTCTTTCTGATTGAGAATACCAATGGGTTAGAAGCTTACCACAAGGAGGCCACCCCCAACCTTGAAACCAACCATTTAATCCCCAAAATATTGCAAATAAGAGAAACGTAGAAGAAAAGCCAAAAAATATATTAAAAATCCCAGTTAAAATTAAGCCTATAGCCATAAAATATCTAGGATTGGATCTATCCGACATGATTCCACTAAAAAATTTGGACGCTCCATAAGTGAGAGACAAAATGCTGCCTAACATGCCCAATTGGGATTTATCAAGACCAAGTGATAGAGCCATGGCAGGCATTGCAAAGGTAAAACTTTTTCTTGAAAGATAAAAAAATGCATATCCTATATACATGCTGTAGAATGTGCGAATTCTCCAGTATGTATATTTCTTTTTTACGATTTTTGGATCTTTAATTTCTTTAGTATGAGGAGGTGGTTTAAAAATGTCTAAAACGCTCATAAACTCTCCTGACTTTTTATTAAAATTATTATTTTTATACTAATCCAAAACATTTACAAGTTATACCTGATTTATCATTTTTTTTCAAAAATATGATAAAATAGCTTTACTCTCTTCTATTATCTTAGATATAAGATTTAAATAATAATTATAACAAAAAATTAGTTGAAAAGATGATAGATTTTCCCAAACCCATTGATCCTTTTGAACATGTAAAAATTGCTAAGGTTAAATCAGCTCCGGAAAAAGAAAAAAATAAAAAACCCTTAGTTCAAAAACCCGTATCGAAAAAACTATTTGTATATTTTTCTTTTTTAAAGATTTTATCTCATCTTTTAAATGTATTTACCAAAAAAATACCAAAAGATTTAAAAGGAACTCCTCTTCATAAAGAAATATTAACAATAAAAAAATCTCTTATGTCTTTGCAAGAAAAGAATTTGTGTCAAGATCCAGATTTTTTAAATTACTTTGCTTTTATATGGATGAAATTTTTCAAAGATTATGATTATTATGTTTTGAGAAATGAAAAAGCAACAAATCTTATAAAAGAATTAATCGATGAAATAAATGAATATCCCAAGCATGCTGAATTTACTTTAGGATATTATATATCTGAGTTTGCTGGATATTCATGGGTGCCTTTTCCTTATATGGAGATGTTACAAAACCTTCATTTGGAAGATAAAAAAGATCCAATACATTCTCATTTAAGTCGATGGATTTGTATTATCGATGAACTTTTAAAGTTAATTTAGTATTTAACGAATCAAGATTGGAGATAAAATTTTCAAAAGAACAAGAAATTTAAAAAATTTTTTGAGTTTTTTATCGCATATACCCAAAAATCAGAAAGATCAAATATCTTTTATCAAGATTGCTAAATCGATACATTTTAAATTTTTTCTGTTAGATTTTTTGAATTTACTTATAGCTTAGTTGTTATAATTTTAAAAAACAATAACTTGCGATTGTTAAGTTTTTATTTTGAAAGTTTCAACTTCAATTAAAATATCGAAATGAGAGTCAATATCTAAATAAATGATATTTTTGTGATTTAATAGAAAATCTTAAATTTTTTTTTGAATTTATTTTATATAAGTCTTGTTATATAAATTCTTTATGATTTTTTTTATTTAATTTAGGTATGAAAATATCTAAATTTTTAAAAATTTGGATAAAAAAAACTTAAATTTATTAAAATAAGAATTAAAGATATCTATAAATTTAGGCAAATACATGTTTATTCCAAGAGCATCTTTTGATTTAATTAACTCTTATGTAACGAATGGAAAAGTAGTTGTTATTTATGGACCTAGAAGAGTTGGAAAAACAACTCTTTTAAAAAAATATCTAGAAAATAAAAAAAATTATCTTTTTGTTACGGGGGAAGATATCTTTGTAAAAGAGTTTTTATCTAGCGAATCCATAGACAAGTTAAAAAATTTTGTAGGAGATAAAGATCTGATTGTTATCGATGAGGCTCAATACATATCTAAGATTGGTTTGAATTTAAAATTGATGGTAGATCATATGCCAGATAAAAAAATCATTGCAACGGGATCTTCTACTTTTGATTTAGTAAAACAAATAGGAGAACCTTTGACGGGGAGAAAACACGTATTAAAAATGTTTCCGATCTCTCAAATGGAATTAAATAAAATAGAAAATATTGCCCAAGTGAAAGCTAATTTAGAAATTAGAATGATTTATGGATCTTATCCTGAAATCATTACCATGCAAAATAGTGATTTAAAAAAACAATACTTGCAAGAGCTTGTATCATCTTATCTTTTAAAAGATATTTTGATTTTTGAAGGCATTAATAAATCAAAAAAATTAGTAGATCTACTCATTTTATTAGCTTTTCAAATAGGAAAAGAAGTATCGATTAATGAATTGGCTACTCATCTATCTATTAATAAAAAAACAATAGAAAAGTATCTAGATTTGTTAGAGCAAGTATTTGTTTTGATAAATATTCGAGGATTTTCAAGAAATTTGAGAAAAGAAATTACAAAAACTTCTAGGTATTATTTTTGGGACAACGGCATTAGAAATGCTTTAATTAATAATTTTAATACTCTTCGAAGAAGGAACGATGTAGGATCTCTTTGGGAAAATTATTTAGTGATAGAAAGACTAAAAAAACAACAATATTTAGAAATGTTTTCTAATAATTATTTTTGGAGAACATATGATCAAAAAGAGTTAGATTGGGTAGAAGAAAAAGAAGGAAAGTTATTTGGTTATGAATTTAAATGGAATAAAACTTGCTCAAAACCTCCAAAGCTATGGTTAAATACATATAAAGAAGCATCTTTTGAATGTATAAATTTACAAAATTATTTAAAGTTTATTTCTTAAAAAAAATAAAAGTTTTTTGAAAAGAGAATCTCAGATAAAGGCTAGATTTCATCAGCTTTTGAGCTAGATTTGCTATTTTTTTGATTTAAGTTGTTGTTGATATTTTCTTTTTTAGACCTATAATTACTCGTTTTATTTTGAGTAATGAGTTTGTAAAGCTTTGTTGGATCTTGGATGTTTTAAAATAACGCGAGTTTCAGTAGTAAAAATAAACCTTGTAAAAAGCTCATTTTATCCTTATTTGTTTGGTTTGAAAGATTCATAATGCTTAGCTAGTATTGCAAAAATTAAATCTACTAGATGCATTTTGTTGTCCTATTTATTGTCCTAGTAGTTCATGAAACTCGCGTTAAAATAAATCGCATGAAGATGCTTTGAATTTTTTTTGTAATCTTGAAAAGTGGCTTTGATTTTTAAGTTTTTTTTATAATATTCAACTAAATTTAAAATAATACTCAAGTACGATTTAAAAATCGGTGAATAGAAAAACGATTAGCTATAATCTTGAAAATTTTTATAGATTTTTCAAGTTTTTTCGGTATAAAATCGATCTCAGCCAAAAACTACTATGCTCAAGTAAATTCGAAAATAGGATAGTCGAGAGAAAATTTAGCTTTAAACTTAAAAATTTTTTATCCATTTTTTTATATAGTTTAAAATTTTAGTATAATTTTTAATAAGGCTTTAGATGTTTTCTAAAATATTCGATTTTCAAATTTAAGATGTATATAATCTTTTCTTTTTTTGTTTTACTTATTATTATAGTTATAAATTATGGATAGCTTATGAAATATCAAATCCCCAAAGGATTATTCGATATCATTGCAAACGCTAAAGAGGGCTTTAAGGAAATTGATAAGTGGCAATATTTAGAGTCTGTGATAAAAAAATTAGCTAAAGACTATAATTTCGAAGAGATTAGAGTTCCTATTTTTGAAAAAACTGAGCTTTTTTTAAGAGGGGTAGGAGCTAGCTCTGATATTGCTGCAAAGGAGTTATATACTTTTTTAGATAAAGCTAAAAGATCGATGTCACTTAGACCCGAAGGGACAGCTTCTGTGATGCGAGCTTTTATTGAAAATAACTTAGCACAAGAAAAAAAAGTGCATAAGCTCTATTATATGGGACCGATGTTTCGTTATGATAGACCTCAAAAAGGAAGATATCGTCAACACCATCAGTTTGGCATTGAAGTTATTGGTGAAAAATCTTGTGAAATAGATGTTGAAATAATCGATATGTTGATGAGCTTATTTACAAGATTAGGTCTTAAAGATTTAAAATTATTGATAAATTCGATTGGAGATTTTGAAACAAGAGCATGTTATAAAAAAGCATTGATAGATTTTTTAAAACCAAATTTTGAAGATTTATCCGAGGATTCTCAAGTTAGATTTAATAAAAATCCAATGAGAATTTTAGATTCTAAAGATGAAAGAGATAAAAAAATTTTAAAAAATGCTCCATCCATTTTGGATTTTTTATCTCCAGCAGCTAAAGATCGTTTTGAAAGTTTATTAAATTTTTTAGATAAATTAAATATAAAATATGAAGTAGATAACAAGTTAGTAAGAGGCTTAGATTATTATGATGATACAGTGTTTGAAGTAGTAACTCAAAAATTAGGAGCTCAAAATTCACTCGGAGGGGGGGGGAGATATAATTCACTTTTAAAATCTTTGGGAGGACCTGATTTGCCTGGAATTGGTTTTGCATGTGGTTTGGAAAGAATTTTACAAACCATGATAGATAATGATGTATATTTTCCTAAAAAAGAAGGTCCATTTGTATATATAATTCCAATTGGAAAAGATGCAAAAGAATTTTCTTTGATTTTAGCAAAAGATCTTCGCCATCATAAAATAGCGGTAGATATGGATTTCAATGCTAAAAAAATTCAAAAATCTCTTGGTTTAGCTAATAAGTTAAGAGCTAAAAATGCTTTGATTATAGCAGATCATGAGATGCAAAAAAAAATAGCTTCTTTTAAAAACTTGGAAAGAAGAGAACAAAAAGAAATAAAATTTGAAGATTTAAAAAACTTTATTAAAAATAAATTCTACAAAGTGTAGGGAAAATGTTTAGAACTCATAATTGTCTCGAGCTTGATACATCCGATGTTAATAAAAAAGTAATACTATCTGGATGGGTAAATAAAAGAAGAGATCATGGCTCTATGATTTTTATTGATCTTAGAGATAGATATGGAATCACTCAAGTAGTTTTTGATCCAAATGTATCCTCTTTAGCTTATGAGATTGGAAAAACTGTTCGTAATGAATGGGTAATATCTGTTCGAGGTGAGGTCGTTTTAAGGAAAATGAAAAACAAAAATTTAAAAACCGGTGAAATCGAGGTTTTAGTAGATCAGATCCAAATACTTTCAAAATCAAAACCATCTCCTTTTCCAATTTTTGAAGATAAGACTGAAACAAATGAAGAGATAAGATTAAAATATAGATACTTAGATATTCGAAGAAAACCTATTTTAGATAAGCTAAAAATTAGACATCTTGCTATGTTAGAGACGAGAAATTTTTTTTCGGAAAATGGTTTTTTAGAAATAAATACTCCAATTTTATGTAAATCTACACCAGAGGGAGCAAGAGACTATTTGGTTCCCTCTAGAATGTATCCTGGAAATTTTTATGCTCTTCCTCAATCTCCCCAAATATTTAAACAACTTTTGATGATTGCAGGCATAGATAGATATTTTCAAATAGCTCCATGTTTTAGAGACGAAGATTTAAGAGCCGATAGGCAACCAGAATTTACTCAACTCGATGTTGAGATGAGTTTTGATGGAAAAGAAAAGTTATTTGAGATAGTTGAAAACCATTTAAAAAGGCTATTTAAAAAATGTTTAGGTATTGATATAAAAATTCCTTTTGAGAAAATGTCGCATAGTCAATGTTTAGAAAAATATGGAACTGATAAACCAGATCTTCGTTTTTCTATGGAACTTTTTAGAATAGATGATATCGTTAAACAATCTAGTTTTTCTATATTTTTAGATGTTTTAAATTCAAAGGGTTCAATCAAAGCATTAAATGTAAAAAAAGGAGCTGATTTATCTAGAAAAAAATTAGATGATTTATCTTCTTTTGTAAAACCATTTGGATTAAAAGGACTTTCATTTATAAAAAAAACAGGTTTTGCATTGTCATCATCGCTTTTAAAATTTTTTACTCCCAAACTTTTAGATGAACTTGAAAAAAGATTAAATATTGAAGATGGCGATTTAGTGATTATTGCAGCGGATAGAGAAGAAATAGTAAATCAAGGATTGGATCATTTAAGAAGAAGAATAGCCTATGATAGAGGTTTGATAAAAAAGGGAGTTTATAAATTTTTATGGGTAGAGGATTTTCCTTTGTTTGAGTATGATGATAAGGAAAAAAGACTAAAATCTATGCATCATCCTTTTACCTCACCTTGTATAAAAGATTTAAATATTTTGGAAAAAGATCCTTTAAAAGTTAGAGCAGATGCATATGATTTGGTGTTAAATGGTTATGAAATTGCTGGAGGTTCTCAAAGAATTTATGATAGTGAGATTCAATCGAAAATATTCAAACTTTTAAAATTTACAGAGGCTGATGTTAAACAAAAGTTTGGATTTTTTTTAGATGCTTTAAAGTATGGAACTCCTCCCCATGGAGGTATCGCTTATGGTTTTGATAGATTACTTATGATTTTAACAGATACAGATAATATTAGAGATGTAATAGCATTTCCAAAAACATTGAAAGGGTTAGATTTAATGTTGCAAGCTCCAAGTGAGATTGATAACGATCAATTAAAAGAGCTTGAAATAAAAACAAAAAAACAAAGTAGCATATGGAAACTTTAAAGTTTTGTCTTTTTCTTTTATGCATGTTTTTCAATGCTTTTGCATCTGAAAAAGATTTTATTACGTCTGAAAAGGATATAGATACAAAAAAATTATCTGAAGCTATAGGACATATCATTGGAAAAAACTTAGATGATCTAGGTTTTAAATTAGATATGAAAAATATGATAAAAGGCATAAAAAGGGGTTGTCAAAAAAAGCCTTCTTCTATGAGTGAAGATGAATGTTTAAAAGTTTTAGCTCAAATTCAGCTAAAAAGAAATGAGCATTTAGCTTCTCAAAATTTAAAAGATGCAACAGAATTTTTGATAAAAAATGAAAAGGAAAAAGGAGTTATTCAAATAGAGTGTCAAAAACTTCAATATAAAGTTTTAAAAACTGGAAAAGATAAAAAAGTTGAACCTTATCATACTCCTATCGTTAAGATGACTGCAAGATATTTAGATGGTACGATTTTTTTAAATTCTAAAGAATCGATAAACTTAAGTGAGACTTTACCTGCATTAAAAAGAGCAATACTTGGAATGCAACTTCATGAAAAAAGACAAATTTTTATTCATCCTGAATTAATTTTTGATAAACTATATCCACATTTAAATTCTTTAGTTATTTTTGATATAGAAATCTTAGAGTTGGATGCTAAAAAAGATCCTTTAGATGAGATTGCAGATAACAAAAAAGTTTTTTGATGCAGATTATTCTTTTTCAACCTCAAATTCCTCAAAATACTGGAAATATTATTAGAACATGCTATCTTACAAATACATCGCTAATAATAGTAATGCCAGCTTGTTTTTCATTAACTGATAGAAATTTAAAAAGAGCCTCTCTTGATTATTACAAAGATATAAAATTAAAAAAAATTGATGATTTAGAAAAATATCTTGTAAATAAAAAATCATTTTATTTTTTTTCTTCTAAAGCAAAGCGATTTTATAGCGATGTCTCTTACGAAAAGGATGCTATTTTAATTTTTGGTTCTGAAACATCAGGTCTTCCTAAATTTTTTTTTGAAAAATATAAAGACAAATTTTTTAAGATTCCTATGAAAAAAAATACCCGCTGTTTGAATTTATCAAATTCAGTTGCTATCGTTTTATATGAAGCTCTAAGACAAAATCATTTTTCTTTTTAGTCTTTATCTTAGAGTTCGAAACTTTTTATGTATGTCCAAAATTTTTGAACAAAGTTTTTTTTCTAGCTTGGCAATAGATATTTAGCAAAACATATTCAGTGTCAAACGATTAATTAATGAGATACAGTAATTTTATTTCCATAACATCTATCTCCTGCGTCTCCAAGTCCAGGTACAATATAGCCTACTTCATTTAAAATTGGATCTACATAACCTGGATATATTTGAATATCTGGATTATGCTTAAAGATGTTATCAATCCCATCTTTGGCAGCTATGGCACATATTAATATAATTTTTTTAGGGTTTCTTTTTTCAACTATTTTTACAGCATTTAACATGCTACCAGCTGTTGCAAGCATTGTATCTACAATGATAACAGTTTTATTTTCTAAAGGAGGTAAAGCTACATAATCTATAGAGGCGATTAAAGTTTTTTCATTTCTTTGCATTGCAAAAAAACCAGCTTCAGATTCTGGAAAGACTTTGAAAACACCATTAAAAAGAGGTAGGCCAGCTCTTAAAATAGTTAGCAAAACGATATTTTCATCAACTAAATTATGTTCAGCTTGAGTTTGCAAGACTGTTTTGATATTTTGCTTTTTTGTTTTTAAGTTATTAGCAACATCTATTGCTATATATTCTCCTATTTTTTCTAAACATTCTCTAAATTCTTTTTTGTCAGTTTGTGGATCTCTAATTTTATATATTAAAGATTCCAAAATTGGATTAGAAAATGCAGAGACAAAAATTATTTGGATAAAAAAAAACAAAACTACTTTTTTCATAAAAACTCCCAGTTAAATTTTGTGGTTTTTACTTGGGGAAGTAAGCTTAAAGAAATTTAGAATATATTTAAATGATTTTATCTCTTTTTTTTTAAATTCGTGAAAAAAGATTATTTTCATGAAAAAATGTTTTAGTTTAAGATTTTTCTACAAAATTTTTCTTGCTTAATATTTTTTTTAAGATTTTTTGAAATATGAAAACAAAAATATTGGAAAAGTAGATATCAAAATTATCTGGAGATCGAAGAGATTTTTTCCTAGAATTTTAAAAAGTATTAAAAAAAACTTTTTATTCAAAGAGCTATAGTTCATTTCTATTTTTGATTTTTGTAAAGAGATCTTGGCAAGATTTTTAATAAAAATGCTTCTAAAACATATCAGATGCAGCTTGATCTGAATCAAGTAAAATGATAAAATACGTAGTAGATAATGAGCATACAATAAGCATAAAATAAAAGTATTCGATAAAAGATTCAATATGATGCAAGCCAAAATTTGATATGTATAGAAAAAATAATATATATGTAAAAATAGATAAAATTCAAAAGTATAATTTCACATATTTTATAAAAATCAAATTGATGACTGCATTATAAAAAAAGAATAGATATATAATTTTATCTGAAAAGTACCATTAAATGATTAGAAAAAATTATATATTTTTCTTAAAAAAGAATTTTTTTTGTTTTTATCTTAAAAGAAAGGGTTAACTATAAAAAATGTCTTGGATTTCTCTTCATAATCATTCTAGATATTCGATATTAGATTCAACGATTGAAGTTAAAAGATTGGCCTCTTTAGCAAAAGAAAATGATATGACGGCTATAGCTTTAACCGATAGTTATAATATGTGTGGAGCTGTAGAATTTTATAAGGCCTGTAAAGCTTTGAATATAAAACCAATAATTGGTTGCGAGATATGGGTTGCGAGTGGATCTAGATTTGAAAAGAAAAAAAGATCAAATATTCCAATAGCTTATCCTTTGATTTTACTTATAAAAAATTCTATAGGATATAAAAATCTTTGCATTCTATCTTCTAAAGGATATTTAGAAGGATTTTATTATTATCCAAGAATCGATAAAGAACTTTTAAAAGAGTTTTCCGAAGGATTGATTTGCTTATCAGGTCCAGCAAATTCGCTTTTAAGTCATAAAATATTAAATGCTAATCAAGAAGATGTAGAAAAAGAAATCGATTGGTTTTTAGATGTTTTTAAAGATGATTATTATTTTGAAATTCAATTGCATGAAATGTCAAATGAGGATATCGAAAAAGATCAAATGAAAAAAGAGGCTTGGGTTTTTCAAAAGCTTACATCTTTTGTTGAAAAAGAAAACAAATTAAAAGACGAGCTTATAAAATATGGTGATAAATACAATATTAAATGCGTAGCTACTAATGATGTTCATTACGAAAAGAGATCTGATTGGAAAGCTCATGAAATTTTGTTGAACATAGCATCAAACGAAGCTTGTGAGATTTGGGAAAGAGATTCTTCAGGAAAGCCAAGATATAAAATTGCAAATCCCAAAAGAAAAACCTATCCTTCTCATGAGTATTATTTTAAGACTCAAAAGCAGATGCAAAAACAATTTAAAGGATATGAGTTTTGTTTAAAAAATACTTTAGAAATAGCAAATAAATGTGATTTTTCTTTTGATTTTAAAACTAGGCATTATCCAGTTTTTTATCCACCTAATTTAAAACCAAAAGAAGATAGAGTTAAAAAAACACAACAATACCTATTACAATTATGTTTAGATGCAATAGATAAAAGATATAGTGATGATAAATTAAAGGCTGTTAAAGAAAAATATCCAGATCAAGATCCAAAAGATGTCATAAAAAAAAGATTAAAATATGAATTTGATTTGATATCTTCTAAAGGTATGTGTGATTATTTTTTGATAGTTTATGATTTCATTTCCTGGGCAAAAAATAAAAATATTCCATTAGGACCAGGAAGAGGTTCTGCTGCAGGTTCCATTATATCTTATCTAATTGGCATCACAGATATTGAACCCCTTAGATTTAATTTGCTTTTTGAAAGATTTATAAATCCTGAAAGAATAGCTTATCCTGATATAGATGTAGATATTTGCATGGATAGAAGATCGGAAGTTATAGATTATACTGTTCAAAAATATGGAAAAGAAAAAGTAGCTCAAATAATTACCTTTGGTACAATGAAAGCAAAAATGGCAATAAAAGATGTCGGAAGGGTTTTATCTATTGCACTTTCTCATGTAAATCGCATTGCAAAACTAGTTCCTGAAGATCCAAACATGACCTTAGAAAGAGCGATTCAAATAGATCCAGAGTTAAAACAGATGTATGAAAAGGATAAAGATGCCAAAAGAATTATCGATATTGCAAAAACTATTGAAGGGTCTATTAGAAACACTTCTACTCATGCAGCAGGGATCATAATATCTGATAGATCTTTGATCGATAATATACCTATTTGTATAGCTAAAGATTCTCAAATGGCAGTGACACAATATTCTATGAAACCAGTGGAAGCTATAGGCCTTTTAAAAATAGATTTTTTGGGACTTAAGACTTTGACGTGTATTCAAAAAGCCTGTGCTCTTGTTGAAAAAAATACCTCTAGAAAAATAGATTGGAAAAATCTTCCTTTAAATGATAAACCAACTTTTGATCTTTTAAATAAAGGTAAAACTCTTGGGATATTTCAATTGGAGTCAAGTGGTATTCAAGCTTTAGCAAAACAACTTCATATCGATTGTTTTGAAGAGATCATTGCTGTAGAAGCTTTATATAGGCCAGGTCCAATGGATATGATTCCATCTTATATAAATAGAAAGCATGGAAAAGAGAAAATAGAGATAGATCATCCATTGATGAAAGATATCTTAAAAGAGACATACGGTGTTATGATCTATCAAGAGCAAGTTATGCAAATAGCGTCTACGCTTGCTGGATATACGTTAGGTGAAGGTGATGTTTTAAGAAGGGCGATGGGTAAAAAAGATCACAAAGAAATGACAAAGCAGAGAAAAAAATTTATCGAAGGTGCTAAAAAAAATGGGATTGAAGAGAAAATAGCTGTAAATATTTTTAATAAGATAGAAAAGTTTGCATCTTACGGTTTTAATAAATCTCATGCGACAGCTTATGCATTAATATCTTATGTAACTGCTTATTTTAAAGCTAATTATACCAAAGAATGGTTAGCCGCTTTAATGACTTGCGATAGATATGATCTTTCTAAAGTTGCCAAGTTTATAAGGGAGTGCAAATCTTTAAACATTGCGATATTACCACCATCAGTTAACGAAGCTGAAGATGAGTTTGTTTCTACCAAAGATGGAATTAGATTTGCTATGTCTGCAATTAAAGGTATTGGATCTAATGTAGTAGAGGCGATAGTTGCTGAAAGAAAGAAAAATGGTCCTTATAAAAATTTATTCGATTTTATTAGAAGAGTTGATAAATCAAAGGTTGGTAAGAAAAATATAGAGCTTTTAATCGATAGCGGAGGATTTGATTTTACTACGTGGACTAGAGCAGAGATGAAAATCAGCATTGAAAGAATGTATGATTTAGCTACAAAAGAGCAAGAAGATAAAGAAAAAGGAATTATGAATCTTTTCTCTTTTCTTAAAGAAGAGAAAGATAGTTTTTCATTGCCTCCAAAAATTTCTCATCAAGTATCTCAAATACAAAAGCTTCTTTTGGAAAAAGAATTACTCGGATTTTATCTAACAGGACATCCTATGGATAAGTATCAAGACATTTTAAAAAAACTAAGTTGCGTTCCTTTAAAAGATTTAGATAAATTTGAAAAACCTGCTGTTGTAAGATCTGCATTTGTAATAGATGAAGTAAAATATAAAATTTCTAGAAATCAAAAAAAGTTTGCTATACTTACCATTTCTGATGGTATAGAAAGATATGAACTCCCTATTTGGCCAGAGTTATACTCTCAAAAAACTTCTCTTTTGAAAGAAAATCAATTAATATATGCTATCTTACAAGTCGAAAAGGTGGATGCAGATTTAAAATTGCAATGTAAATGGTTGGAAGATTTGAGCTTAGCAGATGACAAGATGATAAAGATCTGTGATGATGCATATGAAAAGATTAAAAATAATGTAAATAGTTTTGAAAATAGAAAGAAAAGAAAAAGTTTTATGAGGGAGAGTGAAAATAAAAATTTCATATCTAATATTACGATTCGATTAAATTCGAATAGGATTCGTTTTTCTCAAATTTTAGAGCTAAAACAGATCATTAAATCAAATCCAGGGAAAACGACGGTTGAACTAGAATTTTTAAATGGAGATCAAAAAATAGGCCTTTTAGAAATAACATCAAATTTAAAAATTAATTTTCATTCAGATTTTGAAAATAAAGTTTTAAATATAACTGGAGTTGAACAGATTATCTCAAGTTGACTTTTAATTGTTTTTTTTTTAAATTCTTTTATAAATTTTAAGGAAATTAAATGAAATTAATTAAATATTATTTATTAGTTTTATGTATATTAATTCATCCACTTTATTCATATAAATCAGAATCTACATATACGGTGCATGAGTATTATACTTTTGCAAATAGAGCTTACGAAAATGCACAATGGATAGATGTCATTAAATTTTCAAAGATAATAATTCAAAAATTTCCAAATTCATCTTTTACAAAAGATGTTCTTTTTTATTTAGCTGTAGCTTATTTTAATTTGAAAGATTTTGACATATCAAATAAATATTTTACTAGATATTTAAAAGATGATTTTAATCCTAAATACTTTGAAGAGGTTATGTATTATAAATATTCGATTGCTCAATTTTTTAAAAACGGAGCAAAAAAAAGAATGTTTAATTGGAAAAAAGGACCTAAAATTTTGTCTGCTCAAGAAGATGCAATTGTAATATTTGATGAGATTATAGCATCTATGCCTAACCATGAAATTGCAATTAGATCTCTTTTTGCGAAGGGACAACTTCTTTTCGATATCGATGAATTTAAAGATGCTGTTGCAGCTTTTGAAATGCTAATAGATAGATTTGAAAAGCATGAGCTTGCAATCGAGAGTTTTATACAGATACAAAAAGTTTATTTAAAACAGACAACTTATAGGAAACAAGATCCCAATATTTTAGAGTTTGCTCAGCTCAATGTTGAAAGATTCAAGCAAAAGTATCCTTATGAAGATGAGAAGATTAAGATTTTAGAAGATACTTTTTTGGAAATGAAAGAAAAGTATGCTCAAGGTTTTTTAGAGATAGCCAAATTTTATGAAAAATCCAAAAAAAATGAAGCTGCTCTTTTATATTATTCTAAAATCTTAAAAAGTTTTCCTCAGACTCCATGTTCAAAAATTGCTAAGGTTCGATTTGATAAATTAAATGAAAAAAAATAGTTTTGTATTTTTTTTTCTTCTTTTCACTTCTTGTGGATATAATTTAGGAAGATCTCAAAGTTTAAAAAATCCATCTATAACAGTGCCATATGTAGAAAAAGATGTATCTGGCTATTTTACATCTGAGTTAATCCAAGAATTATCATATTCTTCTAACTTAAGATATAAGTACTCGGATGGTGATTATATTCTTTGCGTGAAAATAATAGATTCTAATACTTCTCAAATAGGTTATAAATATGATAGAAATAATGAAAATATCAGACAAAATAATTTAAGGGCAACAGAAGGTAGACAAAAAGTAACTGCAAGAGTTGAATTGATAGACAAAGCTTCTCAAAGCGTTAAATTTGGTCCTTTTGATATTTCAGCGAGCTATGATTTCGATTATGTGGATCCAGATTCTTTAAATGATTTATCTTTTATAGATGCATCGGGTAATAGGAAAACAGTTTTGGCGTTTTCTTTAGGTCAACTAGAGTCTATTGAAAGTGCAAAGCAAGCAGCTTTAAGACCTTTATATCATAAGCTTGCAAAAAAAATAGTAGATGCTATTTCAACTTATTGGTAAAAAAAACTTATGGAAGAGATATTTCATGATAGTAAGGTTTTTGATGCTGCTTTGATTAATTTATATCAGATTTTGATTTGGGTAAGAGAGAGATTATCTAAATATTTTACTCAAAGAGATTTAGAGAAAATTGAACTTGCTACAGAAGAAGCTGTGGTAAATATCATAAAATATGCTTATAAGAAAAAGAAGGGCAAAATTGAAATAGAGATTTTTGTAGATGATGAGGCTCATTTGATTTTTAAAGATAAAGGACCTAAATTTAATCCTTTGAGTGTTAGAAAAAAATTAAGTAGATCAAAAAGAAGAAAAGAAGGAGGCCTTGGCATTTTTATGATTTTTCAATGCATGGATGAGGTGAGATATCAAAGAAAGGATCCATTTAATCTTTTAATCTTGAAAAAGAAAAGAAATAAGTTTTATTAAAATCTTGTGTTAATTCATTTTAAAATTTACAAATTTTTTGAAACTTTATTTCATTTTTTATTGATTTATATTGCATATGATTAATACTGTACTTTTTTAATATGAAAGTAGATGAAAAAAACTCCTAAAGAGTTTTTTTTATATCAAAAACACTTGAAAAATCGGTCAAAAATTTTTAAGGCTACAGCTAAATCTTTCTTCTACTCACCGATTTTTGAATTTACTTGAGTATATCTTATCTTTTTTTATTAAAAATTAATTTAAATACAAGTTTTAATTACTTAAATTTTATAAAATATCCAAAATTATATTTTGAATTACAAGCGTTTATTTGTATGAAGAAATTTTTTAATTAATCTATGACTAAAATCTAGTAAGTTAATAAAATCTAGCAAGTTAGGATTTGAAGTAAAATTGTTATGGAATCATATACATATTTAAAAATAAAAATTAGGGGAAGAATCTAACCCTATTGATTTTTTTCTATTGCAGTTAAAGTTGCCTCAGTTTCTAACATATCTAAAAGATAGTATTGCAAAACTTTAAGGACATATTTAGGTGTATTATATACCCCTGCTGTAGTAAAAACGATTTCTAAAGAGATTTTATTATGAGTATTGAGTGCAATAAGGACGTAAGTAAGTGGAATATCTTGCTCAGTTTTAGGAACTATCCAAACGATAAATTGTTCATTAAATAAAGTTACTTTTTCTGGGCTTTCTATTACATGAAAATATTGAGTTAAATCTTCTGGATCATCTGTAATTTGATCTAAGTCATCTAAAAGGTTTAATTCATGCAAAAGTGCCAAATCAACGTTGACAATACCATCGTGTGCTAAATCTGCAAGATTGGATATGTATTGTTCATATAACTTTTCTATCTCATTTGGATTGAGCATTAATCAAACATCTCCACATAATTCTTCCCCTAAATATAGTTTAACTATTTATAATTACTAGTGTCAAGAATTGCTTTTTTTATTTTATTAAAATACTAGTATCTTATTGATTTTTAATGGTTTTATTTTAAGTGATTAACAATTTAGTGAAAATTATAGTCGAGTAAATTCAAAGATCCGATGAAAATTTTTTAATACAACGTAATATCTATTTCAGATTTTTTCGATATAAAATTTTGAAATTACTAATTTTTGAATGTTTATTTTGCTAGAAATTTGATATGCTAAAGTAGTGGGGTTGAAAGATGATAAAGATTTTGATTATTTTTTGTTTTTTTGTACTTTCTTTAAGTGCAAGGGCTTTACAATTAGATATCAATGCGAAAAATGCCATCTTGATAAATGCAGACAGTGGAGCTATATTATTTGAAAAAGAAGCTTATCAAAAAATTTATCCTGCGAGTTTAACTAAGGTATTTACAACTTGGTATATATTAGAAAATTACAAAGATTGTTTGTCTAAAACTATTAAAGCTTCTCAAAACGCATTAGATGCGGTATCTCCAGAAAAAAAAATTGCAACAAACTATAGTTTAAAACCTTACATATTAGAAACCGATAGTGTTAGTTTTAAAATTGTTAAAAATGAAGAACTTACACTTAATGATCTGTTACATGGGATAATGCTCATTTCTGCTTGTGATGCCTCTAATGTTGCGGCAGAGCTAGTTTCAGGATCTATAGAAGCTTTTATGGATGAGTTAAATGCTTTCATAAAAAAAAAGGGTATAAAAGATACTTATCTTTGTAATCCTCATGGGCTTCACATGCCTGATCATGTCTCAACCGCGTATGATTTATCGAAGATGGGGATGTTGGCTCTTAAAAATGAAGATTTTTTAAAAATTTTTACATGTAAATTTTTTATAAGACCTAAGACCAATAAACAAAATAAAAAAGAAATAGTTACGAATAATAATTTATTGAAACCTACTGAGCATTTTTATAAGTATGCAATTGGTTCAAAAACAGGCTATCATGCTAAGGCTAAATATAATTTAATAAGTGCAGCCAAAAAAGATGATAGAACTTTGATTGCAGTGGTTTTGGGTTGTTCAGATTCAGATGTTAGATTTGAAGATACGAAAAAGCTTTTTGATGCAGCGTTTTCAGAGAAAAAGCAAAGAAAACTAGTTTTTGATAATAAAAAGATATTTCAAGCAAAAATTTTTGGTAGCTCAAAGATTTTGAAATCGTCGTTAAGAAAAGATTTATATGTGGATGATTATCCATCAGAAGAAAGCTCTATGAGAGCTTTTATTGTATATGATGATCTAAAAGCTCCAATCAAAAAAGGTCAAAAAGTAGCCTGCATTGAGATAAGATCTGAAAATGGAGAATTGATAAAAAGAGAAAGCTTATATGCGACTCAAAACATAAGAAGGAATTTTTTCGTATTTTTAAAACAGCTTTTTATAAAGGGCTAAAAAGTTATCTAAACTTAAATTTTCAGCTCTTGTGTTTTCATCTATATTCAAATCATTTAAAATTTTTATTAAATTTTTTTTTGAAGCAATACTTTGGATTGTAGATATTAATTTTTTTCTTCTTTGGGAAAAAGCAAGTTTTACAAAATTTAAAAATTTTTCTGGATTTGATATTTTTTGAGATAAATCCAAATTATCTTTAATTGACAATTCGATAATAGAAGAGTCAATTTTAGGTTTTGGAAAAAAACAGCTATTTGAAATATTTGCTAAAATCTTAACTTTGGCATAAAAATTTACTAAAATGGAAAAATATCCGCTTAATTTATTATCTTTTTTAGATGAAATCTTTTGAGCTAACTGTTTTTGTACTATCAAAATGATTTTTGATAGTAAAAAATGGTGTTTTAAAAGTTTTGTAATTATCAAGTGGGTTAAGTGATATGGAATAGCCGATACTACTTTTATTTTTTTATCATATGTTTTTAAAAAATTCAAATCGAAGCTCAAAAAATCTGTATTAAAAACTTTTAAATTTTTAATTTTTTGATCTTTTAAGATTTTAGCAAAACAACTATCTTTTTCAATTGCAATAACTTTTTTTGCTTTTTTTACCATTTCAAAAGTTATGTTGCCAATTCCTGGTCCAATCTCCAATATTGTTTCATCTTTGGAAATATTAGATATTTTTATTATTTTATCTAAGATGTTTTTATCTATTAAAAAATTTTGAGAAAGAGTTTTTTTAAGTTTTATAGAATTTTTAGATAAAAAATTTAAAAGATCGTTTGGTTTATATAGGTATTTCATTCAAAAGTGAAAGGACAAAAATCTTTTAGATTAATTTTATTTTCAACTAAGTATTCTTTTCTTAATTTGTCGAAAAAATTTTTACCAATTTGTAAAAGTTCTTGCTCTAGTAATTTAGCTTTTAAATCATTTGAGATTTCATCAAATGATTTAGCCTCGATTTTTTTAAGGTCTTTTAAATAAAATATTTTTGCGACTTTTTTATTGTTAATTTTACTTTCTTGAAAAAAAACGTTGCTAAATTCATTTTTTTTCAAACTCTTTAATATGTTTTTGTGAGATGTTACTAAATCCTTTGAACTTACGGTATATAAATTAGAAACATTGATGGTGCAATTTTTATATTCTTTTTCTATCTCTTTTAAAAGATTTTTTAACTCTTTTGGATCTTGATTTTTTTCTTGGAGTAAAAGATGAACACGTTTTGCTGCTAAATTAGATATTGTTTCATCATCACATCTAATAGAGATAACATTATATGTGAAAATATCTTGCGTTGGATTTTCTTTTAGATATAGTTGATAGGAGTGTTTTATTTTACTAGGAGTGACATTTTGCTCTGCTTTTGCTCTTACAAAATAATAAATCATTCTATGAATGATCATTTCGTCGGCTAGCATTTTTTGAGCTTCTTCTAAACTTAAATTTAATTTTTGTAGATTTGATATTATATTTGGACCGTATCTATTTTCCATCTCTTCTTTGAGTTCAGCATCAGGTATTGTAAGTTCTCTTTTTTTAGCGTCTATCAAAATGAGCTCATTATTGATTAGTTCATCTAATACTTGATGCCATTGGGATTGATAAAATTGAAATCTAGCTGATTTAGAGTGTATGAGATCTGGAAAAGATCTTTCAAAAGCTAGATCTAATTTTTTTTTAATATCTAAAGTTGTAATTGCTCTATCTTCCACTTTAGCTAAGATAGTATTATTAACAATGATATTGGCATTTTTCTCTATAGGCGACTCGACAATGAAATCATTTGCATTTAGTATCGATGATATGCAGATTAAAAATATAAAAAGTTTAATAAAAATTTTCATTGATGTTTTTAGCTTTTCTAACTTTTGCTATATAATAACAAAAACTAGGTTTTATAAAAACAAAACAAATATAGATTGATTTTTTTTCTTTTTTTGCAACGAAATGTTTATGTATTTGATAAAAAAAATTTTTACTCTAACAAATTCAAAAAAATTATAATGTTACAGACTTTTTTTTGTTAAAACACTTGCAAAAAAACCATCATGGGAATTTTTTTTAGGAAAAGAGAAAAATTCTTTTTCAACTTTAAGAGCATATTTTTTTATAAAATACTTTATTTGCTCTTCATTTTCCTGAGGAAAGATTGAACAGGTAATATAAACTATTTTTCCATCGTCTTTTAGATAAGGATAAGATGTATCAAAAATTTCTTTTTGAATAGTTTTAAATTTTTCTATATCGTTTATGTTGAATTTCCATTTGAGATCTGGATTTCTTCTTAGGGTTCCAGATCCAGAGCAAGGAACATCTAATATTATCCAGTCCATTTTTTGATTTAGCTTTTTTAAATCTTTTGTTTTTTTTATTTGAAAATTTTCAACCCCGGCTTTTTTAAATCTTTTTTTTGCTTTTTGAAGGATACCCTCTCTAATATCATGAAGGTAGATCTGTCCTGTTTTTTTCATTTTATGAGCAATTGCTAAAGCTTTGCCACCCGATCCTGAGCAGTAATCTAAGACATGATCTTTTGGTTTTGGATTTATTAAGTTGGCAACTATTTGGGAACCTTCGTCTTGGATTTCAAAAAAGCCTTTTTTAAATTCAGCTAAATCGAAAAAATTTATTTTTTTATTAAAAGTTATTCCATATTCAGACGCTCTACATTTTTGAACGTCGTATTTTTTATTTAAAATTTCAAAAAGTTCATCTCTTTGTATTTTTAATGGATTTACTCTAATAGTGGTTGGTGCAGTTTCATTAGAAGTTAGACAAAAATCCATAGCCTTTTTTAAGGAATAAGCATCTTTTATTTTTTCAAAATAATCTTTTGGAAAACTAACTTTAATATGATTGGGGATTTTTTTATCATTTAAATATTTTTGGAAACAAAAATCTTTTAAAATTTTTAATCTCTCTTCCCAAGTAATTGGTTTTTTAGAACACAAAAAATCTATCAAACCTTTCCATTTTATAAGTTTATATATGTTTTCGCATATATTTTTCCTATCTTTAGAACCGATGGATTTATTATTTTTAAAATAGTTTTTTAAATAAATATCTAATGGATAGTTATTTTTTGAAAACTCTTTTAAGATGTTCAATAAATGAAATTTTCTAAATGCTATTTTCATAATTAATTTAAATTAAATGCAAAAAAGATTATATCTTAATTTAAGGATATTATATAGAAAAATTTCAAGCCTTTTGGAGGTAAACTAATGAGAGGCTTTAAAAAATTTGTAGCTTTAGTTGGAAGACTTCTTTTTAGTGCTGTTTTTATTTTATCGGCAGTCAATAAAATATTTGATTGGCAAAAAACAGAAACTGGACTGATCAATCTTTTTTGTGATTGGCAAACTTACGTGCATTTTTCATCGAGTTTGACGAAGTTATTTACGATTTTAATTTCTTGGGCGCCAGAGATTTTAATAGTTATTACTATTTTAGAGTTAATTGCAGCTCTTTTAATATTTTTTGGGATAAAAGAGAAATTTGGAGCTTTTTTGTTGATGATATTTTTTATTCCAGCAACATTTTTGCTTCATCCATTTTGGTTTTTAAGCGGAGCTAGAAAAACTTTTCAAATGATCATGTTTATGAAAAACATAGCTCTTTTAGGGGCTCTTTTGCTTTTAATGGTGTTAGGTTCTAAAATAAAAGAACCTAAAAGTATTGACCCCATTGCTGATGAAGAGTAAAATATATTTGAATTTTTTTATTTTTATATTAAGTTTTTTTATAGTTGCTTTTTCTCAACCAGCTTGGCTAAATTATTTAGGACCTTTAGCTTCTTGTTTGGGATACTTTCTTTTTTGGTATTCAATTTACAAAATAGATAGCACTAAGCTTAAAGTTTTTTTAGCATTTGTTTGGTTTTTTTGCATACAATCCATTTGGCTTTCTTGGTTTACTTCAACAAAGTATCAAGGAAAACTCATTTTGATAATCTACTTTTTTTTAATTTTTTTATTTGCTTTTCAATTTTCGATTGTTTCTTATTTGTTTTTAAAAGATAAAAAACTTTCTTTTGATAAGATCTTTTTGGTTTCATCTATTTGGACAGTTTTTGAGTGGTCTAGACTTTTTTTTATGAGTGGATTTGCTTTCAATCAAGCAGGACTTGCTCTTTCTAATTATCATATATCTTTGCAGTTAGCATCATTTATAGGTATATATGGTCTTAGTTTTTTTGTGATTTTTGTAAATCTTATAGCTTTAAAAGCTTGTATAAGCAAATCTTTTAAACTTGCAATTTTATGGTTTTTTCTTGCTGTTTTTCCATATTTATATGGGTATTTGCATGAAAAGATATATGAAGATGGATTTAAGCATGCCAACAAATTAAATGTCTGTTTAGTTCAAACAGCTTTGCTTCCTGAACAAAAAGTTTTAACGACAAATCTTTTAGATCATTTTATTTCTCCAATGGATCAATGGCAAAGAATCATAAATTTTATAAATCAAAAAAAATTAAATGATTTAGATATTATTGTTCTTCCAGAAGTTGCCCTTCCTTTCAGAGCAAATGATCCTATTTATCTTTTTGAAAAGGTACAATTTTTTTTCTCTCAAAATTTTGGAAAGCAAGCATTATCTAAGCTTCCTGTTTTAAAAGAGCCACTTGCAAAAAGATATAAAAACAATTGGTTTGTATCGAATAGTTATTTTGCAAAAGCCCTTTCCAATATCTATCAATCCGAAGTAGTAATTGGTTTTGAAGATTTTGATGAAAAGCTAGCTAAAAGTTATAATGCTGCTTTTTATTTTCATCCCCAATTGGATACATATCAAAGATATGAAAAACAAGTTTTGGTTCCGATGGGGGAGTATATCCCATTTTCATTTTTAGCTAAATTAGCTTTGCAAAAATATGGAATTGCCTCTTCTTTTAGCAAAGGACAAAGATCTAAGATATTTTCAGATAAAAATTATTCTTTTTCGATATGCTATGAAGAGATCTATCCAAATATTATGAGACAAGCTAAAAAAAAGGGAGCTAAATGTTTTGTTAATTTGACAAATGATTCTTACTTTTTTCGATCAAAACTCTTTAGACAGCATTTCGATCATGCTAAAGTTAGAGCTGTTGAAAATGGTTTGCCTCTTATTAGGGCATGTAATACTGGGGTTACAGCTGCCATCGATGCATTTGGAAGAGTTGTAGATGCTATCTATAAAGAAGATGAGGCTAGAGCTCTTTTTGTAAAAACTCCTCTTTTTTCGTATAAAACTATTTATTCTCTTTTTGGAGATTATTTGATAATTTTTTTTAGTTTTTTTATTATTATTTTGTATATTTTAAAAAGCAAAAATATTTGTATATATAGCAAAATAAAAGAATTTAAATTTTTTATATATCGAAAAATCTATAAAAATTTTCAAGACTGCAGCTAAATCTTTCTTCTACTCAATGATTTTTGAATTTACATGAGTATATCTAAATTTAAAAAAGTCGATGTATCGAAAAATCTTGAAAAATCGATAAAAGTTTTAAAGCTTAGAAGTGAATTTGTTATTTTATTTTTGAATTTACTTTAGTATATTTTATATTCAAATACTGAAATATTTTTTGAGGAAGTTAAAATAGTTGAATTTTAATCTTTTTGATAGTTTTGTTTTGAGAAAACTACTGATAGATTTTTTGAAAAAAACTATAAAATTTTAGTAATCTAGTGTTATTATTTTGATTTGAAAAAATAATTGTTTCAATGTTAGTGAAGAGAAGATATGTCCAAAAAATTATAAAAGGTCATAATTTAAAATTATAAAGATCAAATTGGTAAAATTATTTTTACCTATTGAATAGTTCAAATAAATTCAAAAATTATTGAGTAGAAGAAAGATTTAGCTGCAGTCTTGAAAATTTTTATAGATTTTTCAAGTTTTTTTGATATCAAATCTATTATTTTAGCTGAATTACTCTTGATCATACAAATTTTAATAATAAAGTTTTTTTGTAGATTTGAAACACAAATTATTCTTGCCCTTAAATTTTTGGTTTATTATTTTATTTAAAAATAAAACTACCTTTTGAGATCAGGAGAAAAACTTGCTTTTTGCGGACTCTTTTCAAAATACTATCAAAAATGATGTATCAATTTCGGGAATAGGTCTTTTTACAGGAGAAAAAGTAAAAATAACGATTCGTCCAGCGCAGTCTGATAATGGCATAGTTTTTAAAAGAGTAGATTTAAAAGATAAGCCACTTTTAAAAGCTGATTTAAATTTAGTTAAAGAAGCAGATTGGAGAACTTTGCTAGGGTTTGGCAAATCATCTATTCAAACAGTTGAGCACATATTATCTGCTTTTGCAGCTTATAATATCGATAATGCTTTAATTGAAGTGGATGGACCTGAAATTCCTATATTTGATGGAAGCTCAAAAGTTTTTGTTGATTTAATCGAGCAAGCTAAAATTCAAAAACTAGATCGAAAAGCAAAGATATTTGTTTTAAAGGAGCCTATATATTTTAGCGAAGATTACATACATCTAATTGCTTTGCCATCGGATAGTTATAAGATTAGTTTTACTTTACATCATCCAAAAAGTGATTTTTTGAGATCTCAATATTTTTCATATATAATAGATAGCAAAACGTATAAAATTGAAATAGCTCCTTCTAGGACTTATTCTATTTTTGAGGAAATCAAACCTCTTTTAGATAATAATTTAATTAAAGGAGGAAGTTTAAAAAATGCAGTTGTTATAAAAGAGGATAAAGTTATGAATAAAGATGGTGTGAGATTTGCAAATGAAATGGTTAGACATAAAATTTTAGATTTAATGGGCGATTTGTTTTTGATTGGAAATAGATTTTTAGCTCATATAATAGCAATTAGGTCGGGTCATTTAACAAATATAAAGTTTGCAAAAAAATTACTTGCTTGTCTCAAAGGGGGTAGGGCTTAAATGGATGGCAAAACTGTTATAGATCACAGAAAAATAGCTAAAATCTTGCCTCATAGATATCCTTTTTTGTTTGTTGATAAAATTATTTATATCGACCTTGAGAACAATCAAATTATTGGGCAGAAAAACACAACCATTAACGAGGGATTTTTTCAAGGACATTTCCCAAATGTGCCAATTATGCCAGGTGTATTGATAATTGAGGCTATGGCACAAACTGGAGGGATTTTAGTCTATCAAAAGGGATATGTAAATAAAATTGCTGTTTTATTAAATGTATCTTCAGCTAAATTTAGAAAACCTATTTATCCTGGAGATGTTATCTTTTTTCATGCTAAAGCTATTCATATAAGTTCAAAAGGTGGAAAGATGCAAGCAAAAGCTTTAGTTGATGAAAAAGTGTGTGTTGAAGCAGAATTAAGTTTTGCACTTATTGAAAAAGATAAGCTTTAAAAAATAAAAAAAATTGGAAAACTAAGATGTCAAATATTCATCCAAGTGCTTACATAGAAGAGGGAGTAAAAATTGGTAAAAATGTAACTATAGAACCTTTTGTTGTGATTAAAAAAAATGTGGTAATAGAAAATGGTGTCACGATAAAAGCGCATGCATATATAGATGGTTTTACGCTAATCAAAGAAAATGCGACTATTTGGCCAGGAGCTAGCATTGGAACCAAAACTCAAGATTTGAAATTTAAAGGAGAGAAGACCTTTGTAGAGATTGGAAAAAATACAGAGATCAGAGAATATACCACTATAAATTCTTCTTGTAATGAAAATTCAAAGGTAGTGGTAGGTGATAATTGTCTTATAATGGCCTATTGCCACATAGCTCACAATTGCAGTATTGGAAATAATGTAGTTATGTCAAATTCAGCAATGTTAGCAGGACATGTAGTCATTGAAGATTTTGCAATCATTGGAGGAATGACACCTGTTCATCAATTTTCTAGAATTGGAACATTTGCGATGGTTGGAGGTTTTAGTAGAGTATCTAAAGATATACCTCCATATACCATAGGTGGAGGCTATCCTTATAAGGTAGGGGGGTTAAA
>VAPE01009435.1_pt1 | contig 38634 bp, 32 predicted proteins | sample 3393911 | NCBI WGS metagenome assembly VAPE01 (sample SAMN08290436, study PRJNA428436) | hydrothermal vent metagenome | isolation source: Deep-sea hydrothermal vent chimney | place: Atlantic Ocean: South-mid Altantic Ridge
CCTAAAGGGGAAGTGGCTGAAAATCAGTGCTCCCTTTAGGGAAAGGGGTAAATACTGATTTTCATTTTTTACCTTTCAGTACCTTTTTAGACCGGACTCATTCTTAAATTCAATTTTTCATTAACAATTTTCCATTAACCATTACTTAAAATTTGTTTCATCAGCTCGTTGGCTTCTTTGTTGCGTTTTGCCAATTCACTGTGTATTTCTTTCATTGTTGTGGTCTTTCTTCGCCTTACGGGTAAGTGGTTTTCAAGCCCAAAGGTAAAAAATATCTTGACAAATAAATTTCTATTCATGATTTCCTATTCCGTAAATCAAGGGAGTAACCTTACGGCAAAAAACGCAACGAAAAATTACAGAACTATTGTGAAATAAGATATTGAGAATTTTATAGCTGGCACCTCAAAATAATATTTAGCCGAAATCTCATTACGCCAGTTGCAATTCGCAGAGAATTTATTACTTTTGCCCCAATCAAACAATAGGGGTGCCTCAATACACGGGCTGAGATCAAACCCTCTGAACCTGATGCGGATAATGCCGTCGTAGGAAAAAGAGTACTGACCCATTTCAAGAGAAGGTGTTCCTCTGTTGATTTAATTTAACTTAAATCAATCGAGTCATGCAAAAAAACATTTTATTATTATTCATCATTCTACTGATGCCCTGGTTACTAAGGGCACAGATTAGTCTGACCGGAAATATTTCCAGTCAGGACAACCACCAACCGCTCACCGGTGCCAATGTCATCTTGGGAGAATCGTTTATGGCGACAACCTCCGACAATGGCGGCAATTTTTCTTTTAAGGATTTAAAACCGGGAGATTACACTTTAAAAGTAAGTTTTGTGGGCTTTAAAAACATTGAAATGAAGGTAGAACTTACGAAAAGTAAGCACCTGAACATTATGCTTGAGCCTACAAGTTACCTGAGCGATGAAGTTATCATTTCTGCCACGCGTGTGAGTGCTTCTTCGCCAACAACCCACGAAAACATCAGTGGTAAGACGCTGAACAAAAACAATATGGGGCAAGACCTGCCATATTTGCTCAAAATGACCCCATCGCTTGTAGTCAGCTCCGATGCCGGTGCCGGCGTAGGCTATACGGGTATGCGTATTCGCGGTGTTGACCTCACCGGTATCAATGTTACGCTTAACGGCGTTCCGGTAAACGATGCCGAATCGCAGGGTGTCTATTTTGTTGATCTACCCGATATGGCTTCCTCAGTTGACAATATCCAGATACAGCGTGGAGTAGGTACTTCCGGGAATGGCTCCGCAGCCTTTGGCGCCAGCATAAACATCAAAACCGACCGTTTCGACCCCAATACTTTTGCAGAAATAAGCAGTGCGGCAGGCTCGTTTAACACTTTCAAGAACACATTGAATTTTGGATCGGGATTGTTAAACAAACACTGGGTTATCAGTGGCCGCCTTTCGCACATTACTTCTGATGGATATATCGACAGAGCCTCTTCTAACTTGCGATCCGGATATTTTTCAGCCGCATATTATGGTAAAACAAGTGTCTTTAAAGCTATCGTGATGCTGGGGCACGAAAAAACCTACCAGGCGTGGTACGGCGTCCCAAAAGACAGTCTCGCCACAAACCGCACCTATAACCCTGCAGGAGCCATTTACGACAGCCGTGGAAACCTGACCGGATATTATAAGAACCAAACGGACAATTACACCCAGAATTACTATCAGCTGCACTACGCTCATCAGTTTAACAAGAAACTAAATATGGCCGCAGCGCTTTTTCTGACACGCGGTTTTGGTTATTACGAATCTTATAAAAATAATCAGAAGTTTTCTAAATATGGTATGAATGATACCATCATCGGAAGTGATACGATTGGCCGTACCAACCTGATACGACAAAAATGGTTGAATAATTATTTCTACGGTTTTAACCTGACGGGAAATTATAAAACTACGCGCAGCACTTTTTCATTTGGAGGAGGCTGGAATCATTACGATGGTGACCACTATGGGAAAATTGTCTGGGCACAGATTGCCCGTCTCGGCGATTACGACCGTAACTATTATTTCAACACAGGATTAAAAACCGATTACAATATTTTTGCAAAATGGAATTATCGTATTGACGAGCACTTCAGCATTATGACTGACCTGCAATACCGTATCATCAACTATCAGATAATCGGTATCCATGACAATCTCCGTGATTTAACGCAGACACATAACTTCCATTTTTTCAACCCCAAAGCCGGAATTTCTTATGCGATAAACCCAAGGAGCAATTTCTATTTTTCTTTTGGCGTGTCTCATCGTGAGCCCAACCGTTCGGTCTATCGTGATGCAGACCCACAACAGGACATCCGCAGTGAACGACTAATTGATTATGAGTTAGGATACAAAATCGTCAGAACAAAACTCTCGCTCAGTACCAACTTATACTACATGGATTATAAAGACCAACTCGTAATGACCGGGAAAATCAACAACGTGGGAACTGCAATTTTGACAAATGTTCCCAAAAGTTACCGGGTTGGGCTGGAAGTCTCGGCAGCCTGGCAAATTACCCGTATGCTAACATGGAATGCCAACGTAAGCCTGAGCCAGAACAAGATTATAAATTTTACTGAATATGTGGACAACTGGAACTATTGGGATGATCCGGCCAACGAACCGTATCAATACAAAAATAATCTGGGAACCACTGATATTTCTTTTTCACCGGGAGTGGTTGCCAGTAGCAATTTGACGGTTAATCCCGTGAAAAGGTTGCATATAGCCTGGGTATCGAAATACGTTGGACGACAATATATCGACAACACTTCAAATAATGAGCGAAGCCTGCATCCTTACTGGGTGAACAGTCTGAAACTTGATTACACGTTACACTTACGTGGAGTTAAATCGCTGGGTTTTATGCTGAGCCTGAACAATATTTTCAGCGCAGCGTACGAAACTAACGCCTGGGTTTACCGTTATGTTTATAATGGAGTTGGATCGGAAATGAATGGTTATTTTCCACAGGCAAAATTTAACTTCATGGGAGGGATAAACCTGAAGTTTTAATCTGCAAATGAGTATTAGAATGCTGTAGAACGTGGTATTCACCTGAGTACTCTATTAGAGAGCTCATGTTCAACATCCTATTTCGTATGAAATATATGGCAATTATATGCCGTTTGGAGGTTGGGAGATTTGGAGGTTACGACGAAAGGTAAGTCTTAGTAATAACCTTTATTTCTCCCAACACTCATTACCATATTAGCATATTATCACATTACTGTGAAAAAGAAATAGGAAGACATCAACGCTGCCGCAACACTTCACGATAGCGGGTACCGTTAGGGGCATCTACCTCACTGAGAATATTAATCATTGTATTCTTTTCGATGGGTGTGGCTTTAGAGAAAATGTCAATAATCTCGCTTCGTTTGGCGTCGAGAATCAATTGCAGGTCGTATAATCCAGGTCGTTTGTTATACACTTCTTTCAACAGCGATAGTGATTTCAGTATCACTTTTCTACCCTGGATGGTATTGTCGGCCATCACATCAAGTCCCAGCCGGTGATATTGATACAAAAAAGTGCGCAAAGGCTCATAAGCTTTGTTTAAATACTGCTCTACAAAATGATAGCGATTTTTCTCACTTTCGAAAGATTGCCATCCGGTATATCCGGAATTCTGTGCAGACTGTACCACCGACATAGCTTTCTGATAAAAAACCGTACCGCCATCCTGTGCAAAAGAGTCGAAATCAATGCCGAGCATCATATAGGAATAAAATGCAAGCAGGGAAGTCAGGTTATCCGTATAACTACCCTCCGAGAAGTTCATCGCCTGCGAAGGCGTGTATTTAAACCGAATGTTTTTATCTATCATATTTAATAAGGGCGAACGATAACTGGTTTTGAATACCGGACGTTGCATAATAATGCTAAAAGTTCCTTTGAATTCATCGGAAGAGATAATCTGGCTAACGGTGAAAAGCAAGGTGCAATTAATACGTTCTTCAGGTGTAAAATTGTAATTACTCCATTTTCGGTTGTTTATGAACTCTGTCATAGCAGTTTTCAGACTACTCACCACACTGCGATCAAAACCTTGCACCTGTTGGGTATTGATATCCACTTTGCAATAAAATTCCTGAGCAAATATTCCTGTCGTCAGCAGGAAAAGAAAAAAGAATAACAAGCCTGTTTTTTTCATAAATCAGCCCTCCATCAGCAGTTTAATGGCGGAAAGAATATCCAGAGCAACAGCGGATTTTGGTTTCAATGGAAATGACTGAGGGGCATCATTTCTTGTAAGAAGCGTAATCTTATTGGTATCTGTGCCAAAACCTGCTCCTTTGTCATTCAGCGAATTAAGGACAATCATATCCAAATTTTTCTTTTGGAGTTTATCTTGTGCGTTAGCAAGTTCGTTCTCCGTCTCAAGGGCAAAGCCAATAAGTAGTTGCCCTTGTTTTTTTTCTTTTCCGAGACCGGCAAGGATGTCGTGAGTGGGTTTCAAATGAATAACTTCCGGGGCATCAGCTTTTTTAATTTTTTCGGTGGCTGGCTGTAAAGGTGTAAAATCAGCCACAGCAGCTGCCATGATGGCAATGTCAGCATCACGAAAAGCCTGTTGACAGGCAGCGTCCATCTCGGCAGCAGTATTGATATTTGTCGTATGAATTCCGGTAAACCGGGTATCCAAACCGGCAGGTCCAATAATAAGTTCCACATCTGCTCCACTTCGGGCAAAAGCTTTGGCAATAGCCACCCCCATTTTCCCGGAGCTACTGTTTCCTATAAAACGTACCGGGTCGATAGGTTCATGAGTGGGGCCGGCGCTCACCATCACCTTCTTTCCTTTGAAGGTCTGCGTTATGGAGAAATAGTCGATGAGCTCCTGCAACAGCTCTTCCGGCTCTTTCAGCCGGCCTTTACCTCTCAGACCGCTGGCCAGCTCCCCCTCTGCAGGTTCAATATAATGATAACCAAGCGCCTGTAGTTTTTTGATGTTTTCATTCACCGTTGGATGTTGGAACATATCCAAATCCATGGTCGGTGCAAAAAACAGGGGACAGCGTGCGGAGAGCACCAGTGTCATGAGAAAATTATCGGCAATACCGGTAGCCATCTTTGCCATAGAGTTGGCTGTAAGCGGAGCCATCAAAAGCGCATCAGCCCACAAGCCGAGGTCAACATGGCTGTTCCAGCTGCCCTCATTTTTTATAAAATAGTCGGAAAGTACCGGTCGTTCTGAAACTACCGAAAGGGTAAGTGGAGTAACGAACTCCCTTGCAAAAGGCGTCATAACCACTTGCACCTCAGCCCCCTCTTTTTTTAACAACCGGATAAGCAAAGGAATTTTGTAGGCAGCAATTCCTGCCGTAATGCCTACAATAATTTTTTTTCCTTTGAGCATGGCTTTTATTTACATCTCGCCTGAGGCGAGACCAATTAAAATTCGGTAGCGATTTCCTTGTGTGGATTTCTTATGTAAGTCTGGTTGTTCATAAATTCGTGAATAGCCAGTAATGTGGGTTTGGGAATGCGCTCGTAGTACTTGGCCATTTCAATTTGTTCCCTATTTTCAAAAACTTCTTCAAGATTATCGCTGGAGGAAGCAAACTCAGATATTTTCTCCTCCAGTTCCTGTTTTAACTCTGCAGCAATCTGATTGGAACGCTTTGACAACACGACAACCGTTTCGTAGATGTTACCTGTTTGCTCATAAAATTTCTCTTTATGGCGTGTAATAGCGGTTGTTTCAGTTTTAATTTTTTTGTAGTCCATGTTTGTTTATTTTAAATATTCTTTTGCTTTTTTACTCATCGGTTTTAACTCTGGCAAATATTTGCTTTTCGGGTAGAGAAATAACAGGTTGTTATATGCTTCCACCATCTTTTCAAAACGCTCTTTTTGTTTCTCAACAATACTATTATCTGCGTACACAAAATAAGATTTGGCAATATAGTAAAGGTACAACTCTTTGCTCTGGCTCTCCGGATAATTGTTCAACAGGTTCTTGAAAGAGGTAATAGCAGCCTGAAAATCTTCCATACGATAATAGAGGTAGGCGACCTTAAAGTCTTTTATCTCCAGTTTCCTGTGAAGATTATCCATAAGTTGGGTAGCTTTCCCTACTCTGGTACTGCTGGGATAGCGATTGATAAACGACTGAAGCTCCTGCAAAGCCTTGTAGGTATTGGCCTGATCCAACTCGGGACGGGGAGAAGTGAGATAAGTACAGTATGCCTGTAAATAAGCAGACTCTTCCGCATATTTCCCTTTCGGGTACATCTGCTGATACTGATGAAAGTAATAACTGGCCAACTGGTAGTCTTTCGTTTGGAAATAACAGTTTGCAGTATAATACGTTAGCTTCTCTCCTTTTTTGGTACCCTGATAAAAAGTCCGCAGTATATCAAAAAACTGCAACGCCTTTTTAAAGTTACCACTTTCATAAAGGTCAACCCCCGTTTGATACTTTAAAGTATTGTCAGGTCCCTTTAAAATTTTGGAATAATTATTACATCCGGTGTTAACTACAATGTAACCAGTAATTAACAAGAAAAAATAAGCCTTTTTTAGCATGCGGCAAAATTATAACAATTTATTGAAGTACAAAACGAAAATTCAAGGTATATCGTATAATTTGTTCCTCAATTTTTTCATAAGCCAAAAGATACAGGGATGAGGTTACTTTTTGAAATGATAATGTTCCGGCTATCAGCTGTTTTGCATGGAAAGCAAGGATTTTAGCAGAAAGTAATGAGGGCACCGATTTGACAGATTTTTCCTTTATCACGGTTGACTTTTGCGACAGCTGATTTTTGCACACTCGTTTAATTTACCTACTTTTGCCTTTTATTTTTAAAGCAAAAAGAATGGATATTTTTGATAAATGTGAGCTTAACATGGGCCCTATTGGAATGTATGCCAAACAATCGGAAGGCTACTACGTGTTTCCGAAACTTGAAGGTGAAATTTCCAACAAGATGATATTTATGGGTAAAGAAAGGCTTGTCTGGAGTCTGAATAATTACCTTGGACTGGCCAACCATCCCGAAGTGAGAAAAGCTGATGCCGATGCCGCCAAAGATTGGGGATTGGCTTATCCTATGGGCGCCAGGATGATGTCGGGACACACAAAATATCATGAAGAGTTGGAAGAGCAATTGGCTTCCTTTGTGAGCAGACCGGCTGCTTACCTGTTGAATTACGGTTATCAGGGGATGGTCTCCATTATTAATGCCATGGTTAACAGGAACGATGTGATTGTTTACGATTCCGAGGCACATGCCTGTATTATCGATGGTATGCGGTTGCATTTCGGGAAACGTTTTGTTTATCCGCATAATAACATGCAAAATCTGGAAAGAGAGCTGACGCGTGCTACAAGACTTGTTGAAAAAACGGGAGGCGGTATTCTGGTGATTACAGAAGGTGTTTACGGCATGGCCGGCGACCTCGGTAATTTGCCTGAAATCGTTGCTCTGAAAGAGAAATTCAAATTTCGTATCCTTATAGACGATGCCCATGGTTTTGGAACCATGGGGCCAACCGGAGCAGGAACAGATGAACATTTTGGTGTTCAGGATAATGTGGATATTTACTTTGGAACTTTTGCCAAAGCTATGGCCGGTATTGGGGCGTTTGTTGCCGGCAACACTAAAGTAATTAACTATCTGAAGTATAACATGCGGTCGCAGATATTTGCCAAATCGCTTCCCATGCCCATGGTTATCGGCGCCATGAAACGTCTCGAACTCTTGCGCGAAGACCCTTCCCATCGCAAAAAGCTATGGACCATTGTAAATGCTTTACATAAAGGCTTGCGTGATGCAGGACTTAACATTGGCAACACTGCTTCGCCGGTAACACCGGTTATGCTCAACGGAACCGTTCCCGAAGCAACACAAATCACTTACGACCTGCGTGAGAATTATGATATCTTCTGCTCCATCGTTGCTTATCCGGTAGTACCCAAAGGAACTATTTTATTACGCCTTATTCCCACAGCCGCTCACACACTGGAAGATGTAGAATACACGGTAAATGCATTTAAAGAGGTAAAACGGAAACTGGAAAACAACGAGTATTCCAAAGAGTTTAAGATAGGACATGAGTAGTTTCCCCGTTTTCTGAAGTAAAAATCACACCTTCTAAGAAGGTGGCTTTGGCTTAACCTCAAATGGACATTAAAAATCAAATATTTCTGTTTTGAATATCGAACACCGATTAATCCAGCCTGAGACCGGACAAGCTGATTTTTGAATTTTGAAGTAGGGGCATTCATTAGCGATGTACTCACTTCTTAAATCATTATTCAGTTTATGCTAACAAATAGAGGCATAGCCAAAAGAATATGACTATGCCCAAAGGGCCTGGTTTTTTTAGGTGAAATAAAAGCTCTCCCACAGAAACATTCCCGGATTATCTCTTAACAAATTTTCGTAGTACTGTTTTTTTACCGGAAAAGACTTTCAGAATATAAATACCTCTCGGCAACTTACTAATATCCAGTGCTGCACCTCTCATGACATTTTGTGAGAGAATAACTTTTCCAGTAAAGTCAACGACAAAAGCCATGCTGTTTTTTGAAAATGCCGTACAATAAATTTTGTCAGAAGCAGGATTGGGATATACCAAAATAGCAGGAGTTTTTTCGGCAACACTATCGCCAGCCAGCACAATATTTAGCACAGTAGGTTTTCCGTTGGTAACCACGACATTTTTTACAATTTTGGAACGATAACCGGGTGCTGTATATTTAAAGTCATAGATTCCCGCATAAACCGGACGGAAATAGAGACCGCTTATCGAATCAGAATAAACCTGCGAATTGTTTAGGTCGTGATTTACAATAAAAATCTCCGCCTTTAGCGGGTTCCCCGAAATACTATCGGTTACCGCTCCCCGTAGCCCATCCAAAACCTGATGTATATAATCCAGTAGCGAGCGATAGTTGTCCTCCCAAAATTGTGGCATAGTAGCCGGATCGGGCATTTTGGCATCTGATAATTCCAGTGTAAACTCACGGTCATATTGGAAATAATTCATGTAATCCTGCCTGCCACCGGAAATACTGTACCAGTCATATCCATTTGTAATTCCATTAGTTAACGCAGTAAGATAGCCCGCCGGGGCGTAAGCATGTACCGTATCGGCATACTGCCGGCATACCTCCTTCCACCAGGCATCATCCGCCGTGCGAGCCGACCATGTATCCCACGGGTAGTTGGCCACTTCGGAACCGGTATGCATATTGCACGACAAAACAAAATGATGCTTTGTAGCAAAATTCATAAACGCCTTTGTCTCAGGCTGCCAGGCATCTCCATCGGGATGCTGACCATCTTTGGGATCCGGATAATTACGATTCAAATCAACATGATTGGCATTGAGACGAGTGGCGCCATATACCGAAGCATTTCCGCCGGCATAGGTTCCATCCGGATTAGCCAATGGGTTTATCCAAATATCCACGCTATCAATTAAAGCGGTGACTTCGGGCTTTACACCATAATTGCTTAACAGGTAATCGATGAGATGCAGCATTAAAATATAGCCGGTAGTTTCGTCTCCATGCATAGTGGAAGTGTACATAAACTCAGGGACAGAATGGAGTGTATCGTTCAAATGGCCGATATGTGCGAAAAGCAAATCCCTGCCCTGAACCGATTTTCCAATGTTAACTATACGGCAAAGTGTTGGATAATTTTTCTGAAAGTCCTGCATCAAGCTAACATACTGACCGTAAGACGGATAATAATCCCAGCGGTGTGATGTTTTGAAAGCTCCCGGCAGAAGTTGTTGTTTTTCCAAAAGTTTTGAGGGTGGTGTAAGCAAAACATACGCCAATCCGGCTTGTAAGAACCGGGCAAATCCCTGTGCATTGGCATAAGCAAACACGGTGTCAGTTTTCACATTATCTATAGAGATAAAGTGCCCAAGCTGCTGAATTTGTTGCCTGTTGCCGGAAAAGAATTTAAAATATATCTCTCCGCGATTTTGCAGAATCTGTGTATATTTTGGTGAAACCGTCCGCTGTGCTTTCAGAGGAAGAAAACCCATACATCCTAAAAGAAAGAACAATAAAAACAGACGTTTCATAATCGGCCTTTAAAGGTTTTTATTGTAATTCCTGAAACATTTTTTGTAGTGCAAAATAGACAGCTTTGTTGGCTTTTACCATAGGCAAACGCAGGTTGTTTTTAATGATTCCTTTTATTTCGAGTGCAGCTTTTATCCCGGCTGGATTTCCATCGGCAAAAAGCTGTGTAATAACCGGAAGCATGGCATAATGCAACTCCAGTGCTTTTTTAGATTTTCCTTGCAACTGTAGATTTACCATTTGGGAAAATTTTGCAGGAAGCACATTGGCAGCTACCGAAATAGCACCTGAAGCACCGAGACACATCAACGAAAAAGTCAAGGCATCATCTCCCGAAAAGAGCTTAAAATCTTTCGGCTTTTGCCAGAGAATATCCATCACCTGAGACATGTTGCCTGAGGCCTCTTTTACAGCTACAATATTTTCAGAATTATGGGCAAGCTGCAAAACAGTCTCGGCTGTAATGTTACTGGCAGTACGCCCGGGAACATTATACAAAATAACAGGTACGGGGCAGGCGGCTGCAATATTTTTAAAATGGCTGTAAATACCTTTTTGATTTGGTTTATTATAATAGGGGGCAACCGAAAGAATGGCATCAATACCATCAAAATTGGTTTTTTTAATTTTACCAACGACAGAATTGGTACTGTTGCCACCCAGCCCCATAACGATAGGCACGCGCCCGCCTACCGTCTCCTTAACAAAACCCACAACAGCATCCTTTTCATCAGAGGTAAGCGTAGCCGCTTCGCTGGTAGTTCCCAAGGCAACAATGAAATCAACACCGCCGTTAATTACGTGCTCGAGCAATTTTTCAAGACTACTGAAATCAATAGTTCCATAATTGTGAAAAGGTGTAACAATGGCCACGCCGGTACCTTCGAGATTGGTTTTGATTTTCATGGTAAAAGTTTAATATTCATTTGCTTAAAATATTTTTTTAATTCACTGTAAAAAGTGTCATAACTTATTTTTTCACCAGACTTCCCTATGCTAATATCTTCTAACTGCTCAACCGAATCCGGTGACCAACCTACTCTCAGACGGGTTTTTATGGCAAGATTAAGCTTTTTGCAGCGTTCGTTTTCTTTTCGGGAAAAAACGAGTAGTAAGTCAAAGTTTTGCCCCTCAAGCCATTGCCTCAAAATAGGTTTTTCCTTTCCGAAAAGGTTAAAATCTTTCCTGTCTATCACCAATAGATGTGCTGCTACTGGTTTTGGTTCCATTCTGCCACCGGTATAATAAACCAATACTTTCAGATTGGGATATTCCTGCAAAACCTTTCGTATAAAAGCCTCCGTTTCATTCCATTCATCTGCTTGATGAAGACAAAAAAACAACCCCGGGTTTTTCACCTGCTCTCTAAAATATATTTCGGCTGTTGTCTTTTTGTTTGCTTGTGCAATGGAACCGGCACCATCTGCCTGCCTTTCCTTCATTTCCTTCAAAATAATTTTCTTGTTGTCTATTTGGGACGATGTAAAAATAGAAAGAATTTGAATAGGAAAGCGATGATTGTTTTTTCCAGAAAGATTAATTAGCTCCTGCAGTAGATTCTGGTCAGATGCAGGAGGCAGACAGGCACTAGTCAAATAGTCGTAAGGCAGTGGTTATTCGCTCAACTTCAAAACTTCTCCACGTCGTACATTTCGTTCAATATTTTATATTCTTCGTTCGATATTGTTTCGAAAAACCTACCTTTGGCACTGAATTTCAGAAGCACAAAGTATGAAGATTACTTTTCTCGGAACAGGTACTTCACAAGGTGTCCCCGTGATTGCCTGCCCTTGCGATGTATGTACCAAAGGGAGCAAAAAGGACCACCGGTTAAGAAGCTCTGTTCATATTGAGCAAGATGGTTTCCATATTAACATAGATGCCGGACCTGATTTTCGTTACCAGCTGCTGCGTGAAAACATTAAAAAGCTGGACGCCATTCTCATCACACACTGCCACAAGGATCACATTGCCGGACTCGACGATGTGCGCTCTTTCAATTATCTTTATAAAAAAGCAATGGATGTTTACGCACTTCCCCGTGATATTGAAGCCATTCACAGAGAATTTTCTTATGCTTTTTCTGAGATACGCTATCGCGGAACGCCTGATTTTCATACAGTTCCTATCGGCCACAATAAATTTCGGGTAGGGAATATGGAGGTTACCCCACTACCGGCACTGCACATGAAAATGGAGGTTCTGGGATTCCGTATCGGCGATTTCTCATACCTCACCGATACCAACTACATCCCGGGCGAAACACTGGCCCGCATGATGGACAGTAAAATTATCGTTCTCAATGCTTTACGAAAGAAACCACACCCCTCCCACTTCTGTCTGGACGAAGCCGTTAAAATACTGGAGTTTCTCCGTCCCGAACAGGCCTATATCACCCACATAAGCCATCTGCTGGGTTTTCACGAAGAGGTGGAAAGGGAACTTCCCGATTTCATCCATCTGGCTTATGACAGACAACAAATTGAGGTATAACGTTTTTATCTTTTCGGGGCAAACCGCTTGGTTTTGGTACACCCCTCCTTATGCCATGCCACCGCACAGGCTTACCTGTCAATGGCTCAGAATTAAACTGCTACTATTTTAGTTTAACTCCGAGGAAATAGGGTAGGCTTTGAGCGTCGGCTGACGAAAGAGTCTTATGAACCGGAGAAAAGGCCATATTTATTATCCGGCAGAGAAATAAAATATTCAACTTCCCTACCTGTCCCATGAATTAATTCATACTCAATGCGAAAGCTGTCCCTACGGGACTTATTTATTTTAGTCCCGTCAGGGACGACTCAAAATTGCCTGTGAATTTGTTCATAGGCAAACCACAAAAATAGTTCAGGCGACCGTTTGGACTCTATTTTCTATATTTTTTTATGCTTTACTGCGGTAATGCCATGTTTATTCGGTGCAACGAAGCCCCTGAAAATGTGACTGAAGGGGGCTTTACTGCGGTAATGCCATGTTTATTCTTCCGTCCAGTTTTCTATTTTGATACCTTTTATTCTGTCAAAATGTTTTCTGTTGTTCGTTACCACAGTCAGGTTGTTTATCACTGCAGTTGAACCAATTAACAGATCAAAGTCATCAATAGTTTTTCCGGTTCTTTTGAGGCGAACTTTTTCTTTGGCATAATAATCAAGGGAGTTGAAGATTGGGATGATCTTTATTCCTTCCAGAAAGCTATCCAATACTTTCCTGTTTTCGTCAGGGTACTTACTGTTCTCTACGCCAAACTTTAATTCTGCGACCGTGATTTCAGAAATGAAGCAGTTATTAGTTCCGGCAGATTCAATTTTCTTGTCAAGGGAATAAAGTCCCTTGATGAAGTAGATGCAAATATTAGTGTCAAGCAGATATTTTTTCAAAGCTCTTCGATATGTCTGGTAAAGGTTCTGCTATCTCTGATTTCTCTAATGAGCTCGTCAGCAGATTTGTCCGACTTAAATGCACCAAAAGCCCGTTTCAATGATTTCCTGTTCCTCATAAGATCTATTCTCAAGGATTTGGTCAACTTTTCAATGAGGTCAAGTTTACTGTCAGGACTAAGATTTTTCAGAAGTCCGATATAGCCATTTATCAAGTTTGTATGTACATCAGCAGTTTTCATGTTCGATATTTTTACAAAAATACGTATTTTTTTAAAATTAGTTCGATGCAGTCTTTGCATTCCACGCTCAAAAGATGAGGATAGAGTTTAAAAAAAGACAACTTCACACCGTCTCCACAAGAACCCATGAATTAATTCATACTCAATGCGAAAGCTATCCCTACGGGACTTCTTCATTTTAGTCCCGTCAGGGACGACTCAAAATTGCCTGTGAATTTGTTCATAGGCAAACCACAAAAATAGTTCAGGCATCCGCCCGGACTACAACAAAATTCCATATTCACGCTCATACTATTCAACCTTTCAGGTCGCCTGCCTTTCTGCCTGCCCCGCCTGAAAGGTTAATTGCAATCTATTTTATCTCAATCTCCGTTCTGCGGTTTGCGGCACGGCCTTCGGGTATTTGGTTGTCCGAAATAGGGTGTGTATTGCCGAAACCCTGAAACTGCATACGCCCGGAAGCAATGCCTTTGGAAACCAAATAATCAAGAACAACTTTGGCTCGTCTCTGCGAGAGTCTTAAATTATAAGTAGCGCTACCTACATTATCGGTATAGCCGGCGATGAGAATATTAACATGAGCATTCTCCGTCAAAAACCTGACCAGCTTATTCAGCTCGGGATAAGCAGAAGGATGCAGGACGTAACTATCAAACCCAAAACGGATGTTGTGTAGCTGCATAACCGCTCCTTTAGTTACCGGCGAAAGGGCAAAAGTTCTATTTACGGAGCCGATATCCGGAAATTCTTTCAAATTAAAACTCTGAGAATAAATCATATACCCTTTCTTTTGAATATTGAAAGCATAATCTGTTCCAGCATGTAAAACCATCAAAAAACGACCTGTAACAGCATCGGAAACCACCGAATCCACTGTCCGGCTGTTAGCAAGATTGGTAAGTACCACAGCTGCTGCCAGCTTTTTGCCATTACGAGCATCCTGAACGACTCCACGGACAAAGAATACTTTTTCGGGTCGCATTTTGGCATAAACCGGAAAAGAAAAAATATCAAATCCGGTGTTGGTTGTGTCCCTGTCGGAGGAGAGCCAGGCACGGCGGCCATCGAGGCTAACAAAGATATTTAGCTCGTTGGCTTTGGTATTGATGGGGAAGCCGAGGTTTACGGCTTTTGTCCAATGTCCGGCACTGTCTTCATGGGAGACATAAAGGTCATATCCGCCCAGACCGGTTCGTCCGTTGGAAGAGAAATAGAGTGTCCGGCCATCAGCATGTAGAAAAGGTGCCATTTCGTTACCAGAAGTATTAATGCCGGAGCCGGAATTGATGGCTTTCCCCCAACGGCCATCCGCCTGCCGGATGCACATCCAGATATCGGAACCACCATTACCGCCGGGACGCCTGGAAGCAAAAAACAGCTGCTTTTTATCAGCCGAAATCACAGCTTGTGAGTCCCAGTGAGAAGTGTTTACATAGCTGTCGAGATGTTGTGGGAACTGCCAGTATTTTCCGCGTTTTTTGCTGGCATAAATATCACAGCTGCCGAATCCTCCGGGCCAGTAACAGCCTGTGAAATACATCGTCCTACCATCTACCGAAAGACTCATTCCACCCATATTCAGTGTTGAATCCCATGGAAACCGCATTTTTTCAGGAGACAGCCACCTGCCTTTGTTTTGAACGGAGAGATAGAAATGTTCTTTATAAACCGGCTTCCCCTTTTCCTGTTCCAAAAATTTTCTGGTAAAGATCAGTTGTTTTCCTTCTACATCTACAAAATTAATGTACTCATCTGCCGGAGAATTGATTCCATTATTTAATCTTTTCAGCGTTGTTTTTTCCGGATGGGCCACTGCGTTTGCAGCAAAAGTTGCATTATTCAATAGCTTTTCTGCCTTCACGTGGAGTGGTGTATTCTTGTTTTCAAACCGTAAAAAATACTGAATATCACAAAGGGAAGCCGTATATTTACCGGTTTTATATTCCCATTCGGCCAGTACAAAAAAAGCAAACGGCGAAGAAACCGAGTCGATGGCAAGTCCCCGGCGATAGCTTTCAATAGCTTTATCCAGCCGTTTTCGGGAAGCATAAATATCTCCCTGAAGCAAATAAGCTTTCACAAATCCGGTATCGTGTTTCAAGACTTTTCTCAGGTAAAATTCGGCCTGAGTAAAATTATTTACCTGATAGGCCTGCTTAGCTTTCCCAAAAAATTTCGAGGTTTTATTATCCTGATGCGATTGTGCCTGCAGGTGGGATACAAAACAAGGTGCAGAAAGAAATATCAAAAACAGAAAAACGACAATATACCTGTGCCGAGCCTGTGGCACAGGATAAGATTTCTGATATGTTCCCCTATAATTCACCGGATACTTTGGATTTCAATAACAATTCAGAGCGGCAACAAATGTAACGAAAACTCAAAAGAGGATGAACATCAGCACCCGTTAAATGATGGCAGGGGGAAAAGCCATCAAAAAAATATTTTTACGGAATTCCCATATATTTATGTGCCTGGAGCGAGATGCGCCATTGCGGATGCTGCATAACATAATTTGTCAGCATTTCCATAATTTGGCCAGCTACACTCCATTCCGGTTGCAGAAAGAGGTGACAATCAGGTGTTACCAAAGCTGCATTTTTTTCTGCCCATTGTAAATCAGTCTCTTTTTGTATCACCACTTTTAGCTCATGGGCACGGGAGTAAATTGCTTGCTGCGGGGGTGAATTTTTTTTCGGTGAGAGGCAAATCCAGTCCCATTCTCCACTCAACGAATGTGCTCCGGAAGTCTCTACCATAGCCTTAATGTTGTTTTCTTTTAAAACTCGTGTAAAAATACCCAACGGATAGAGCGAAGGTTCACCGCCGGTAACTACCACCGTTCTGGCGGGCATTTCCGCAGCACGCTGCACCACCTCATCCACCGGAACGGGTGGAAAAAGCCTTGCATTCCATGATTCTTTACTGTCGCACCAGGAACATCCCACATCGCAACCGCCAACACGGACAAAATAAGCCGCATTTCCCGTGTTAAAGCCTTCGCCCTGAAGTGTATAGAACTCTTCCATGACCGGCAGGTTCCGGCCTCCATCCAACAAAGCTACTTCTGACTTTTTCATTCCGGCAGGTCCGGGTTAAGTTAAGAATAAATTTCTTTTTTATGTGCCAGCAGTGTGTTTTTGAGCAACATAGCAATAGTCATAGGCCCTACGCCACCAGGAACAGGTGAGATAAAAGAGGCCTTTTTTACCACTTCGTTAAAGTCCACATCTCCCACTATCCGATAACCTTTTTTACTTGAGGCATCATTGAGCCGGTGAATACCTACATCAATCACCACAGCTCCTTCTTTTACCATATCGGCTTTCACAAACTGTGCTTTTCCGATGGCAGCAATAAGGATATCTGCCGTGCGTGTAATCTCTGCCAGATTCTCCGTAGCACTGTGGCAAAGGGTTACGGTAGCATTGGCAGCTTCATTTTTCTGCGAAAGCAGAATACTCATGGGACGACCCACAATGTTGGAACGCCCCAGCACTACGCAATGCTTACCGGCAGCGGAAATTTTGTAATATTTCAGCAGTTCCATAATACCAAAAGGTGTTGCAGAGAGGAAAGCTGGTTGCCCCAGTACCATTTTCCCCACATTTTCGGGAGTAAAACCGTCCACATCTTTGGCCGGGTTGATACGGTGAATAATTTTATTTTCATCAATATGTTTGGGCAGCGGAAGCTGCACAATATATCCATCTATATCTTCATCATCATTAAGATAATCAACCACTTCCAACAGTTCTTTCTCTGTAATATCATCAGGATAACGATAGGTAGAAGAAACTATTCCAACGGCATGAGCAGCTTTTTCCTTGCTGGCTACATAAGTCTCGCTGGCGGGGTCATTGCCTACCAACACGGCGGCAAGATGTGGACTGACATCATCATTGTCAATCATTTTTACCACCTCTTTTTTAATGGATTCTTTGACTACCGCAGCCACTTTGCGGCCATCGATAATTACTGCTTTTTTTCTCTTTGCCATGATTTCATTTATTGATAATTAACCGCGGCCGCCCATCATGCGCATCATATTTTTGCCTTTTCCGGTGGTCATCTTTTTCATCATTTTACTGGTCTCGCCAAATTGTTTTATCAGCCGGTTGACTTCCTGAATGGTTGTTCCGCTGCCCATAGCAATACGTTTTCGGCGCGGGCCGTTGAGTAATCCGGGGTTATCACGCTCCTGAGGCGTCATGGAATGGATAATGGCTTCGATACTTTTGAATGCATCATCGTCGATATCCATATCTTTCATGGCTTTTCCCATGCCGGGGATCATGGCCATGAGGTCTTTGATGTTTCCCATTTTCTTGATTTGCTGAATTTGTTTCAGAAAATCGTCGAAGTTAAACTGATTTTTAGCGATTTTCTTCTGCAGCTTACGAGCCTCTTCCTCATCAAACTGCTCCTGAGCTTTCTCAACGAGAGTAACAATATCGCCCATGCCCAGGATACGGTCGGCCATACGGGCAGGGTGAAAGAGGTCAAGGGCATCCATTTTCTCACCGATACCTACAAACTTAATAGGTTTCTCCACTACCGAGCGGATGGTCAGAGCTGCACCACCACGGGTATCGCCATCTAATTTGGTGAGTACCACGCCATCAAAATTCAGACGATCGTTAAAAGTTTTGGCTGTATTTACCGCATCTTGTCCGGTCATGGCATCCACCACAAAGAGTATCTCTTGCGGGTTGATGGTCTTTTTGATAGATGAAATCTCATCCATCATCTGTTCATCCACAGCCAAACGGCCTGCGGTATCGACAATTACTATATTTTTATTGTTGTCGCGGGCATATTTAACAGCATTTTTAGCAATTTTCACCGGATTTTTATTGTCCGCTTCGGTATAAACCTCAACATCGACCTGATCGCCAAGTACTTTCAGTTGTTCAATAGCGGCAGGACGATAGACGTCGCCGGCTACCAACAGTACCTTTTTGCTTTTTTTATTTTTGAGATAATTGGCAAGTTTTGCTGAGAAAGTCGTTTTACCGGAGCCTTGCAGACCCGCTATGAGTATTACGGCCGGGCTTCCTTTGATGTTGATGTCCACCTGCTCGCCACCCATAAGTCCTGCCAGTTCATCGTGAACAATTTTCACCATGAGCTCTCCCGGTTTCACCGCAGTAAGCACATTTTGGCCGAGGGCTTTTTCTTTTACGTCAGCCGTAAACTGTTTGGCAATTTTGTAACTGACATCAGCTTCAATCAGCGCTTTGCGAATCTCTTTAACCGACTCAGCCACATTTATTTCAGTAATGCGACCCTGTCCTTTCAGAATTTTAAAAGAGTGGTCTAGTCTGTCACTTAATCCTTCAAACATAATGCTTACAATTTTGGATGGCAAAAGTAATAAAATCTCCGGCACGTAAGAAGAAGCTACAGAATGTTTCAGGTCAAAAGAAAAGTTGTTTCATAAACCCATTATTTGACGTAAATTGCAGGACAGTTAAATGCAATTAACTTTAAACAATTTCTATCCATTCCAAAATCATAAACGTTGGACATAAAACAGTTTCTGGAAGGTAAAACAGCTGAATACAACCGGCCGGCTTTCATTGCCGAAGATCCCATCAGTATACCGCATAGTTTTTTGCGAAAGGAGGATATTGAAATTTCGGGATTCCTCACAGCACTGATTTCCTGGGGGCGAAGGCCTGCCATTCTGAAGTCGGCTCAAAAGCTGATGCAGCTTATGGACTTTGCGCCTTATGAGTTTATTACCGGAGCAAATGATTCTGATTTAAAACGTGTTACAGGTTTTGTCTATCGCACTTTCAATGCCTCCGATTTACTGTTTCTGATGGAAGCACTACGGCATCTCTATTTGGAGCAGGGCGGTCTGGAAAAGGTTTGTGAAACCTGGTTCCAAAAAACGGGAACAGTAAAAGGACTAGTTTCCGGCTTACGGACGGAGTTATTGAAAACCAGCCATCTCTCCCGGTCGGAAAAACATCTTGCAGCACCTGAAAAAGGTTCGGCAGCAAAACGTATCAACATGTTTCTGCGCTGGATGGTGCGCCGCGATGACAAAGGTGTGGATTTCGGACTTTGGAAAGGAATTTCCCCCTCCGCACTCATGATTCCACTGGATGTACATTCAGGAAATACCTCAAGAAAACTCGGGTTGCTTCAGCGTAAACAAAATGACTGGAAAGCGGTTGAGGAGCTTACTGAAAAGCTACTGAAATTTGATCCGACAGATCCGGCAAAATACGACTTTGCTCTCTTTGGAACGGGCGTTTATGAAAAACTACAATAGCTCATCCTGCTAAGGCTCCATATCTTCGATGGTATCAACCCCAAGGTCAATGCCCAGACTTTTATTATATATGGCCATCGCTTTCAGGCTCATCCCCATGCTGGAGAAGCCACCATCATGGTAAAGGTTTTGCATGGTAACTTTCCGGGTTAAATCGCTGAACATAACGATGCAGTAATTTGCACACTCTTCGGCATCGGCATTTCCCAACGGCGACATGCGATGCGTAAAGTCCAACAGCCCATCAAAGCCTTTTACACCCGTACCGGCGGTAGTCTTTGTCGGCGACTGCGAAATAGTGTTTACCCTGATTTTATGCTCCCGGCCATAGATATAGCCAAAACTACGCGCAATGGATTCCAGCAGGGCTTTGGCATCAGCCATATCGTTATAGCCGTATAGCACACGCTGAGCCGCAATGTAGGAAAGCGCCATCACCGAACCCCATTCGTTTATAGCATTCAGTTTAAACGCCACTTGCAACATTTTATGAAAAGATATGGACGAGATATCGAGCGTTTTATTCAAATAATTGTAATTCAAATCGTTGTAAACACGTTTCTTCCGAACATTTAAAGACATACCAATAGAGTGCAGTACAAAATCGACTTTGCCGCCGAGGATCTCCATAGATTTTTCAAAGACATTCATCAAATCATCCACGCTGGTGGCATCTGCTGGAATCACTTCCGAATGGCATTTTTCCGCCAGTTCGTTCAGCTGTCCGAAACGCAATGCCGTAGGTGTATTGCTCAATGTAAACACTGCGCCTTCTTCGTAAGCTTTCTCCGCCACCTTCCAGGCAATGGAATTGCTGTCGAGTGCACCGAAAATAATACCCTTTTTTCCTTTTAATAAATTGTATGCCATTTTGGATTATTTAGAATGAGTTCAAGCGGCAAAGATAAAAGAAAATAAAAACAAGTTTCGGAAATACCATTTTCTGGTAAAACAATTTATGCATTCTTTAATAGTTCGGAAGCAGCAGCTCTGGAGATCTTCGTTACCTCTTCGTCACTCAGCATTTTAGCAATTTCTTCGATACGGTCATCAGGTGCTAACGGTACTATTTCAGAAACAGTCTTCTCATTTTCTATCCGTTTAAAAACTTTGAGGTGAACATCGGCACGCGAGGCAATTTGCGGTAAATGAGTAATGCTCATCACCTGAATATGTGCAGACATTTTTTTCAGGATATTTCCCAGTTTTCCGGCAATATCACCGGAGACACCCGCATCAATTTCATCGAAAATGATGGTAGGCAGCACGCCGGCCTGATGTACCAACGACTTGAGTGCCAGCATGAGACGCGAAAGTTCGCCGCCGGAAGCCGTTTTGGCAATGGGAGCAGGTTCGCCACCCTTGTTGGCATTAAAGTAAAATGTCAGCACCTCTTTTCCGCTGGAAATAAACGTATCCATTTCCTCCAACTGCACATTGAATTGCGCCTCTTTCATGCCCAGCTGCTGCAACAACGCCTCCACCTCTTTTTCAAAACCAGGGATCCTTTGTTTTCGTGCAGCACGTAATTTCATGGCTGTATTTTCCAGCTTTCGCGAAATATTTGCCAAATATTGTTTTTCTGTTGCCAGCTCTTTGTCCAAACCGGAGATAGCATCCAGCTTTTGGCTATACTCTTCGCGTAAAGCGATAAGTTCATTTATACCCGTCACATGATGCTTTTGCTGTAAGCTGTACAGCGTATCCAGTCGCTCCTCCACCTGTTGCATTTCTGCCGGGTCAAAACTGCTTAATGAAGCAAAATTTTCAATCTCTGCTGCCAAATCAGCCAGCTCAATATAAGAAGATTGTAGCCTTTCGGCAAACTCCGCAATAGACGAGTGAAAATCGGAAAGCCGGGCAAAAGTTTCTTTTAGTCTGCCAAGCTGCTCCAAAACAGCTGTATCCTCTTCTTTTAGCAGGCTCATCGTCATGTCAGTAGCCGTTTTTATCTCAATCGCATGTGACAGCAACTTATTTTTCTCCTCCAGCACAGCCAGTTCATCCACATTCAGCGCTGCCGACTCCAGTTCGTTCAGCTGAAAGCGAAAATAATCCTCATCGCGTTTGGATTGTTCATTTTGCTGCTGCAATAGGCCCAGCTTCTTCTGACTTTCACGATACTGGCGATACAACAATTCGTAATTGAGCAGTAACTCCGGCTGATTCACATAGGCATCAAAAAGTTCCATTTGAAAACCGCTTTCATTGAGCAAAAGTGTCTGATGCTGGGAATGAATATCCACAAGGCGGTTTCCGAGAGCCTTCAGCAGATTCAGATTCACAGGGGTGTCATTCACAAAAGCACGTGATTTCCCGGCCGGATTAATCTCACGTCGCAGGATTGTTATCGATTCATAATCCAGATCGTTTTCTTCAAAAAAATGGTTAAGATTTAACTCGCTGATATCAAAAGCACCTTCGACAATGCATTTTCGCTCCTTATCCATGAGTACCGATGGGTCAGCACGTTTTCCGAGTATCAACGACAAAGCACCGAGCATAATAGATTTCCCGGCTCCGGTTTCACCGGTAATGACAGTAAAGCCCGGACGAAAACCAATTTCGGCTGCACTTATCAGCGTATAATTTTTTATGGATAGTTTCAGTAGCATGAAAATTCTCTTTCTGTGACAAAAATAAGAAAACGTCACGATGAAAAAGCAAGATGGAAAAAATCAGTAGAAGCAACGAATATACAACAGCCTGGCGACAACCACACCGAAGAAGCTTATTTACAACCCACTCAACAGCTTTTAGTTACCATTGCTACCTGCCATTCACTATATTGCACCGGTTGAAAACTTTGTAAAATCTCCAGGGATTTTGTTCTGCCGCCCGGTAGCACAAAGAAGCATTTTATTACTTTTGCACCATGTCAAAAAAGCATACGATTTTCCTTTTGCTGGGCAGCAATATTTATCCCAGGACAGTTTATCTTAATAAGGCTATCGGATTTATTGATAAATCGTTAGGAGAGATAATATCGGTTTCTTCGGTGTACGAATCCGAACCATGGGGATTTGAGGCTTCTGTGGCTTTTTTGAACCGTGTGGTTCGGATAGAGTCAGCATTTGAGCCCCTGGAAATTTTGAAAAGGACACAGGAAATTGAACGGCTGCTGGGGCGAACAACAAAGACAAACGGAGTGTATGTCTCCCGCACCCTGGATATTGATTTGCTCTTTTTTGATGACGAGATTATCAATTTGCCGGAGCTGACCGTTCCACATGTGCAGATAGTCAACCGGCGTTTTACATTGATGCCCCTGGCTGAGGTAGATCCGGCAAAAATTCATCCGGTCTTAAAGAAAACCTGTCGCCAGCTGCTGGATGGCTGTACTGATGACAACAAAGTATGGAAATTTAAAGAAAAACAGGTTTATGCGTTATAATTTTATTGCCATAGAGGGAAATATTGGCGCAGGAAAAACTTCTCTCGCTACAAAAATATCGCAAGATTACAACGCACATCTTATTTTGGAGCAGTTTGAAGAAAACTCTTTTCTTCCCAAATTTTACAAAGAACCGGAAAAATATGCTTTCCCGCTGGAGATGTCGTTTATGGCTTCCCGCTATCAGCAGCTAAAAGACCAGCTGTTGTCTATGGATTTATTTAAGACCTTTACCATCAGTGATTATTTCATTGTAAAGTCGCTGATTTTTGCCCGGCAGAATCTGCCACAGGATGAGTTTAAGCTATACACCAGCTTTTTCAACATCATTTATCAGCAACTTCCCAAACCGGATCTTCTGGTTTATCTATATGTAGATACCGAACGTTTGCAGACAAACATTAAAATGCGCGGTCGTCCTTACGAACAAAATATCAAGGATGACTATCTGAATAAAATTCAGGGCGGTTATCTGGAGTTTATCAAGCAGCAAAAAGATTTGCGAATTCTTATTTTAGATACTAACAAGCTTGATTTTGTAAACCGTTCCAAAGATTATAAAAAAATCACAGAGGTTATTGACCGGGAGTACGAACTGGGTGTTTACAGGATTATTCTTTAGAGCGGCTATCTGCTTCCCCCTGGTTTATGATATCCGGACGCAGGTTGTGGATATTTTCAGGATTATGGGGTGACTTCCGTGAATTTCGGGGAGCAAGACGGATGTTGAGGCCAAAACCAGCCTGAACATATTTCTGTCGATCCCATTGGAAAAGGCCGGCTACATTATCAGAATAGAGGTAAAACTGGAAAGGGAAAAAGTTTACAGCCAAAGCCGCACCAAAATTCATGGGGGCATCTTTAATCCACGTATAATTTACCTTAAAGGAAAAGTGCCCCGAAACAAACCGGGTGTAAGCAACAGAGAATGCCGGCTCAAAATAATCTTTGTAAAACCGTCCCGAAAACAGAAATGAAAAGCTATTGAGCATATCTTTTGTGTAATACTCTCCGCCAATGATGATGCGTGCGGGAAGGGTAATCTTGTAATTCCCTGAATCCTCTTTCAAATCAAAAACTTTTTTCAAGGTATCACCAATGCTCCCCAAAGAATCAGTATTGTTAAAACTGATGTCAGCGCTATTAAAATTAATATTATCACTAACAGATTTATATGTTTTGTTGTTGCTGTGGTAATAAACCTTTCCCCAGTTCAACACGCTGGCATTTATCCATATCTGTTTCGTTACCTGCACATCTGCACCGAGGTCAACGGCAAAACCAAGATTCTGAAAGTTTAAAAAATAATCGCCCGGATTAAAGTTGCTGGAATCGGGCAAACCGGAAGTATTAACCGAAAAGCCGGTGCGACCGTGAATCTCAAAATTGCCATTGCTGCTTTTTGTAGTTTTCAGGTTTATCCCGTTGTTTTCCGTATTGATATTAGAAAGTCCCTGTAACAAATGAATTCGGGCGCCTAATCTGAACTTTTTTCCAATGGGAACTGATATTCCCAAATGATAATCTATCAAATGATACTCAGCCGCATTGGTATGACTCATGTCATAAATTTGGTTTCCATCCGGTAAACTATCATTCCATGCAAGTTTCAGTACATCAAGATCGGCAATAGCCTGCACAAAAACCCGCTGCCGAACGCCCATCGTGATAAACGTGTTGCCAGCTCTAAATCCTGCAAAGAGGATATCCATATCCATAAAACCAGTAACTTTATCTTCAGATTTGTTGCTGTTAATCACCTTACTTAAGTCAAAATCCAACGTATTGGAACCCGGTTTTTTAGAAAGATAATTATTTAGTCCGCCGGCGGAAGATACCAATCCTGTTGAGAAATTAGACAACAGAGGAAATCCTACCACCACTGTAGCTCCGGAGATAAAAGCCGGATTCAAAAAACTACTTTGTTGCACATCGCGGAAGCCGTATAAGATGAAGCCATTTTGTGCATTTGAAGACTTGGGTAAAAGCAAAAAAGCCGAAATAAGTGTAAAAAATATCGGGAGAAAAAAGTAAAATCTTTTCATAAGAAGCCAGAATTAAAATGATACAAACTGCATTACTTGTTTAACAAAAAAAACATAAAAACACCTCATTCTATGAGCCGGGTTTTCCCGGTTAATGACAAAACTGCTGCAAAGGTAGCACATCAAAGAAAAATTTTCAAGTGTTTGACCTATAATATTTCGCACAGTGATAACAAATCATTGATTTTAAAAGTACAATCATTCTCTACGGAAAACCCCTCGGGATCAAAGAACACCTGATCCATACCCACCTGCCGGGCGCCTACAATATCCACAGGATAATCGTCACCAATCATAAGGCTTTCATTGGAAAGGGCACCTGTTTTTTCCAAAGCGTAATAAAAAATTCCGGGGTCGGGTTTTTTTACGCCAGCCTCTTCAGAGGTTATCAGCTTCTCAAAATACCTATCCATTCCCGACTCTTTTATTTTTATCTCCTGCACTTCCTGAAAGCCATTGGTAATCAGGTGAAGGTGATATTTTGGAGCCAGATATTCCAGCGTTTCCATAACATGCGGAAACAGATTTACTTTTTGGGGACTGATTTCCACATAGTCCGTTCCTATTTCTACGGCAAGTGTTTCGTCATCAATGCCGTAGTCGAGCAATGTCAGATGAAAACGCTTCCAGCGCAGGACATCTTTTTCCAGTACACCTTCACGATACAAGTCCCACAGCCTGTGATTGTGGTCTGTGTACTTTTTGTAAAATTCTTCAAAGTCGCCAATCCCTTTTTGGGCAAGTTCGCGGTTTTCAACAATTTCTTCAAGTGCTTCGATGGCACTCTTTTCAAAATCCCAGAGTGTCCTGTCCAGATCGAAAAAAAGGTATTTGTATTTTTTATGCATCAGCGCTATTTATGAAAGTTTAAAACTTTGTAAGTATGGGTCACATGCCTGTTTCTCAAGCGAATAATATATAAACCATTTTTGTCGTCCGGTAGCTGCAAGATCACGTTATCGTTACCGAATTGTGGTTTAAAAGTATCTAGGCGACGTCCCAACATGTCGTAAACAGAAATGGTAATATTTTCGGGGTTGTAACTCCCCAACAGGATATGGATGCTGCCATCTGTCGTGGGATTTGGGTAAATCACGGGGAGAACGGAGACAGAATCAATTTTTGTGTTGTTACCACCGGCAGAAGTTACCGACAACTTCACCTTGAAAATTCCCGTTTTGGAGTAGTGCACCGGAGGCGGTATTTTTGCCTCCGAAGTGGCTGGCACCCCACCTTCAAATTCCCACTGGTAGCTGGTAACAGGCCCCATGGATAAGTCGATAAAACTAATGGTGCCACCCACAGGTGTTTTGATGACATCGGATGAAAAATTGGCAATGGCTAATGTGGAAAGCGGATCAAATCCGGGAATCTTTTCAAGTCCTGTCTGCGATTTATCTAACCAATATTCCAGCTGCCGCGTGGAATCCGCCCCATTGGAGTTCCAGTGTTTACTGAAACGACCGAAATAATCGGGAGAATTTAATGCATCGCAGGCAGCATCGCCACCCGTGAGTGTTCCAATGACGAGACCATCACTGCTAAAAAGTGGGGAACCGGAAGAGCCAGGTTCGGTAACGCCATGTCCTGTAATTGTGGCCGACCACCTAACTTTCCAGAAATCGGCGTTCGGATTAGCTGCCGTTCCGTAATAATCAATGGGAACAAGTGGTGTTTTATAGGTGGAAATCATTTTTATATCGCCCTCCGGATGGTGGATGACCACTCCGCTATCGCTAATATTCCCACTACGATCCCATCCATTATAATAAGGTTTGTAAGAGTAGGGAACTGTGTCATTCAGCAGTAGCAATTTAAAATCAGAGCCGGTTTCATAGTTGGCCGAAGCAAGCAGTTTTGCGCCGGAGAGAGAATGGATGGCAGGCTGGGTGGCCGGACGACTGCAATCGGGGGATTCAAAATTGAAATAAAAAACCCATAGAGCATAGTCTGATGCAGAAGAAGCATCGCCGCAATGGTTAGCAGTCAGAAAATAAGGCTTCCCATCACTTTTGGTATCATTTATGAGTGAACCGGTACACCAGAAGAGACCACTCCCCTCTCTCAGCAGTATCCGTGCCACACTGTTTTTTTGTTCTTTATATTTCGCGCCTTCGGGGCAATTGACAGGAATTTCGCAGGAACCAGCATCGCCAAAATCTTTCAGGCTTTTTTCAGCATGGTTGGTAATATTACCAACACCGGTCAGTTCAAAAGGCAGGATGTCATATTTTTTTGGGGAATCCAACTCAAGCACAAGGTTGCTTCCCAAGAGAAAAGCCGTCCCCATCTCTTTTCCATTATTTTGCTTACTGAAAGCACCGAGCAGCTGACCTTTACGGGAATTATAAATAAATAACCGGTCTTTTTGCCCGAGTTTTATATTCCTGAGATATAGGTTGAGTGCCGAAGCACCATCCAGATGTATCTCCAATCGCCAGACAAAATTTCCGTTGGGCAATTGTTGCCAGTCACCTTTTTGTAACACATTATCAACCAGCGGAATGATATATCCTGCATACAACGGCTGTGGCGTATTTGTCTTTTTTAGAATAAGCAGTTTTTGTGATGCAGGATGGTTTAAGCGAACAACCGGAGGGGTACTCTTCAATCCAAAACGCCTGGCAGCAGGTTTTCCAGGTACCTGCAGCTGGGCAATAGCAAAAAGCGGATAAAAGCCAATTAGAAGGATAAAAAGAAATTTTTTCATAAGCATATTTCACACAAAAGGACTGCCGAAACTTCCGCCAACGGCTTTCCGAAAGTAGTGAACAAAATTAAAAAAATAGTGAGATGTTTTAAGGCATACGAAAGGAAACATACCCATCGTTTTCTATTCCTGAATTTTCAGCTTTTTAAAAACAGTATCATTTTGCATCATGTCCAGTGCTTTCTGAATACCGTGATCCGAAGGAGCCATCACTTCGAAATAAGTATTTTGGTTAAACAAATCACGGGCAATGAGCGCTTTTATTTGTAACATTATAAACCCCCTGTTCCGCTGTAAAGCAACAGAGTCTATCTTCACTTTGGCCTTTTTGGCATCTAGCAAAAAAGTTTTGAAAAGCGAAGGTGAAATTTCAAAATTCTCAATATAACGTTTGGTGTCAGGATATTTCCTGTGTAGCTTTTTCCGGTTACTATTCAGATAATCATTGACAAAAGTGTTAAATGCTCCTTTACGTATAAGTTCAGAATAGAACATATCATAACGAGCCGAATCCCAAGGGACAAAAATATCAGGCATGATTCCGCCACCACCATAAACCGTCCGGCCATTCGCTGTATGGAATTTTAACGAATCAGGAAAATGGATACTGTCAGCATGAATCAGTTCGCCGTGCTTCATACGTTCCTGAAGGTCGCGGTAATAGGCATCCACACCATGGTTATATGGTCTTTGAATCCAGCGTCCCGAAGGGGTAAAGTAGCGGGCTACCGTTAGCCGGACAACAGAGCCATCAGGAAGTCGAAACGGTCTTTGCACCAGCCCTTTACCAAACGAACGCCGGCCAATAAGCAGCGCACGATCCCAATCCTGCAGAGCACCTGAGACAATTTCGCTGGCCGAAGCCGAACCATCATTAATCAGCACTATGAGTTTCCCTTTTTCAAAATTGCCGGTGCGTGAGGAATAGAGATTTTGTCGCGGGCTGTGAAACCCTTTGGTATAAACAATCAGCTTTTTAGCACCAAGAAATTCATTGGCAATACCCTGAGCTGTACTCAGATAGCCACCGGAGTTACCACGAAGATCAAAAATCAAATTTTTTAGTCCGAGCCGTTTCAGGCTATCAATAGCCAGGTTAAACTCATCTGTTGATTTTTGGGCAAAACGGCTCAGCTTAATGTAGCCCGTGGTTTTGTTCAGCATAAAAGCAGCATCTATACTTTCCAGAGGAATCACATCGCGAATGATGGTGAAATCAAGCAACTCTTTCACCCCTTTCCGATAAATACTTACCACCACTTTGGTACCTTTTTTACCACGTAAATGTTTCATAACCCAGTCGTTGGTAATTTTTGGTCCAAAAGCATCTTTCCCATCGACTTTGATAATCTTATCGCCGGCCATAATGCCCACCTTGTCCGATGGGCCACCGGGCACCGGGGCAATCACGAGAATACTGTCTTTAAAAATCTGGAACGTGATACCAACGCCCTCAAAGCTTCCCACCAAAGGCTCATTTGCACGCTCCAGATCCTTTTTTGAGATATAGGCAGAATGCGGATCAAGGTCTTTTAAGGTAGCCACAATAGCCTTGTCGGTGAGCTGTTGCATGTTCACCGTGTCCATATAGAAATTGTTGATAAGATACAACAGCGTGGAGTATTTCTGAGTTGTCGTTTTGGGGTTCAGAGGTTTCCACACTTGCTGTGCCTGAGCAAAACCGGAAAAAAGGAAAAGCAGCACAAGGGCTGTAGCCGAAAACAATCTTCTCATAAAAATCAAGTTTTAAATCGCGCCAAATGTACAAATTTAAAGCTATTCGGGCTTTTGGCTCTGTGTTACTTTCTGTAGGCAATATTTAAGAAATAACAAATTGTAAATCACAAAAAAACAAAAAACAAAAAAAAGACAAGCTCAAAAAAAAATTCCCTAATAAAAACTACCGGTTATGACAACGTAAACATCAACCAGCGTTAATTTATAGAAACCTGCCTAATTACCAATACCATTTTTTGCTATGTTTACAGCCGAAAAAAGAAGCATATTATGAAGAAAGTATTATTTGTTGTTTTTGCCCTGCTGATAGGTTTTGCAGAAACACAGGCCATGGTTCCGTTTGGGAAAAAGACAGGTATCCGGGAAGTTATTCTGGTAAAATTCAAAAAAGATATTACTCCTGCCCAAAGGTCGGAGTTGGACAAATTAATCAAAGATTTGAAGTCAAATACCAAAACGATTGAAAGGGTGGAATGGGGTAAGCGTATTGATTATACGGGTTCTACCAAAGAATACGACCGGTGTCTCATGCTGAAATTTAAAAATGACAATAATCTGGAGATATTTCAATCCAATCCGGTAAGGCTCAAACTCATGGGAAAACTTATTCCCATTTCGGATAAAATACTAAAGTTTACTTATAGGATAGAATAGATAACTGATTATCATTAAACCTGTTGTAACATACCATTTGCGAAAAATAAAAAATCAGTCCAGCTGGTTTGTGCTCCTGATATTATTTTTCATTGCGGGAAAAGCTCAAGCACAATCGCCTGTTTTTCAGACCTATGCCCCATTTTATGACAGTTGTAGCAAAACACTAAATCTTCGGATTGAGAGCAGTTCATTTTTCAAAAACAACGAATATTTTGACAAATTTGCCTATGGTTATACCGGACTGGGCTTTTACGTCAAACCTACGCTGGAGTATTATTTCACCCCGAAAATAAAAGTCAGTGCCGGCGTTTATCTTTTGAAATATTCGGGTCGCAATAATTTCACACAGGTGATACCAATTTTCAGCGTGCAGTACAAAATGGCCAAGTCACTGGAGCTTGTCATGGGAAATATTTACGGAACAGCAAACCATCAGTTGGCTGAGCCACTTTTCCGTTATGACCGTTATTTTCAGAACCATGTAGAATACGGTTTTCAGTTTCTGCTAAATACGGCTAAAGTCCATTCGGATTTATGGCTTAGCTGGGAGCACTATATTATGGTAGGCGACACGGCACAGGAACATCTTATGGTGGGAAGTAGTTCTGTATTCAGGATTATGCATGACCGGCATGGTTTCAGCCTGAGTATTCCGTTGCAATTTCTTGTGGCACACAGAGGCGGGCAGCTTGCCCCATCACCACACAAGCCCTTGTCCTCCATATTTAATGGCCTTACAGGCTTGAAACTGGCTTACCGCTTCAGCGAAAAAAGCAGGATAACCTTTGAACCACAGTTTTTACTATACAAGGGGCTAAATCTTCCCAGTCAGGGCGAGGCTAATGCCCAACCTTTCAAAAATGGATGGGGTAGCTACACCACCTTCACTTACCAATACAGCAGATTGCATGTGATGGCAGGCTACTGGTATGCCGAACGGTTTATCTCGCCTCATGGGGAATATCTTTTCCAGTCGGTTTCCGAAATCGATCCTGATTTTTCACAGGCAAAACGGGAGTTGCTGACGACCAAAGTATGGATAAACAAAACGATTTACCACAGCATCAAATTAGAAGCCCGTTTTGAAAGCTATTATGACCTTATGACCCACAACCTTGATTATTCTTACGGCCTCTACATTGTGATGAACGAAAGCTTTTTCCTGACAAAATACAAACGGTAAGGGCGGTTGACAACATCATAAACTTACGTTTTTAGGCTGAAAAACGTAACTAAACTTGCTTTTTTAGGCTTAATTTCGTAAGTTTGCCTCAGTATAAAAAGAAGGCACATGTACTATCGGGATATTTTAAAAGAGATTGGTCAGCAGTTAAAGCGGCCTGAAATTATTTTGTTGTTTGGGGCAAGGCAGACCGGAAAATCAACACTTCTCGAGTTACTCTCCAAAGAGCACGGGGATTTAAAAATTCTGGATTGTGAACAGCCTGTTGTTTACGATGCTTTACACGATATCAACATTCCAAAAATTAAGGCGCTTTTCGATGAAAAAGAAAGTGTTGCCTTCGACGAAGCACAGACTATTCCGGAGATTGGGAAAATACTAAAACTACTTTATGATGACAAAAAGAGTAAAATCCGACTCATTGCTACCGGCTCCAGTAGCTTTGAACTTTCAAATAAAACCGGCGAACCACTCACAGGCCGTAACATCAGTTTTAAGTTATTTCCGCTGTCTATCCATGAAATAAGTGCTCAAAAAGGATGGCAGTATTTTCTTGAAAACCTGGAGGAATTCCTGCTTTACGGCACTTATCCGGGGGTTGTTGATTTGAACGCAAAAGAAAAAAGAGAAAAACTTCTTTCTTTAAGTAACGACTATTTGTTTAAAGATATTTTCAAATTTGAACAGCTAAGGAATCCCGATGTTTTACGAAAATTATTGAAAGCCATTGCTCTGCAGGTCGGGAATCTGGTTTCATATCAGGAACTGGCAACGCTGACGGGAATTTCCAAACAAACCGTTGTTCGTTACCTTGACTTACTGGAAAAAAGCTTTATCATTTTCAGGCTTGGCTCATTTAGCGGTAACCTGCGTAACGAATTGCGAAAACGTCAGAAATATTTCTTTTACGATACGGGTATCCGTAATGCCATAATAAACAATTTTGCAGGGATGGCAGACAGGTCGGACGCGGGAGCTATTTGGGAAAACTTTTGTGTATCAGAAATTATAAAGGCCGACAGCAACAAACGGCTTTTTTCGAATTTCTACTTTTGGAGGACTTATGACGGTGCCGAAATTGATTTGGTGGAAGAACGAGACGGAAAAATTATTGCCTGGGAGTTCAAATGGAACCCGGGCAGAAAACCGAAAATTCCGGTAACTTTTACAGACAAATACAATGTCATTGATTACAGGATTATCAGCCCCGGAAATCTTTACTTGCTGAAATAAAATAAGCTTTACACTTTCACCCGATACATCCGGCCGAGGAGATAGCGGATTTTTTTACCATAACGCTTGTCGGCAGCCCATTTTCCCGACAGCCCGTCCACCACTTTTATACTGCCCCTTTTTACAAACCGGAAACGGGGGTCCACCAATTCATGATGAAGTTTTTTCAGTGAGGCATACGCTTTAAGATGCTGAATATGGGCACGGATACCCAGTCGGATATCACGAAAAGAAAAGCCTTTGGTTTTATTGTCGAGGACACCGAGTCCGGCAAAATTATTCTGACGGGGCAAAACAGTACCGCCAAAACGCAGAAAACCTGTCTCCAGGCACATTTGCGAAAAGGCAATATCGTAATTGACACCTTCGGCTTTGGCTTCCTCCATATAAATTTTTGCAATTCTGAAGGCCTCCGAAAAGGAAACGGCTCTGTTATTATCATGAAGAAATGCAGCCAGTACAGAAGCCTTCAGTGTTCCCTGTCCCATAATGGAAAACCTGCTTTTCTGTTTTGGATGGACTATTTTCACCTCTTCTTCCCGAAAGAGGATATAATCCACAGGTGAAAAAACGACAAAATCTTTTTGTTGTAAACGAATCAGCAGTGGCTGCCGGCTGGCAAAGCCTACGAGAGATGAAGAATCGTGCCCTGCACTCTCTTCCGAGAAGATACCACCACCTCCTAGCACAAACATCAGTAAAACAAGCCAATAGCGTTTATTATACACTATTCTAAACAAGCATGACCAGGCAGGTTTTATCATGACCTAAAGTTGAAATCTTTTTTTTGAAATATTCCCTGCCTATTCATTTAATTTTACACACATAATTGTTAATATTGTAAACTGAAAAAAATTAAATAATCATACCATTATGAAACAGTTCTTCAAATTTATGTTTGCCTCTTTTGCAGGCACATTGTTAACCCTGATTTTAATCGTGCTTCTTTTTGCAGGCATGGTTGCCTCCATTACGAGTATGGCGCAAAAACAAAGTGTAATAGCCAAACCACATACCGTTTTGCGTATTACATGGAAAGCACCTATCCGCGACCGGACACCGCAAAATCCTTTCGAAAATTTTGATTTCAGCACCATGAAACCCAACAGATCGCTGGGGTTAAATGATATTTTAAAAGATATTGGCAAGGCAGCCAAAGACCCGAATGTGGATGGAATTTTTCTTGACATGGGATCAATTCCGGCAGGTATAGCCACCACCGAAGAGATTTACAACAAGCTGAAAGAGTTTAAAAAGTCTGGTAAGTTTATCATAAGCTATGCCAATAACTACGACCAGAAAGCTTATTATCTCGCCAGCCTTTCCAACAAAATCTATCTGAATCCGGAAGGTCTTGTACTTTTTAAAGGGCTGAGCGCTCAGGTTATGTTTTTCAAAAACCTGCTCGACAAATTAGACATAAAAGCCCAGGTAATCCGCGGGCCAGGCAACAAGTACAAAAGTTACGTAGAACCGTTTTTGCTCAATAAAATGAGTGCTGCCAACCGCCAGCAAATGACGGAACTTTTAGGAAGTATATGGGGGAAAATACTCGCTACCTTAAATAAAAACCGCCATGTCTCTATTACCGAAATGAACAAACTGGCCGACAACCTGACGCTTTCCGATGCACAGCAGGCTTTGAAACATCATTTTATCGATGGTATTGCTTACCGCGATATGGTTCTGGATTCCATTAAAAAACGGGTGGGAGCCAAACCTGATTATATGGCGTTTGACAAGTACAACAATGTCCGCCTGAAAAAGAAACCGGAAAAAATCAGTCGTAACACTGTTGCCGTGATTTATGCATTGGGAGAAATCAGCAAGGGCAAGAGCAAAGAAAACAGCATTGGTTCGGCTACACTGGCAGAAGCTATCCGTCAGGCACGCACCAACAAACATGTGAAAGCCATCGTGATGCGAGTCAATTCTCCCGGTGGTGATGCGCAGGCTTCCGATATCATCCGCCGCGAGGTGGCACTGGCCAAAAAAGCCAAACCATTCATCATTTCCATGGGTAATGTGGCTGCTTCGGGCGGCTACTGGATTTCCACCAACGCCAGTTACATTTTTGCACAGCCTACAACTATCACCGGCTCCATCGGCGTATTTGGCATCATTCCCGATCTTCAGGGATTTATGAACAAAAAACTGGGCATTACCTTCGACAAGGTTATGACCAACAAAAATGCCGATTTTGTGGATGTGATGGCACCCATGAATGCGTTGCAGAAACAGAAACTCAACGAAGGGATTACGGATATTTATGAGAAATTTGTTTCGCTGGTAGCCCGCACGCGCCATCTGCGCAAAAGCTATGTGGACAGTATTGCCCGCGGCCATGTATGGTCAGGTACTGATGGGTTAAAGCTGGGATTGGTGGACAGCCTCGGCGGGCTACAAAATGCCATTGCTTATGCTGCCAAAAAAGCCAAACTCGGTAAAAATTACCGCATCATCGAATATCCCAAACGTAAAGAGTTCCTGCAAGAGCTGATGGAAGAGTTTAGCGGCAAAGCCGAAAGCCGGATTTTGGCCAACAAGCTGCAAGTGTTTGAGCCTTACCTTTCTGAAATACAGACTTTCAGCCAAATGAAAGGCATACAGGCCCGGTTGCCGTTTGTGATGAAGATTGAGTAAGCTTTTTGCACACGATAATATCTCATTCATCATTCTTTCACTCCTCATTCCCGTGCAGCAGGGATGGGAACGGTAGCTCCTGCCGGCGAAAGCAGATGTGTAGCAGGCTGGCAGGAGCGACCTGAGAAGCTCCCTGCCAGCTGTTGCGAAACACTGCTTTTGCCGGCAGGACTACAAGTGGACAGCCCGTTCGCTGCCCAAAAACAATCCATCTACTGTGTAATTTTTTATACTTTTGCTCCTTCAATAAAATGACATTTAAACAGATGGAAATTCCCAGCAAATATAATCCGGCAACTACTGAAGATAAGTGGTATGGCTATTGGATGGAGAAAAAATATTTTCATTCGGAACCTGATGAACGGGAACCTTACACCATCGTTATTCCGCCACCGAATGTGACGGGGGTGTTGCACATGGGGCATATGATGAATAATACGTTGCAGGATGTGCTGGTGCGGCGGGCGCGGATGCAAGGCAAAAATGCCTGCTGGGTGCCGGGAACAGACCATGCGTCCATTGCCACAGAAGCCAAAGTGGTGAATAAACTGAAACAGGAGGGCATCGACAAAGACGACCTTTCGCGCGAGGAATTTATGGCACATGCATGGGAATGGAAAGAGAAACACGGCGGTATCATTCTCGAACAACTGAAAAAACTGGGTGCTTCGTGCGACTGGGAACGGACGCGTTTTACCATGGATGAGGCGCTGTATGAGTCGGTAATCGACACTTTCATTGATTTATACGAAAAGGGACTTATTTATCGCGGCGTGCGCATGGTGAACTGGGATCCGCAGGCGCAGACGGCCGTTTCGGACGAGGAGGTGAACCACAAAGAAGTACAATCGAAACTTTATTATCTGCGTTACCGCGTGGAAGGTGAAAAGGATAATTTTCTGACCATTGCCACTACGCGTCCGGAAACTATTTTGGGCGATACGGCAGTATGCGTGCATCCGGAAGACGAGCGTTTTAAGGATTTTGTGGGGAAAAAAGTGATTGTGCCGCTGGTGAACCGCCCTGTGCCGGTGATTGCCGACGAATATGTGGATCGCGAGTTCGGAACAGGCGCCCTGAAAATCACGCCTGCCCACGACATTCACGACTACGAAATCGGGATGAAACACCATCTGGAAAGTATCGACATTTTTAATGATAACGGTACGCTGAGCGAACGAGCGCAGCTTTATGTGGGTAAAGACAGGTTTGAAGTGCGGGAAGTGATTATAAAAGACTTAAAAGCTATCGATAGTCTGGTGAAGGTGGAAGATTACGTAAACAGCATAGGCTTTTCGGAGCGTACCGATGCGGTGATTGAACCCAAGCTCTCCATGCAGTGGTTTTTGAAAATGTCGGAACTGGCCAAACCGGCACTGGAAGTGGTGGAAAACGATACCATCAAATTTCACCCGGCCAAATTCAAAAACACCTACCGCCACTGGATGGAAAACGTACGCGACTGGAACATTTCCCGGCAGCTCTGGTGGGGACAGCGTATTCCGGTTTACTACCTGCCCAATGGGGAATTTGTGGTGGCCAAAACACCGGAAGAGGCTTTGGAAAAAGCCCGCAGACAGTTTGCCATGCCCGAATTGAAACCTGCTGACTTAAAACAGGATGAGGATGTGATGGATACCTGGTTTTCGTCGTGGCTGTGGCCCATTTCGGTGTTTGATGGCATCCGTTTTCCGGACAACAAAGAAATCAACTACTACTACCCTACCAACGACTTGGTGACCGGCCCGGATATTATCTTTTTCTGGGTGGCACGTATGATTATGGCCGGGCTGGAATACCGCAAAGAAATTCCGTTTAAAAATGTCTATTTCACAGGTATTGTTCGCGACAAGCTCGGCCGGAAAATGTCGAAAACCCTCGGTAACTCACCCGACCCGCTAAAGCTTATTGAAAAACACGGCGCCGATGGTGTGCGTGTGGGAATGCTGCTGACGGCTCCTGCCGGAAACGACCTGCCTTTTGATGAAGCGTTGTGTGAGCAGGGACGAAATTTCAGCAACAAAATCTGGAACGCCCTGCGATTAGTGAAAGGCTGGGAAGTCGATGCTTCGCTGGGAACACCCGAACACACCAAGCTGGCCATCAGCTGGTTTGAAGACAAACTGAACGAAACCCTTGCCGCTATTGAGAAGAACTTTACGGACTACCGTATTTCGGACGCACTCATGGCGACTTACAAACTGATTTGGGATGAGTTTTGCTCGTGGTATCTCGAAATGGTGAAACCGGCTTATCAACAGCCCATTGACAGCTACACTTACAAAAAAACGGCAGAACTGTTTGAGGCACTGATGAAAATACTGCACCCGTTCATGCCGTTTATCACGGAGGAAATCTGGCACCTGTTGCGTGAGCGCAAAGCAGGTGATGACATTATTGTGGCTTCCATGCCGGGTTCCGGAATTTTTGACAAGAAAAATCTGAGAGCTTTCGAGCGGGCCACACAAATCATCATCGGTATTCGTAATCTGCGGAAAGAGAAAAACATTCCCAACAAAGAGCCGCTGGAGCTAAAAGTGCGCGAAGGCGAAAATGCCGGCTGTCTTTTCTATCCGGTGGTTTCCAAACTTGGTAACCTTTTGTCCATCGAAATCGTTTCGGATAAACCCGATGGCGTGATTGTCTTCACCGTTGGCTCACAGGAATATTACGTACCGCTGAGCCAAAGTGTGGATGTGGAAGCCGAGCGTAAAAAGATTGAAGAGGAGCTGAATTATACCCGCGGCTTCCGGAAATCTGTGCTGAAAAAACTCTCCAACGAACGTTTTGTAAACAATGCTCCGGCTGCCGTGGTAGAAAAAGAACGCCAAAAACAGGCTGATGCCGAGGCGAGGATAAAGGTGCTGGAGGTGCAGTTGAAGGGGTTGGAGTAAACGACATGGCACGCGAAACATTCGCGCGCCGGTAGGGGACCGGTGTTATCATCCTGTTCTCTCTGACGAAAGATAAAACAAACATATAACGGAAAATACACGTATTTAGTGTTTCTTAGAAAACTATATATTTTCACTC
>VAPE01026797.1_pt1 | contig 38368 bp, 40 predicted proteins | sample 3393911 | NCBI WGS metagenome assembly VAPE01 (sample SAMN08290436, study PRJNA428436) | hydrothermal vent metagenome | isolation source: Deep-sea hydrothermal vent chimney | place: Atlantic Ocean: South-mid Altantic Ridge
ATATTCTTAGCCACGCTTTTTGGACTATTTTTAGTAAATCTCCTTTACTGTATTGAACTTTTACTACTTTTTAGCGAAAATCTCACGGAAGTTCCGTTATAAAAGACAGTAAATGTGAAAATCAGACCCCCATGACTCGCCTGTTTTGTGAGGTCAGTTGATAGAGAAAAAGAGTTATATTGTTAAATCCAACGCTGAGATTGCCGCGCACTTTTCAAGTGCTCGCAATGGCATTTTTCTTGCAGCCTCCTCCGATTTGACATAAAAGTGGTTATTACTAAACTTCTAACAAATATTTTACGGAGGTTTTTATGAAAAAACGAAAAGTTTCCAAAAATGCGGCTTTAATTGAAGAAACTGTTGAGATTGCCGCTGTTGTTAAAGCTCCAAAATGGCATCACTCATAATATATTTGAGCCCGCTATCTCAACAATAGAATTAAGCACCGCTCCTTTATTAAAAGGACGGTATTCTTTTAAAATCACAAAACTATGTCGTCACTATTTAAACAATTTTTTTCAGTAGCATCACCGACCGCTGCAAGCAGAATAACGGGATTTTTTAGAGACATGGTAATTGCTTCGATTTTTGGTTCTACGGGAATGACAGATCTGTTTTTTGTTGCACTTAAAGCGCCGAATCTCATAAGGCGGCTTTTCGGTGAAGGAACATTGTCTCAAGCGGCAATTCCAATTTTAGTAAAATCTGAAAAAAGAGAATTTGCTGAAACGGTACGATCGGCAAACAGTATAGCAATGGCATTTTTTCTAATAGCTGCCGCTTTTGGAGTCGCTTTTCCCAAAGCCATTCTTTCTGCCATTGCTCCGGGAATAGTTTATAGCAGCCGCGTCTTAACTGCAGTAAAAATGCTGCAAATCAGTTTTCCTTATCTATTTTTTATCGGGCTCTCTGTCTGGCTATCTACTGTTTTGAATTCCAAGAAGCATTTTTTTGTTCCGGCGGCAAGCCCTATTATGTTGAATATTTCTATCATAATAGCTGCCGGCAGCGCATATCTGTTTCATCTTAGTATAGTTGTTCTCTGCTGGGGAATAATAGCCGGAGGCATTGGGCAGCTTATAGTAAACACAACCGCTGCAGCGTATTACAAAATTCCGCTATCGTTTGGCATGAAAATCAACGGCAATCTCATACTAATAGGCAAAAGAATGCTGCCTGCCCTCATTGCAACAGGAGCAATGCAGCTATCAACATGGGCTGATACAATAATAGCAAGCTTCCTTAATCAGGGTGCTATATCAACGCTATTTTATGCTAACAGAATTATTCAGCTTCCGCTTGCCATTTTGGCAATTAGCCTTTCAACAATTCTCGTCCCTAATCTCTCGTCTAAATCAGACTCCGATATAAAAAAGTTTATGCAGAAGACGCTGCCTGTTTCTATAATTATGTTTTTTCTCATCTCGCTTTTTATAGCCGTAGCAGGAAAACTCATAACAGGCATCATATTTGAAAGGGGCGCTTTTAATTTATCCAATACCAAGCAAGTTTATTATGCATTAATCGCTTATTCGCCAAGTCTTTTTTCATATTCATTGATTAGAGTGATAACACCTCTGTTTTATGCAAAAGGCGATACGAAAACCCCAAGCAGATTAAGCATAATAGGTGTAGTAACGACGATCTTTTTTGCAATTATACTGTCGATTGAGTTTGGTTATATCGGTATAGCTATAGCTACCAGTATCGGGTCAACCGTTAACGCTTATCTTTTAATAAAAAAAATAGATCAATATGGAATAATCGTTCGGCTTCCCGTCATAAAATCTATAACTTTTATAGCCGTTATAATTTTTTTGATAGAAATTCTGCATCCTGCTTATCCTAATCAGCTGTTATCAAAAATAGCGCTTCTAATCATTTTCCTCGTTATTTTTTTAGGGCTTTCAAGAATTTTTTACGGAGGTTTCCTAAAGAAACTTCTTTAAATGTACGGTTAATTAATATTATGGCAACAGCTGCAAAAATCAGATCGCTTAGCCATAGAAGAGCCGGCAAATGAGACAGATTAGCCAGTTTTTGCGAAAATATCAATATCACATAATATAAAATTAGAATCAGCATGCTAAGACCGTATGCTCCGGATTTGCCTGAGCGGGGAAAATGGATGCCAAGAGCCATACCAATCAGACTAAAGATAAACAAACTTAAGATGGACGCCAAATGTTTATTTAAAAAGATCTTAAAATCCATAAGCTTCGAACCTGCAGGACGATATTTAATTAGTCTGTTTAATGTCATGTAACTTGGATTTGTTAGATTATCAATGTCGATAAAAGGTTTAAAATCCTCAATTTTCATATCCATCAACGAGAAATTTTCTATAGTTGATTTGTCGGGATTAATCATTTTGCCGTCTGAAAGTTTGAAAAAAAGAGAATTGTTATAAGAAAAAAGCTTACCTTTTTTGGCAAATATCAATATGTTGTTCTTCTTTTCATCTTTTTCTATAAAAACTTTTCTGAGATTATCTTCTCGATCAATAAAAGCTGCATAGATAACAATATTGCCAATTCTGTTATAAAAAGTCTTCTCCTGTATGGAATTTGCAATGGTTGCTTTTGTAATATCAAACAGAGTTGACTTATAATGCTGCTTTCCATACGGCATAGCATAAAAGTTTGTTAAAAAAGCCAGTACAAAAACTAAAGCCGATATAATAAATATAGGTTTTATCAAACGCGTAAAAGTTACGCCGCTTGCAAGAAGCGCAATATATTCGTTATTTGCAGATAAACTTGAGAAAAGAAGGAACATGCCGATAAGATGAGCCATAGGAATAGCATAAAACAGTGTGAAAATAGCAATATACATTGTCAGCTCCGCCATCTTCACCGGATCGCTGCCGGGTGCAAAAACAACTGAAAAATATTTCGCAAAATTTCCAAATATTAAAAGGGACGATATTACAATTAGGCTCATTAAGAATCGCCTTATATAGCCTTTATACAGATAAATATCTATAAGATTAGCTTTAATATTTATAATCCTGTTGTTATATCGTAATGACTTTCGGCAGTCTGCTTATAAGTTTGTAAATTTTTAGAAAAGTCCATGATAAATCATATTGCCCAACAACGGATAAAACAAAGCTGCGGCAGAAAGAAACGGGCCAAACGGTATTTCCCTTTTTTTTATAAAAAGCAGAGCTGCCACAATTCCCAAAATAGATCCAAAAAACAGTGTAAAAATAATACCTTTAAGTCCTATAAACAGCGTTATGGCAAAAACAAGTTTAACATCACCAAACCCGAGAGCTTCTTTTGAAATCGATTTTCCGACTACTGATCCTATTAAGTATAAACCCGATGCCGCTATAGCCGCATCAGACACTGCATATAAAAAATTTGAAGAAAAAAAGCTGAAAATAAAACCGACTGCTGCCAATGGATATGTTAAACTGTTCGGCAAAATATAACAGCGAAAATCAATAGCAGAAAGAGCTATCAAAATGCTTGAAAAGATTAGGTATTTTAAGAGTATAAGAGTGAGGGAAAATTTGAAGAAAAACAGCACAAATATCAAAGCTGTTGATAGTTCGATCAATGGGTAAATAAATGATATTTTATCTTTGCACTGTCTGCACCTGCCTTTAAGAATAATGAAGCTTATTACCGGAATATTATCATACCATTTAATCGGCTCTCCGCATGAAGTGCAGTGCGAAGCCGGCAGCACTATCGATTCGCCTTTAGATACCCGGTAAATAATTACATTTAGAAAGCTTCCTATTATAAGTCCTAAAATAAAAATAACGGCGGTTATCACTACTTTTTGCCGACTAATTTAGCTATGACTATGCTTATAAGATATAGAATGATCAAAGGAATAGCCATGAGAAATTGGGAAAAGATATCGGGAGGAGTGAGAATAGCCGAGACAATAAAGATTATCAAAATCGCATAAGCGAAATTTTTTATCATGAACTTATGATCTACAATTCCAAATTTTGCGAGGAAAAAGGTTACAACCGGAAGTTCAAATACAAGTCCAAAACCAAAAATCAGTTTTAAAACGAGTGAAATATACGCTTTGATAGATGGAAATGCAACCAAATTGGAACCTCCGTAACTTATTAAAAAACGAAATGCAACCGGAAAGATAAAAAAATATGCAAATGCAGCTCCGATAATAAAGAGAAAAGATGATGCAAAAACAAACGGAATCATAAAATGTTTTTCCTTGATTTTTAGTCCGGGAGCTATAAACGCCCATATTTGATAAAAATTAAATGGACTTGTAAAAAAAAGCGCCGCAACAAGGGCAGACTCTATTCTCACCCAAAATGCCTCCGTAAGCCCTGTAAATATGATGTGGCTTTTAGCGGGCAGAGCTCGCTGGAGTGGAAGCATAACAAAATTAAGCAGTTGAAGTGAAAAGAAAGAGCAAATAATAGCAACAACAAAAGTTGCTATAGCAATATAAATTATACGCTTTCTGAGTTCACCGAGATGCTCAAGAAATGTAAGTTCTTTATCACTCATCTACGAGAAATGCACCATTTAAGTTTTAGCGCTTTTGGTACTGCTGTCATTTTTGTCCTTTTTTTCATCTATTTTTTCAGTATTTTCAATATCGGCATCATCAAAATCTTTTATATCGCCAAAATAATCACTTAATGAATCTTTTTCTTCCTTTATAATATCTTTAGAATCATCCATTGCTTCATTTATAGATGTTGTTACATCTGTTGCCGTTTTTTTTATATACTTATAAACCTTTACAGCCGACCGTATAAAAGTAGGCAATCGTTTCGGACCAAGAACCACCAGCGCCACAACTAATACAATAAGCAGTTCACCCGTACCTATCGTTGGAAACATTTTATCTCCTTTGATTTGACCAATATAGCTTTCTATAAAAAACCTGCAATACGCTTCTACTCGATTATTCCTTTTATGGATAATAGTCGAGCTGCAACTACCCGTATAGATAGATATAACAATCCGTAAAGCAGTTATTAGTTTCTAATTTACATTATGCAAGTAAAGCTGTAAAAATCAAATTTTAGTTTCATATAGAATTTGCATAAACATAATTTGCATAATATTTTATTTTATAGTACACTAACTATGAAAGTAGCATAAATCAATTTATTAGGATTCTTTTCGAGTGCCGGCTGCCATTTCTCGTATGCTATTCATACTGGAATTGTGAGTTATGCATACTTTTGTGAAATAGATTGAAACTCTTCAATAGTGCGCTGATACGGTTTATGCATTAAAGGATAAACATAGAATAAGGAGGCATTTTATGTATGTTAAAAACTGGATGAAGACCGATGTTGTAACGGCTTCTAAAGATGACTCATTTTATAAAGTAGCAAAGAGTATGCAGGATATGAAAATAAGACATATGCCTGTTGTTGATGAAAATGGAAAAGTTATAGGCATGATAAGCGACAGAGATGTTAGACTCGCATCACCGTCGGCAGCAACAAGCCTGTCAAGAGGCGAAATAGGATACCTCTTGGAAAAAATAACCGTAGCCGAAATAATGAACCATCAGTTGTTTACCGTAAAATCGGATACAACAATAGAATATGCATCCAAAATCATGAAAGAAAATAAGATTGGAGCACTTCCTGTGATTGGCGAGGACGGCAAAATTATAGGAATAATATCTACAATAGACATCCTGGAAGCTTTCTATGATGTCATGGGCGGATCTGCAAAAAGCAACAGATTAACCGTTCAGATAGATGATGCGATAGGGTCGATGGCAAAACTAACAAAAATTATTTCCGATCATGTAGGATTTATAATAAGTATTGTTACGCCATATTATGAAAGAGAAAATATGAAAAGGGAGATTGTTATAAGAATTCAAACGCCTGATATTGCTGCGACTATTAAAGATATAGAAGAAAACTGCGGTGAGGTTACGGCTAATTTTGAATGTAATCCTGAAGGATGGGAAAAAAAATAACTATTAGATTGTATATGAAAAATAAAAACGCAGGATTAAACGATCAAAATGGGTTTACACTTATTGAGATGATGATTGTCATAGCCATTGCTGCAATAATCATGGCAGTTGCCCTGCCGCCTCTTCACCGATGGATTGTGAGGTACGATGTGAATAAACAAACTGCGACTATTTACAACGCTTTAACGGAAATGCGGTTTAGAAGCCTTGCTCATAAAGGCGGCAAATTATGGGGGGCATCGTTTACTATAAATAGTATGACGACATTCAGCTGGAATGACAAAAATTTTGATGGTCTGGTTACATCAAATGAAGAGGAATCTTTGGCAACTTATAATATGAATTATGCCTTTACATCTTCACCTGCATTGCTGTGGTTTGACGGCAGAGGCACAAGAAGAGGAGAAGTAGAAGTACAGCAGACACAGACAATACATATTGACACATCAAACCTTGCTTCAGGTCTTGATGCTTATGACTGCATAGCAATACATGCAAATAGGATAAGAGAGGGAAAATGGTCGGGAGGAAGTTGTAATGTATCGTAGAATAAACGACGCTTCCGGTTTTACAATTCTTGAGCTCCTTGTTTCAATAGTTATATTTGTGGTTATACTAATGGCAATGGCAGGTTTTTCTACGCTTCTTATTAGAACAAACGGAGCAAATGAAGTGAGAAACGCCGCTGTTAAAACGGCTCTTGATAAGATGCACCAAGCTGACCTGCTGCCTTTTACTTCATCGCCTACAAGCAGTGCCGACGGTTTTTTCCAGATTAGAGATTCAAGCGTCCCATATCAGGTATTGTTTTCAACATCGTTATCGTCATCAGCAAATATGAAAAAAATTAATGAAACAATATCCTACACATATAGAGGCAAACCGATCTCATATAACTTGTCTTCAATTGTTGTGAAATAATTATGAAAAGAGAAAATGGCGTTACTTTAATTGAGCTTCTCGTATCGCTTCTTATATTAACGATTGTTATTGGCCTTGCGCTTACTTTTTTTGTTAAGCAGCTGCAGCTTACAACAAGCCAGTCAAGAATTTCAGAGAGCAGCCAGGAAACGCTGTCGGCAGTAGAAACAATGCGGCGTGATATAGAAACGGCAGGCTACGGATTGCCATGGGATATGGCCGGCGCAACCTACACTGAAGCTGTCTCCTCGTCACACAAGCCGTATAACGATGCGCTTTCAAATCCTCCGAGGGCAATCATCATCGATAATGCAAATAGCTATCTTGTGCTTAAAGGCAGTACATTCAGTTATAACAAGGCTTCCAAGCATTGGGGAGCTTATGATTCAAACGGAACTTTTTATAATGGGTTCAGCGGCTCGACTACTTCCGACTATACGGATTTAAACCGATTTGCTATAGGCGATTATGCAATTATACTAACTGCCGGAGCAAATAGACTGATAAAAAACGGACAAAACTGGCGTTATAAATATGATGGAACTTCTTTTCCAAGCCCGCCGCCTGAGTCCGATTCTTATCTCGTATATGGAATAAATTCCAATACAAGCAGCCCAAATTCTCCTTTCAATCGAATTGACTATTATTTGAGCTCCCCTGTGCCGCTGCCGTCCAATTGTGCAGTCGGAAGCAAGGTCTTGGAGAGAAGTATAATGAATAGCTCCAAAGGCAGTTTTAAGGCTTATCCGATTTTAGATTGCGTAGCCGGATTTTATATACGGGTTGGCGAGTTTAACGGTGAACCAAACAATACAAAGATATTTTGGAGCTCATCGGCTAATGATCCGAATTATGCTGATTATGCAAGCGCTGCAGCAGGAGCAAACAAAGCTTCCAATGAAAGGGCGAGACTTAAAATGGTAAAAGTTTACCTGCTTGTTCAAAACGGCAAAAAAGACAGAAATTATGACTTCAGAAATAGTCCTGAATTTTCCACTCCGTCATCATACAAATTTACAGATAACGATATATCTCCTGCAATAACAGACAGCTTTGATCTATCGAAAATAACCGATTGGAAAAATTATCGCTGGAAACTGATAAAAATGTCTGCTATGCCGAAGAACTTAAACTGATAATGGCCGGGGGATGAAAAGAAATTGCAATTTGTTATTAGTATATTGGTTATTGGTAAAGAGAAGACAAGATGGATTCCAACTCGCACCGTCTTGTACATTCGCACGCAAATAAACATAGTAACGGAAATTACGGAAACGAGGCGGCAAAAATAATGGATAAGCCGATTGGGCAATATAGGGGGAAAATAGCAATGAAATATCATAATCAGAAAGGTATAGCACTTATTGTTGTTTTGATTGTTGCTGCTATTGTGATTGCCCTAAGCGGCATAGCATATCAATTTTTGATAAAAAGCACTATAATATCAGGAGTAAATCTCCGCTATCAAGCGGCAAACAGTGCATTGGCAGCGGAATCCAAATACACAAAATGGGCGATAGATCAATATAGACTTAACAAAAGTTTGACATCCCAATTTGGAGCATCGGATAGTTCCTGTCTTCCAACAAAACTAAACAACACTACAGGCAGCTGGGGAAGCTGTCCGGCGACAGCCGATCCTGTAAAAAATTATGATATTAAGCTTACACTGGGAAATTACATCGTATATGCGCAGATTGTTGACACTCTGCTGGGCAATACAAAAAGCGGGGGTAATTTAGGTCTTAATACGGGATCGACCTCTAAAAATAAGACAGGAACCAATACCGTAACACCTCCTGCTGCACCATACTTATATAGAATAGAGATGATTGCAGAAAAGCCGGGAGATCTTCAATCGCAGGTTTCAGCACTGTTTGGATATTAAAAAGCCTGAAAAAAAGAATAAACTAAGAAAAATTGTGATTTGCACATATTATAAAACGGAAGGAGATATAGCATGAATGAGATGGAGAATATTAAAAATCAGATAGCCGAAGAGGCTGTTATGATGAATACGGGAGATCTTACAGGATGCGGTAAAATACTGAGACTTTTAGAGAAACTGCCTGACTCGGATATGAAGACAGCCGTAAACGATGTTGTGAATAATATTATAATTACGGAGTTTGCCGACAAAGATACGCAGCTTAATAATCTGCAGTCGGCAGTAAACAATCTGATTGCCGGCAAAACTGAGCCGGCAAGCGAAAGCAAGCCGCCGGAGACAAAAAAAGAGACAGTCAAAACCGAAGAAGCAAAAATAGATGAGCCGTTTTCATTGTCCGAAGAAGATATTGAACTGCTGGGAGATTTCCTCGATGAATCAACCGAACATATAGACAGCATTGAGGGAAATATGATGAAATGGGAAGATAATCCTCAGGATTTGGAAATTATCAATGCCATATTCAGGCCGTTTCATACGATAAAAGGAACATCGGGATTTTTGAATCTTCCTGAAATAAATAGAGTTGCGCATAATCTTGAAAATCTTTTAGACAATGTAAGAAACGGAAAACTATCTTATAGCGATACCATATCGAACCTGATTTTCAAAGGCGTGGATACCTTGCGTATAATGTTGAATAGCGTTAGAAAATCAATTACGGAAAAAACACAACCTGTTTATGATGATAAGGTTATAGATATATTTATGGATGAGATTGATGCCGTTGACAGCGGGCAGGATAAAAAGATAGGTGAGCTTCTTGTAGAGAAGGGAAAAGTGAAAGTTGATGATGTTGAAAATGCTCTTAAATCTCAGATTACATCCGATAAAAAGATAGGTGAGCTGCTTGTAGAGAAAGGAAGGATTGATAAACAGACTCTTCAAGAAGCTGTTGATGTTCAGAAACAGGCTGCAGATTTGAGAGCTATGTCTAAAATTGCCAAATTTGTCAAAGTTGATACGGAGAAACTTGACAATCTAATGGATATGATCGGAGAACTTGTAATTAATCAGCATATGATTGTCCAAAATCCTAATGTTACAGCCATTAAAGACAGCAGACTCATTAAAGATGTTGCCCAGCTGAAAAGAATTGTTGCGACTTTGCAGAATGTTGGAATGTCTATGAGAATGGTAGAATTGAAACCTTTGTTCCAGAAAATGAAAAGATTGGTTAGGGATCTCGCTAAAAAGACTGGCAAAAAAATTGATATTGTGTTTGAGGGTGAAGAAACGGAGATGGATCGCAACATGGTTGAGGAGATGTACGATCCGTTAGTGCATATAGTAAGAAATTCATGCGATCATGGAATAGGAATGCCTGATGAACGTGTTATGAACGACAAGCCGGAAACCGGTTTGCTGAAAATAAGCGCTTTTCATAAAGGAAGTAGTATAGTAATTCAGATAACAGACGATGGGCGAGGAATGAATAGAGAACAAATCTTGAAAAAAGCTATAGAAAAAGGACTTGTTGAAGAAGGGCATCTATTAACAGATAACGAAATATATAAGCTTATATTTATGCCAGGATTTTCTACCGCAGCTAAGATAACCAATATCTCCGGCAGGGGCGTCGGTCTGGATGTCGTCAAAAAATCAGTCGAAAAGCTGCGCGGCAAAATAGAAGTCGAATCTAAAGTTGGCGCCGGAACAACAGTGAGCTGCATCTTGCCGTTGACACTTGCCATTATTGACGGAATGCTTATAAAGGTTGGCGACCAGAAATATATACTGCCAACCCTTTCGGTAAGACAGTCGTTAAGACCTCTTGCATCTCAAATTCATGCTATTGCAGGCAAGGGTGAAGTTGTAAGTGTAATGGATAAACTTTTACCCCTTATAAGATTGAAGGAACTGTTTAACCTTAAAAAAGGTTCCGATGATCCAACCAATGCTTTGGTTATTGTTGTTGAAAATGATGGCACCGATGTATGTTTAATGGTTGACGAATTGATAGGTAAACAGGAAGTTGTTATAAAAAATCTCGGAAGACTGCTTGGCGACATTCGCGGCATAGCAGGATGTGCTATTCTTGGCGATGGAACCGTGGGTTTGATTCTTGATGCATCGGATATAGTTAGCGAAACCGGAGGGCAATTCCTTATAGAGAAAGCAGTATAGGGCAGTATTGGAAGGGAATATGTCAGATATTACAGATAAGGAATTTAAAAATATACAATCTTTGGTGTATAAAACCGCAGGAATTAGTCTTGGCAAGAATAAAAAAGCTCTGGTAGTTTCAAGACTAAGCAAATATTTAAGAGAAAATAACCTCAATAATTATAGCGATCTGCTTGATATCCTGCCAAAGGATAACAAACTTTTATCCAATGTTATTAATTCTATCTCCACTAATGTAACTTATTTTTTCAGAGAGCAGGCACATTTCGATTTTCTTACCGATGTTATTGTTCCTAAGGCAGCTTCACAAAAAACGATAAAAATTTGGAGCGCAGGCTGTTCAACGGGAGAAGAGCCGTATTCGATAGCTATCTGCGTTAACGAGGCATTAAATAAGCTGCATCTTAATCTAAATCTTAAAATTCTTGCAACGGATTTATCAACAGAGGTACTAAAAAAAGCACAAAATGGCGAATATAAACATGATGCTGCAAAAACGATGTCCGCAGGCATGGTAAGAAGATATTTTGATGATGTAAACGGCAAACTTGAAATAAAAAAGTTTATAAAAGAGATGGTAACATTCAGATTCTTTAATCTTAAAAATGATCTTAATCTTGTAGGAAAATTTGATCTTATTTCGTGTCGAAATGTGATGATCTATTTTGATAAAATAATGATAAATCATGCTTTGGATACATTTTATAACGCTTTAAAACCAAACGGTTTTTTATATATAGGACATTCCGAATCAATACACAGCAGCAGCATTGATGTTGAACTTGTAAAACCTGCCATATATAGAAAACGGTGAGTTTGATTATTGCAAATATTGCCGATATGGCAATGTCTAAAATTAGAGGAGATACGATTGTTACATATTCACTCGGATCATGTTTGGGACTTGCGCTTTATGATAAAAAAAAGAGTATGGGAGGCATACTTCACTCAATGCTGCCTGATCATTCTATAGTTTCAAGTGATGCAAATAGTTATAAATTTGTCAATAGCGGCATTGTCCTTTCTTTGAGCAGATTAATTAAGGGAGGAGCGCATTTGCAAAATATAACAGCTGATATCGTAGGCTGCTCGCATATCATGGATGATTCGGGAATTTTTAGAATAGGTGAAAGAAATCTCAAAATGGCAAAAGCTATGCTGCTGAAATTTCCTATTCAGATAAGAAGTCAAACGGTTGGGGGAACTAAAAGCAGAACAATGTATCTTGATATAGCTACCGGACGGTTAACTATTGATATAATGGGTAAAAAGCTGGTCGTGGTTTGAAAAATTTTGTTAAAGAATCGCTAAAACTGATTGATATTCTCAAACCGTTTCCGCTGACTGTAATACGCATAAATAATTTATTATCCGATCCGTTTTATTCAACCGGCAAGCTTATCAATATGATTCGTTACGATGCACCGCTAACCGCAGATATACTTAAAATGGCAAACGCCCCGTATTTTGGAGCCAAAAAGAAACTTTCAAATATAAGACAGGCGGTAAGCTATCTTGGCGCCGGTCAAATTCGTAAGATGCTCTTTTTGAAAACAATAAAGCCGTATTTTTCCGACAAAATAGTTTATGAAGCTGAAAAAGGAGAACTATGGCATTCCTCGGTGGCAGGGGGCGTAATAGCCGAAATTCTTGCTAATTTTCTTAAATGCGAAGATCCTCAAATCGTATTTACCGCATCTTTATTGCGAGATATAGGAAAGATAATTATCGGCAAAATTATTGGCGAAAACTCATCGGAAAAACAGGCGTTGATGGCCGTTAAAGATAAGAGTTTTGATGAGGAGGAGCTGCTGCTGCTTGGAACAACGCATTCGGAAATTGGAGCTGTTCTTCTTTCTCGATGGAGGTTTCCGGATGAAATTATAGATGCGGTTACATATCATCATAATCCGTTGAAAAGCAGCCTTAGAACTACTCGAATAGTTGCAATGTCTGATTTGCTGACTATGCTGGCAGGCATAACCACAACGCTTGACGGATTGCATTATAAAAGCGGCAGTCTTCAGGAAGAATTCAATCTTACTACAAAGGATATAGATAAAATCTTGGCTAAATCCATAACAAAATATAATTCTATAATTTCTGAATTCGAGACATCTTAAATGAACAGTTTAATAAAATACCAAACTCTTATTGAGCCGGGCTATCTTATCATATCCCGTGAACCGGTTATAATATATGCTGTATTGGGAAATGCCGTTGTTGTAACAATGCATGATAAAAGATACCATTTTGGCGGTGCCATACATTTTTTATATCCAAGAATTGAAGAGCGGGAAAACGCAACGGTTAAATATGGAAATGTATCTATACTTGCTATGTATAATGCTATGATTAAGCTCGGATCATCAAAAAGTGATATAATAGCGAGAATTTTTGGCGGATCAGACAAAGCAGGAGAATTGATAGGGCGAGCAAATATAAAGCAAAGTAAAAAGACATTGCGGCTGCTCGGTGTTAAAATTGCAGAAATTGATGCCGGAGGAAAAATGGGAAGAAAGATTGTTTATTCCAATAAAACTGATGAAGCGGCAGTGCGAAATGTGAATAGCTTAAGAGAACATGACTGGTATCCATACCAATAAATAGGAGTGATGATGATTAAAGTTTTGATCGTGGATGATTCTGCTGTTGTTAGAAAAATATTTAAAACGGAGCTTGAAAAAGCTTCCGATATTAAAGTTGTCGGAGCTGCTCCCGATCCGTTTGTTGCAAGAGATATGATTGTTAAGCTCAAACCTGATGTAATAACGCTTGATGTTGAAATGCCGCGGATGGACGGCATTACATTTTTAAGCAAATTGATGAAATATTTTCCAATACCGGTTATCATCGTGAGCTCGCTGACTCCAAAAGGAAGCAAAACTGCAATGAGCGCACTTGAGATAGGAGCTGTTGATGTAATGGCAAAACCGGGTTCATCTTTTACAGTTGGACAGATGAGTGAACAGCTTATCGAAAAAATACGGGCTGCAAGCGTGGTTGATATCAAAAAAATGATAAAACTGCGGGAGACGACTGCTTCCAACGACAGCGCTGCAATACCTTCTCTTTCTTTGAAACAGACTACAAATAAAATAATTGCTTTAGGCGCTTCAACCGGAGGAACAGACGCTTTACGCTTTATTTTGCGCCGCATGCCTAAAGCTGCTCCCGGAATAGTCGTTGTGCAGCATATGCCGCCTATATTTACAAAAAGCTACGCCGAACAGGTTGATTCAGTATCGGTCATTACCGTTAAAGAAGCTGTGGATGGCGAGCCTGTTCTTCCCGGTACAGCTCTCATTGCTCCCGGAAACTTTCATATGATGCTAACAAGAAGCGGAAGCAGGTATATTGTCAAAATCGTTGGCGGGCCAAGTGTTCACCATGTTCGCCCTTCTGTTGATATTCTGTTTGATTCCGTGGCAAAATATGCCGGTGCAAATGCAGTTGGAGCAATATTTACGGGGATGGGCTCTGACGGAGCAACAGGATTATTGAAGATGAAACAAGCGGGAAGCAAGACTATTGCGCAGGATAAAGAAAGCTGTGTTGTTTTTGGTATGCCTGCCGAAGCAATAGCTCTCGGCGCTGCCGATGTAGTCCTTCCGCTTAACAAAATACCTGAAAAACTGATTGATTTTTGCAGAACTAATTAACTGTAACGGGGGTTATATATGTTTATACTGGATAAACTGTTCAAAATGGGGACTACAAATTATAAACAGCAGGCAGCGGGTCTTACGAAAACTGTCACTGCAATGGTTACGGCGAGAAATACGGAACAACTTTATGATAAGATTGCCGGAGCGGCGCATAATATTCTCGGCTTTGACCGCGTTAACATACTAATTAATCAGGATGGATGGCTGCAATGTGTAAAAACGATTGGGAATCGAGGAGAACCGATTGAATCAATAAGAGTCCCGATAGATAAAAGCAGTGGCGTACTGTTTTTGGTATATTCCGATATGAAGCCGCGCTGGGTAAAAAAGAATCAGAAGTTGCCCCCGGAGTACTTTGTTTCGAAAGAAGTGGCAAAAATAAAAGCCATTAGGTCAAAATCTTTTATTATTTTGCCGTTGACTATAAATGACAAGCCATTCGGCATTATCGGCATAGACAATAAGTTTAAAAAGACTGCAATAAATGATAATGATATTCAAATCTTGACATTATTTTCTCATGTTGCATCAGGCAGACTGACCAACATGCATCAGTTAGCCGAATCAAAAAAGTTGACCGAACGGATTCAAAAAGAAATGAACGAAATCGAAGAAAAACAGCATTCTGCAAAAAAAATCGTAAGTAATCTTAGTGCCATACAGAGCAAATTACAGGATGCAGCTAATGACTTTATGGAAATGGTCGGCAAGCTTTACGATATGGGAGAAAACTTATCAAAAACAAGCGAGGCGGTCAAACAAAGAATAAAAGGTATTGACAAGATTACACTATCTATCGAATCAGTGGCAAGAGAAACAAACCTTCTTTCCCTAAATGCTGCAATCGAAGCGGCAAGAGCCGGAGATGCAGGTAGAAGCTTTGCAGTTGTAGCAGATGCCGTACGTCAGCTTTCCAAAAGAACAGCTGATGATTCAGATAATATAAAAGATGAGATTGGAAAAATACAAATAGCCACCGAATCACTTTTTAATCAGATAAAAGCGCTTTACCAGCTTTCTGAAGCACAGGCTAGTAAAATCGAAGTGCTTAGCGCTTCTGCCAATGATGTATCTACTCAGTCTGAAAACATAAAAAAAGCATTACAGTAAGAAGTTATCTTAACACGAATCAACCATTGACAATGTTATTTTAGAGGAGTATATTAAAGTATAAACTTACTCATAATTGCGTGTTGATTATTATGTTAAATTAAGAAAAATATAAAATGCTTTATAGGGCATTATTTATACGGTTGCATTGATAAAAAAAATTTATAGGGAGGATTGGTATGTCATTTATTTTTGACAAGATGGAAAGTATTATTCCCGGATGGCGCGACAGGGTTAAAAAACTCGTTAAAGAACATGGAGATAAAGTGCTGGGCGATGTTACTGTTGCTCAAGCGTACGGAGGAATGAGAGGAGTCAAAGGACTTGTATGTGATACGAGTTATCTTGATCCTTATGAGGGAATACGTTTTAGAGGCTATACAATTCCGGAAGTTCTTGCTAAACTTCCTCGTGAAGATGATAGCCCCTACCCGTTTCCTTTGGGTCAGTGGTATCTTCTTTTAACAGGTGAAATTCCTACGAGAAAAATTGTTGATGAACTCCAAAGAGAATTTCATAGTCGTCAAATAGTGCCTAAATATATTTGGCATATAATTGATTCTACTCCGATAGATACTCATCCTATGACACAATTCGCTATGGCGGTTTTAGCACTTCAGAGAGAGTCGATATTTGCCAAAGAGTATGAGAAAGGAATACGGAAAGTGGATTACTGGAGACCGTTTTTGGAAGATTCCATGAATCTGCTTGCAAAATTGCCTGTTATTGCAGCATATATTTATAGGCGAATCTACAAGTCTTATACGCCCGTTGAACCATCAACTACACTTGATTGGGGAGCTAACTTCGCTCATATGATGGGTATTGAAAATGCAGAATATAAAAATCTGATGAGACTATATCTAATACTGCATAGTGACCATGAAAGCGGCAATGTAAGTGCACATACAAATCATCTTGTTTCGTCAACGCTTTCTGATACTTATTATTCCGTTTCAGCCGCACTTGACGGATTGGCCGGGCCTCTTCACGGACTTGCAAATCAGGAATGCCTTAAGTGGATTCTTGGATTGATGAAGAAATTCGGAGGTGTTCCAACAGAAGAAGAGATTGAAAAATTTGCATGGGATACTCTTGATTCAGGCAAGGTAATTCCGGGTTACGGACATGCCGTTTTAAGAATAACCGATCCTCGATATACTGCTCAGAGAGAATTTGCTCTTAAACACTTGCCCGACGATCCGATATTCAAAACAGTGAGCGTGGTTTATAAAGTTGTTCCAAAGGTTTTGGAGAAGCAGGGCAAGGCAAAAAATCCATGGCCTAATGTTGATGCACACTCAGGAGCTATTCAGTATCATTACGGTGTAACGCAAACCAATTTTTATACGGTACTTTTTGGTGTTGCCAGAGCGCTTGGAGTGACAGCAGAAGTAATATGGGATAGGGCTTTAGGACTTTCTATTGAAAGACCTAAATCTGTTACAACTAAACAGATAGAAGAGCTCGTTTCCAAATAATCATTCAATAAAAATCGGCCGGTTTTTAATTTATATAAGAAAACCGACCGATTTAAATTTTAGAGGTGTTTTATGATTTCTAATACTAAAATTAGTATTATAGGTGCAGGTCATGTAGGTGCTACAACAGCAATGCGTGTTTTGGAAAAAGGTTTTGCAAAAACTGTTGTTCTTGTTGATATAGTAGAAGGATTACCGCAGGGTAAGGCTTTAGATGAGATGGAAGCGGCTCCTATTGAAGGATTCGACGGCGAGCTGATAGGCACAAACAATTATTCGGATACTGCCGATTCTGATATTGTGGTCATTACATCAGGGTTGCCAAGAAAGCCAGGTATGAGCAGAGATGATCTTCTTGAGAAAAATGTAAAGATTGTGAAATCCGTAACCGAACAAGTTGCTAAATATTCTCCGAACGCAATTCTCATTATTGTAACAAATCCGCTTGATGCCATGGTTTACACTGCTAAAAAGGTAAGCGGATTTCCTGATAATCATATAATGGGCATGGCAGGCTGTCTTGACTCTGCCCGTTTCTCAAGATTTATTGCATGGGAAGCAGGCTGTTCTGTTAAAAATGTTAATGCATTTGTTTTGGGAGGACATGGCGATAATATGGTGCCGCTTGCTCGTTATTCAACGGTTTCAGGCGTTCCAATAACGAAAATGTTTGCAAATGATAGAGTGGAATCAATGATTGATCGTACAAGAAAAGGCGGCGGCGAAATCGTTAAACTGCTTAAAACGGGAAGTGCATATTTTGCACCCAGTTCGTCGGTTTGCAAAATGATAAAAGCCATTACTTCCGATTCAAAAGAAATTATGCCTATAGCTGCCGCACTTCACGGCGAATACGATGTTAATGGAGTATTCGTAGGTGCTCCTGCAAAACTCGGAAAAAGCGGCGTTGAAGAGATTGTGGAATTTGATCTTACCGATGAAGAAAAAGCCCTATTTAAAGCTTCAGCCGATCATGTGAAAGAGCTATGTGCTAAGGTTGATGGTCTGAAACTTTTTTAAGAACATCTATTATTAATAAAAATAGAAGGCAAAAATGAAGTATAGAATTGAGTTGGACACTCTCGGCGAAGTAAAAGTTCCTCGAGACAAATATTGGGGAGCGCAGACACAGCGGGCTTCATCTAATTTTAAGATAGGAGCAGAGCTGATGCCGATTGAGGTTATTTATGCATTCGGGGTCCTCAAAAAAGCTGCTGCAATCACAAATTCTAAAATAGGTGTCTTGGATCCTAAAATTAAAGATGCAATTTGCCAGGCTGCCGATGAGATAATCGACGGCAAACTTGACGACCAATTTCCACTTCCGGTATGGCAGACGGGAAGTGGAACTATGACCAATATGAATGTGAATGAGGTTATAGGAAATAGAGCAAGTGAGCTTCTTGGCGGCAAACGCGGCGACAGAAGTCCTGTTCACCCAAACGATCATGTAAATAAATCTCAATCATCAAATGATACTATGCCTACAGCCATGTCTATTGCTTCAACTATTATGATAATGAAGCATCTTTTACCCAATATTACCGCATTAAGAGACGCATTTGAGAAAAAATCCGAACAGTTCGTCAGCATTATCAAAGTAGGAAGAACTCATCTTCAAGATGCAACACCATTGACGCTTGGGCAGGAATTTTCAGGCTATGTAAGCCAAATTGATCATTCTATTGAGGCGATTAAAAATAGTTTGCCTCATCTAAAAGAGCTTGCATTAGGCGGTACCGCCGTTGGAACGGGACTTAATTCTCCAGCTGGTTTTGATACACTCGTAGCCGGTGAGATAAAAAATCTTACCGGTATAGATTTTGTAACCGCACCCAATAAATTTGCGGCTCTTTCAAGTCATGATGAAATCTGTGAAACCAGCGGATCACTGAAAGTTTTGGCAGCCGCTCTAAATAAAATTGCAAACGATATCAGAATTTTGGCATCAGGTCCAAGATGTGGAATAGGCGAAATAAGAATTCCGGCTAATGAGCCGGGCAGCTCTATAATGCCGGGTAAAATCAACCCGACTCAGTGCGAAGCTATGACTCAGATCTGCTGTCAAGTTATGGGTAACGATGTTGCGATTAATATGGCTGATTCAGGACTTGGACTTGAGCTTAATATGTTTAAACCTGTTCTCATATACAATCTCCTGCAATCGGTCAAACTGCTTAGCGATATGTGTGAATCGTTTAGAATTCATCTTGTTGAAGGAATAGAAGCAAATACAAAAAGGATAGCCGATCTGCTGGAAAACGATTTGATGCTTGTGACACCGCTTGCAAGGGCAATAGGTTATGATAAGGCATCTGAAATTTCCAGATTGGCCGATACACATGAGTTGACCTTGAAAGAGGCTGCCTTAAAGCTGGGATTTGTCAGCGAGGATGAATTTAGAACTATTGTTGATCCTGCTAAAATGATAAACCCTTATACTGCGAATAATAATTAATGGAGGCATATTGAAATGAAAGACAACAAGTATTATGAATCCGAGCCTCCTTAAACTAAGGAAGTTTGTCCGACAATTGCAGCCCGTTTCGTAACTTTTGAGAATAAGAAGGGGCGGCATGGTTTGGACTATCATTATTGAACATCGCTTCAAATTTAATCTATATAAAAAAACAGTTTAATAAATAGGAGGCCGAAAATGGCTTATTATCGTCCACCTGCAAAATACCGATGGCATGCAGGCTTTGCAGCATGGCTGCTTCACCGTATTACGGGGTTGCTTCTCATACTTTATCTTTTTATACATGAATGGGTGATAGCATCGCTTCAATCCCCGGCGTCTTTTAACAGCGCTATGGCATTTCTTGCAACACCGCTTTTTAAGCTATCTGAAATAGCTCTATGGGCAGTAGTTGTTTATCATGCTTTAAACGGCATCAGGGTTATACTTGTAAACTTTTCTAAAGCAGGCGAAAGAACCAACTACAACAATAACGTATGGGTATTCTGGATTATTGCTGCAATACTATTTGTTGTCGGTGCCATACCGATGTCAATAGGTTTATTATAGGAGGTAAAATGGCAACCGCAAGAGGATTTATAGATAGGTATAAGGGAAGCGGTAAAACCGGCGCGTTTGAATGGTTTTTCCAGCGTGTATCGGGCATTGCTCTCCTGATTTTATTAATAGGTCATTTTTATATTCAGCATTTTTATGCACCGGGTACAACTCCTGATTATCATACAGTTGCGCTTAGATTATCGGGTATGGGATGGAAACTTTTCGATCTTACATTTGTTGTTTTTGCGCTTTGGCACGGAATAAACGGTATCTTTGAATTTATAGATGATTATGTACATAGCAACGGATGGAGACTCTCTTTAAGAGCTCTTTTCTGGGTGCTTGGAATATTTTATCTTATTTTGGCATTGTTAACCATTTTACCGTTCAGCTTGCCGCAAGGAGGTATCAATGGCTGATATATCTGTAAGAATTCATGAATCCGACGTTATTGTTGTCGGAGCCGGCGGAGCAGGATTATCAGCAGCTGTTCAAACCGGTTTAGCACATCTTAAAACGGCTGTTATATCTGAGGTTTTCCCTACAAGATCTCATACGGTATCAGCTCAAGGCGGTATTAACGCAGCTTTAGCCAACATGGATGAAGATTATTGGATTTGGCACGATTACGATACTATTAAAGGTTCTGATTATGTGGCTGATCAGGATTCGTGCGAGTATTATACTAAAAATGCTCCATCGGCTATTTATAGACTTGAGCATTGGGGTATGCCGTTTTCAAGAACCAAAGAGGGCAAGATATACCAGAGAGCTTTCGGCGGACAAACTAGAAATTTTGGTGAAACACTTGCTCACAGATCATGCGCAGTGGCGGATAGATCCGGCCATTCTCTGCTGCACACACTTTTTGAACGCAGTCTTAGAAGCGACATAGCACCTTACATCAATTATTATAACGAGTATTACGCACTTGATCTTATTAGAGAAGAGTCAGGTAAAGTAATAGGCGTTACCACATGGAATATGGTTGATGGAGGTATTGATATTTTCTATGGTAAATCCGTGATATTTGCAACCGGAGGAAATATGAGAAACTTCCGAACAAATACCAATGCACATATCAATACAGGCGACGGATTGGCAATTGCTTTACGAGCAGGAATTCCGGCTGAAGATCCTGAATATATTCAGTTTCATCCTACTGGAATTTATGTTGCAGGAAACCTAATTACCGAAGGTGTAAGAGGTGAAGGCGGCTATCTTCTTAATTCCGACGGTGAGCGATTTATGAAAAAATACGCTCCTCATGTTTTGGATCTTGCAAGCCGCGATGTTGTCAGCAGAGGTATGGCGCAGGAAGTAAGAGACGGCAAAGGTGTAGGTCCAAAAAAAGATCATATGCTTTTGAAACTTGATCATCTTGGACACGATTTTATTATGGATAAACTTCCGGGAATATGGGAACTCGCATATAAATTTACGGGAATAGACTGCACAAAAGAGCCAATACCCGTTGAACCGACAGGTCATTATCACATGGGCGGTATTCCTACTAATTATTTTGCTCAGGTAGTCATTCCAGATGGGGATAATCCTGAAAAGCCTGTTGAAGGATTTTATGCCGCCGGTGAATGTGCCTGCGTATCTCTTCATGGGGCAAATCGTCTTGGATGCAACTCAATGCTTGATCTTGTTGTAACAGGATCTCAGGCAGGCCGCCAGGCATCTAAATGGATCCTTGAGAATGATATTGAACTTCCCACTCCTCCGTTAGAGTATTTGGCTGAGAAGACAGCCGGCGATACTATCAAAAAAGTCCACAAACTGCTTGAATTCGAAGGCAGTGTCAAGATGGACTCAGTGTGGGAAAGGCTGCGCGACAGCATGACTAACAATATGGGTGTTTTCAGAACGGAAGAAAGTCTCAAACGCCAGATTGATGTTTTGACTAATTTGAGAAAAGAGTATAAAAAAGTTGGAATACAGGATAAAGGAATGTCGTTTAACATGGACCTTGTTGAAACATTGGAATTAGGATCGCTCCTTGATGTCTCGTTGGTTGAGACAGAAGCTGCTCTTAACAGAACAGAGAGCAGGGGTGCTCACTATAGGGATGATTATCCTGAACGCAATGACAAAGAATGGCTTAAGCATACTTTGATATTTTTAAAAGATGGAAAAGTAGAAGTTAAATATAAGCCGGTTCGAACCAAAGCAATAACAGCCCCGACGTTCCAACCTAAAAAGCGAGTTTACTAAAAGGAGGTAAATGAATGTCATTAGCTATAGGTGATAAAGTTACCTTTAGAATCGAACGATACAATCCTGAAATGGATAAAACAGGTCATTTTCAAGATTACGAAGTAGATTACAGAACCGACGGAATGATGATTCTTGACGGCTTAAATCAGATAAGATGGGAACAGGACGGAACTCTTGTGTATAGAAGAAGCTGCAGGGAGGGAGTATGCGGCTCTGACGGGATTAACGTAAACGGCGTTAACATGGTTTCTTGCATAACACATATTAGAGACCTTAAAAGCAGTGTTCTTACCATTAGGGCTCTGCCTGGAATTCCGGTTGTTAAAGATCTTGTATGTGATTTTACCGATTTTTTTAATAAATATTATGTTGTAAAGCCGTATCTTGTTGAAAAGACTCCTCCTCCGGGTAAGGAGAGGCTTCAATCCATTGAAGACAGAAATAAACTCAATGGACTTTATGAATGCATATTGTGTGCGTGCTGTTCAAGTTCGTGTCCTTCATACTGGGCAGATCCCGATTACCTCGGACCTTCTGCGCTAATAAATACAGCGAGATTTGTTTTTGATACAAGAGATGAAGGAAAAGACGAGAAACTTGATATTATTAACGATAAACATGGTTTATGGAGATGTCATACAATTATGAACTGCATACAAGCTTGTCCGAAAGAACTTAATCCAACTAAAGCAATAGCGCAGCTTCAGCAGGCAGTAATAAGTAGAAAATATTGATTTTATATACGGGTAGATAGCGGTCACCGCTTATTTGCCCGTATATGTCCCTTTTGCGATTGATTATATTTTGAGTAATATGAGGCAACTGCACAATATCCTAAAATAGTTTCACAGAATTGGCTTTAAACGCTACATATATATCATCATCCGGTTTCAGCATCAATCGTTGAGCACTATAATTAGTTATCGTTGCTGAAAATAGTTCTCCTGCTTCTACGGTTACAGATACAGAATCTTTTTCTTGTATAATTTTTTTGACTTTTCCCTTTAGACAGTTTCTTATGCTGCTATCTTGTTTTGCAAAAGATAGCGATATGGCATCTGGATTAATCAGCGCTGTAGTGGCTTCAGGTTCATTTTGAGCGGCAAATCTCACCTTTCCCGTATCAAAATAGATAGAACTGTTTTCTTCAATTAGCTTACCTCTGAAAATATTCTTAGGATTCCCTGAAAAAACCGACCCGTTTGATAGGTTGTATATTTTATCTGATATTTTAACGAGATCTTCTGCCTTATGGCTTGATATTAGGATTGTCTTATCTAACGACATTTTCTTGCATAAATTTAAAAAAATCGGTTTGGATTCCTTGTCAAGACCTTCAAGCGGCTCATCAAATATTAATATCTTTACAGGCATTGCCATCGCCCTTACAAGTGCCACTTTCTGCCTTTGCCCGCCTGATAGCTTATCTACTTTTTCATTTTCGATATCTTCTTTTTCAAAGAGTTTTAACAGATTTTTTGCCTCATGGTAATTTTTATTTCCGTATGCTTTTAATCCGAGCATAATGTTGTATTTCGCAGTTCCTTTGAATAGATACGGATTTTGGTGCACCATCGTAACGTATGATTTTCTGATTAATAGATCGGATTTTCTATTTTGATAGGCTGTATTACCAAAAATAGTTATTTGGCCCGATTCAGGCTTAAACAAAAGTGCAATAGAGCGTAAAAGCGTGCTTTTGCCTGAACCGTTTGCACCTGAAAAAACTACAATCGAATTTTCTTCTATCGTTGCTTTTTTAACATAGAGCTTCCAGTTTTTGTTGTAAGCTAAGGTTAAATTTTTGATTTCTATCGTTTTTTGAACCATTGCAATGTTACATTAACTGAGATTGATATAGATAAAAGTATTATCCCAATAGCCACGCCTCTTGCAAACTCCCCCTTTGTTGTTTCAAGCTCAATTGCAGTCGTCATAGTTCTTGTGATGCCCATAATATTTCCTCCAAGCATCATTGCCGCTCCCACCTCTTCAAAAATCCTTCCAAAGCATGCGCTTACTGCTCCCATAATCCCATATATTGATTCTTTTACAAGCAATATGTTTCCATCTATAGTGGAAATGCTCAATGTTTTTATGGTTTCATCAACTTTATCGTGATAATCTGAAAGGGCAGATTCTGTCATTGCTACCATAGTCGGTATGCCGAGCATAACATCGCCTATGATAATTGCGTAAGGTGTAAAAAGAAGGTCAAGCATACCGAGAATGCCCCTATGCGACAGAAGTCCATATCCAACCAATCCCACTACAACGCTTGGAAGTCCCATGAAGGCATTGAAAATTGTGATTAAGAAACTCCTGCCTCTAAATCGTTTTGTTACAAGGATAATTGCAATGGGCAGACCTGTAATTGCTGCAATCGTCGTCGCAAAGAAACCAACTTTCATAGATAAAAATATGGCCTGATATGTGGTCGAATCTCCGGATAATATTAGATCTATAGCTGTCTTAAAAGAGGATAAGAAAGGGTCCAACTGCTTTGCCGTTTAATAAATTGAAAGAGGCGTGAAAAGAGTTTTACCTTCGGAATCTTTATAGGAAGCTATTAGTTTCTGCACTCTTTTTGATGTTATCCATCTATCAAATTTTAATGCGCCTTTATAATCTACATTGCTGCAATGATTGGGATTAACGGCAATTACATGGTAAGGATTATACAATAACTTGCTTTTTTTGTCATAAAGCGGAACTATATCCAGTTTATTTTTTAATTTTAGGTAAGTTCCAATATCAGATAGTGTATATGCGTCTTTTTCCGAAGCCATAATTAGCGTGGCTCCCATTCCATGCCCAATTCTTTCATACCATGAACCGCTTGGTGTAATATCTGCCATTTTCCAGATGGTTTTTTCTTTTACATTTGTGCCGGAGTTGTCGTCTCTGGATAAAAAATCGAATTTTGAGTGTGCTATTCTTGTGAATGCATCTATTGCCGAATGCGCCTGTCTGATATCGGCGGGATCAGATTTTGGTCCCACGATTACAAAATAGTTAGCCATTACAATTCGTCTGTCAATTCCATATCCTTTTGCTACAAACTCTCTTTCCAAAGAGGGTGCATGCACCAAAGTGACATCAACATCACAATTCTGAGCTAATTTTAATGCCTTTCCTGTACCAACGGCGATAACCGCAAGCGTGTATCCGGTGTCGGTTTTGAACTGCTTTGAAAGAAATCCCAACAACCCTGTGTTTTGCGTGCTTGTAGTGCTTGATAGCTTCAGTATTTTTGCAAAGCTGCTGTTCGCCGCAGTTATCACAAATATTACAGCAAAAATTGATAAAATCTTTTTGACCATATTAAACCCCCAAAATCATTTTGTTATATTATATGCTTATAAACCATTTTATGTCAAGATATTTCTTAATTATTCAGATAAGAATTTATAATAACTAATAATAACTTAAAATAGCTATTAGGTGATGCCCTATTGCAACCAAGTTGACTAACTTAAGCATTAGTTTATAATTATATTATGAATAAGAAGAGTTTGCTTAATACGCGTGATGTTGCAGAACTTCTCGGCATCAATGATAAGATGATATATAATCTTATCTCTGAAAAGGAACTACCTGCAACCAAAATCACAGGAAAGTGGCTTTTTCAGCGGCACCTCGTTGAACAATGGCTTGAAAGCAAAACAATAAATTATCCAAAACCCGACCGCCTTTCAACTTATAGCGGACCTCTTATCATATTAGGCAGCAATGATATTTTATTAAATAAAACCATAGATCTTTTTAATCGACTGAATCCCGGTCATATTGCTGTTCACGGTAGTATCGGCAGCATTGGTGGTTTGAACGCCCTTAAACAGGGTTTGTGTCATATAGCATGCAGCCACCTTATTGAAGACAATGAAAAGGAATACAATTTTGATTTTGCTTTAAAGGAGCTTGGGACAATGCCTGCAACTCTTAATTTCTGCAGACGCGAACAAGGTCTTATAATTGGCAAAGGAAATCCAAAGAATATATCCGGTGTTATGGATTTAACCGATAATAATATCCGTATAGTAAATCGGCCTTTAGGCACGGGAACAAGGCTGCTATTTGATAAACTACTAAAGAAAGCTGATATCAATCCTAAGTTATTAAATGGATATCGCAATGAGATTGTGCAACATATCGATATAGCCGCCGCAGTATTTTCCGACAAAGCAGACGCAGGGCCTGGCATCAAAGCCGCTGCGGATATGTTTAATCTAAATTTTATTTCGTTTGGGTGGGAACGGTTTGACTTTATTATCTCTAAGGAACGATTTTTTGATCGTGAAATTCAGTTGTTTCTCAGCCTTCTAAATGAGAATGCTTTTCGCAAAATGGCTGCATCGGTCAGCGGTTATAAGATTGATATTTCCGGAAAAGCTGTTTTTCCAAATAACAGCTAAAAGATTGTTTTTATGCTAACCTTATTTTTATATAAAGTCATTTTCTTTAAAGAAAATATATCCTATGTAAGAAATAAATATACCAAAAAAAGCAGGGTACAAAAAGCTTATAATTATCAAGCCTGTATGACCGAGTTTAGCTGTAACTGTCCATGCAATAGGTCCTATAATTGCGAGTTTGGGATCAAAAAGGCTGTATGCAGCTATACGAAAGAGCTCTATCGGGTTTGCTAATGCTGCTGCCAATACTATGTTTATATTAATATGAAACTTGAGAAATATTCCTAATAAAGCTACATCAAGAAACATCACAAACAAAAACCATATAAAGAAGGCGGTTAGAATTGCCGTGTCCTGCTTGCGCGAAACCGATGAGATGAAGTATGATATTCCCAAAAAGCATAATGAAAGCGATATAACCATAAGCGAGTAGGAAAAAACTATGCTCCACGGTATGGGAAAACCTTTAGCCGCCGTCCATATAACGCTCCCAAAAATTGCAGCAAAAATAGGAATCACTATAACTATAAATCGGCCGATGAATTTTCCCCAGTAATAAGCAAACTCCGGTATAGGCAAGGATATCATATATTCGAGCACGAGCGTCTCTTTTTCCATGACAACAGATCTTACCGTGGTTATTAATATGAATAATGGGAGTACAACGATGGTGATTTCAATATATGTTATCAGCACTCGAGATAAGCCGGAAAAACCGAGAACTTGGGACTCGGTTATTCCGGACCATAAAAACCCTGCCATCAGGCCGCAAAATAGTATGAAATAGATATAAAACCATTTTGCTTTGAAAGAATCTTTCATTTCAAGCATTGCTATTTTACCAAGTTTAGACATATATTATCCTATCGGTTTTATCCAAATTATTTTTTCGCTTTGGAATCCTGCATCTGCATCTTAGTTCCATTATTAAGGCGCATTTTTAACAGACTCTTTCGTTTCTGAAGCAGGTAGCTCACAGCCTCTTTCCATTTAAATGCTCCTGGTTCCAGTTTTGAAAGTGCGCCAAGTCCATATCCCATCGGCGTGATTTGACCTTTGACCCAATATGCCTTTCTAGCGTTAAGCCATTTTCCTGTTTTACTGTCAGTAACCCAGATTTTAGACTCTTTGAGCCAATCGGAAGCGTGATTATGTTTTGCCCAAACTACAGCATCGCCAATATCATCAAATTTATACGCTTTGCCGATTACAGGATTTGTTATTTCGGCAGCATGATGCCTATCAACTATCAGCATTCCACATTGAGCACAAACATCCTTGCTCCATCTAATCGGAACAGGTTTGTTGAATTCCGATTTTCCAGGCAGGCCGAAAATAGCTATCAATCCACCTATAACTACGATAATAACAACGCCGAATGGAATAATAAGCTTTGCTAATTTACTCATTTATACCTCCTACACATTTTACATATTTCTCATCTGTTACTATTTTTCCGTTATCCATTTCAATGATCCGTGTCGGCAGAATTTCAGGGGTTTTAAAAGAGGCATGTGATGTGTATAAAATTGTTATATTTTTACCAAGCTCGTTTATTATTGCCGCCATAGTTTTTCTGCTGTCAGGATCAATATACGCAACAGGCTCATCTAATATAAGCAGTTCAGGCATTCTTCCCAATGCAATAGCAATTAAGACTTTTTTTTGCATACCTCCTGACAACTTCCTAAAACTTCTGTTTATACTGTTTTTATCGAAACCCAACTGCTCCAAAAGGTCATAAGACATTTTATTTCTCTTCCCTGATATATCAAATATAAAATCAATCAGTTGGGATACGCTCATTGATATTGGCGGAGGAATTTGCGGTGTATATCCTGTTTTTGCAGCTATTTTGTTCCTTTTTGTTCTTGCATCTTCATCAAAAATCTCTATTTTCCCTTTATACCTATAGATGCCCATGATGCATCTAATGAGAGTTGTTTTTCCGCTTCCATTATCACCAAAAATTGCCACGCGTTCACCTTTATTGATGGAAAGACAGATATTTCTTAAAACCGTTTCTTTTCCAAAATTTTTTTGAAGATTTTCTATTTTTATCAAATTATCTTCTCGTTCTATAAAATCTTGTTTAAATATCTTATATCAAACTTATATGCACTTGTTCCGCAAACATCTAAGCATCTGGCGCAATTTGTACAGCTTGCTCCTTCAACGAATGCATTTCTATCCGAAAGAATGTTTGCCAACGCATGAGTGTCTGTTAAAAGAATAGGATCTATGCAGACTTTATAGCAATTACCGCACTCCGTGCAAGCATCAAGATCAAGCCTGACTCTAAGGAATGAAAGCTTTCCCAGCATACCGTAAGTTGTTCCGGTCGGACACACATATTTGCACCATGCTCGTCTGTCAAACAGAAGCTCATATAACAGCAGGAGCAATGCCCATAGAAGTAGGAATGTTGGTCCGTATGTCACGGCTCGATTCAGTATATCAACAGGATTAAATGCTTCAAAAAACAGTACACCTGAAAAAAGCGGTATAATTATAAATATAACCCAAAAAATATATCTCATATTTTCCGAATGCATACGTCGCCTTTTTATGAGTCCTTTTTTTTCGAGGTAGGTGTGCGCTATCTCTGTTATCTCGCCTAAAAGTCCGTACGGGCAAACCCAAGAACAAAAAGTCCTGCCTCCTACTATAACATAGAATATGAAAATAGTTGCAAGTCCAATGATTGCATTCAAAGTTATCATTTTATGTGCTGCTACGAATTCAATGCCAGTGTAGAGATCTATTAAAAAAAAGCTCGCAAGACGCGATCCGTTGAGGCTGCCGCCGAGAAAATCAAGCCCCCATTTAAAAGAGAGATAAAAAGTGGCTGATATTGCAGCGATTGTTATCCACCTGATATATCGAATGGGTATTTTGTGAGGTCTTAGCCTGTTTGTATTAATAAATAGATCGTATATTGAACCAGCTTCACTTTTGGCGCCTGCCTTCACTCTCGCTGCTTCTTTGGATAGCTTTATTATGGGTTTGCCGCCTTTAAACATTTTCAGCGCTCCATTTTTTTCCAGGAATTATTACAATTGCGGCAGGATTAACAGGGCAAACCATTTCGCATACTCCGCATCCGGTGCATCCGGCGTGCACAATTGGAGTCTGATATGTTTTACCTGTCTTTGTGTCTTTCTTCCCTTCTATATCAATGGCGCCAGGTCCTATTGGGCATTCATCCGCACAAAGCCTGCAAATCTCTTTTCGGTAAGAGTCAGGATGAACTTTCCATTTATAGTCCTCTGTATTGTAATTATGAGGAGTTGAGCCTGTATATAGCTTGTTGTTTACCGAAAGGCAAATGTCAGGTTTTAAAACTGCCAATCCAATTCTCACCATCTCTGCATTTTGAGCTTTTTCATGTATGAGGGCACCTGTTGGGCAAACCAAAACACACTGTATGCCGACACAAGAAAAATCGCACGCACTATGACGAGAATCTATAAATGCCGTTCCCGCGCTGAGTCCTTCGGTAATATCAGCGAGATGAATGGCTTTAACAGGGCATATTTGAACGCATAAACCGCATTTTATGCATGCAGCTAAGAACCTATTTTCATTAATAGCACCCGGCGGTCTAAGCATATCCTTTCTATTCTTAAGAAATGGAACAGAAATAGTTCCAACTATACCGCCCGCAGCGGCGATACCAACATAGCTTAAAAATAAGCGTCTTTTCATCTATTGCATCTCCTTAATCATTCAACTATATGCTCTCTATAAATCCCTATGTCGGTTGTTAACAGGTTCCATCAATGGATTTTTATCGATCAGGATATTTATGGGTTGTGAAAACGGTATAAGTTTTTTTATAAAATTTATAAAAAGAAACAGAGGGGATCCTTCAAATAGGCGTAAATTAGGATAATCTCTGGTTAGAGAACCTGAAAATTGGGTCACTAAATACGGAGTATCGCCCACTCCATCATTATTTTCATCAAAACCCCTATATCGATCCCAATAATTTTTATTCCAAAAGCCTCTCGGATGACCGATCATGCCTCCTGTAACTGAAATATCTTTAATATTGCCTATAAAATTATCACTGGTGAATATATTCTGATTCCTTGTTGCATCAACATTGAAATAAAGAGCTATTCCATTGTAATAAAATCCGTCATTTATGAACTTGCACTTGCTCCCCGGTTCATACGGAGATTCGTGAAGATAAATTGCCCTAGTGCAATGAGTAATTCGTGTATTTTTTATTAGAACATAGCTTGCATCTTTCATGCCTATTCCTATCCCTGTTATGCTATTATTATTTGAAATAATCACATTTTCTATCTTAACATGTTTTACATACATAAGATAAATGCCGACCATATTGTCACTGCCTTTATAATCTATAACAGTATCGTAGTTTGAATACATAAAATGTATTCCGTATCTTGATCGTACACTTCTTTCTCCAATAATAGTATTATGCTTACAAAACCAAACAACAAAGTCACGGGCATCGTGCATATAATTATCTTTTAATAAATTATTATTGCTCCACCACAAACGAAATCCATCTCCGCGTAGGCCTGTTTCTTTGTACGGTTTAGAAGATATATTATTTCCGATAATTTTATTATTATTCGCTCGCTTGAGCACTATTCCGTATAAGCAATTTTTAACTCTGTTGTGTATGATATGATTATTAGACGAATAAATCGTAATTCCGGCATCCATCTTATAGCCAAGGTCACCGGAGTCTCTTATGATAAGGTTTTCAATTGTAACACCGTCTGATCGTATTGTTATTACCGTTCCCCTTCCTCCGCCGTCTATAATAGTCGAATTATTTCCATCAATTGTTATTGGTTTGTTAATGACAATTGGTCCGCTATAGATTTTGTTTTTCAGTTTTATGACTGAGTTTTTTGGGGCGTTATTTATCACAAGCTGCAGATTATCAGAATATGCAGCTTGTGGAATAACAAAAGTTAATAATGCGGTAAAAACAAGCAGGTTAATACTATCAAGTTTTAACCTGCTAAACTTTGTCATAGTTTAAGAATTTCCTTTTCGAAAAATATGACAAAGTAAAAAATAGTGACGCAAGCAGCAGCAGCGTAAAGCCGTATGCCGGATGATTGTGGGTGGAGAACTGAGCCACCTTGCCTATTCCAAATAAGATTGGCGTAAAGGAATGAACCTTAAATGCTGCCCATGAGTTAAGATGAAAACCTATCCAATGACTCCAGAAAGAGAATATTATTATAAATAAAAATGGAGCTAAAATAGGAACCACAACGAGCCAGCCGAGCAGCTTTTTTCTATAGAAAATAAATGGAATTAGTATTAAAACCATTAAATTTGTCAAGTAACCCGATAAGTTTCTCAGTACGGGCGAAGCAAAAGTTAGAGGCAGCATCCCTATGTAATGATTTATAACATCCATCTCATGCAGACAATCCACTGTACTGCATCCATTTTTCGGTCCGCTGATAAAAATATCTACAAGCAGACCGTCAGGGAAAGATTTTTTTGGATATTGAGGTGCATCAAGCGCTATCCTCCAGAGAGGTGCACCATCAGGTACTATAACATGAGAGCCTATGGGAATGATAAGTTTCGGTATCTTGTTCCCCAACTTCTCCCATTCTTTTACATAGCCCTTAACGCCAAAAACATTTGTAACTCTGCTCTCGCTTAAATTCTCCTCATATACTGACTTTTTGTATATGTGAGGCCATAGCGTTGCTACAATGAACAAAATAATCCCTATAACACCATAAATTTGAAATCTTTTGATCATCTGTTACTAATATCGGCTATTTTTTCTTCTTACTGCTTTTTGATGCTACCCTCGTAAGGTATTGATAAAGTTTGCCTGCATCAGCTTTATTCACTCCGTTATTTGGCATATATTCATTATATTCACGAATCAATGCCTTAACACCGGGTTCTTTGTAATGATTTTTAGGATTCATTATCCAGCTTATAACCCATTTTTTTGTCTTAAACTTTGAAAGCGCTGCAATTGCAGCAATAGCAGGTCCCGATGTGCTATTCTTGTACATATATGTATGGCATCCGCTGCAGCCGTAATTATCAAATACATCTCTCAAGCTGGATAGGCTCTGAGTTTTTCCATTATTTGCTGCATTACCGGCATAAGATGCAGGTAATAAAACAGCTAACGACATAATTAAAATTAACATAAGAACCGTATAATTAATATTCTTAATCATTCTTATAATACTTCCTTTTTTTAAATATTGAGCTGGGAAAGCAACTACAGCTTCCCCAACATCTCTGATATTTCTATTTTTTCTTACCTGTTATAAGGTTTTTGACAACAAAAGCCTTAGACGCTGCTTTTACAAGATATTGCCATTCCATTCCACTCCATTGGTATGCAGCTTTCCATTTGCCTTCTTTGGCAAGTTTTTCCGTTTTTTTGCGATTTCTGTTAGCATACCCAATCTGTATTATCGCATCCTGCATAATAAGTTTTGCTTTAGGATAACTTTTATAATGAAGTTTGTTTAATTCCGCAACAGCCTGCTTTATTGCAACTCTTGTGGAATCATTTGTTTTGATCTGCTTGTTATAGCGAGCTTCGTAAGTTGTCCCGGCAAAAGCCTGCGATGCTGCAAAACTCCATATCATAAAAACCGATAACATCAATCCGGCAACAAGTTTCAATTTTGATTTCATTTTAATCCTCCTTTTGTAATTTATGCAGGTTTTACCATTAAATATCCAAACATTTCCAGATGCAGCGCGGAACAGAATTCCAAACAATAGTACGGGAACACGCCTTCTTTATCTGCAATAAATTCTATTGTAGCTGTTTTACCGGGCTCAAGACTTACAGATTTATTGTAATAATAAATTCCAAATCCATGAGTCTCATCTTCTGCTCTTTCAAGGTTTGTTATATGAATTGTAACCTTATCTCCTACTTTACAATAGATATGTTCAGGATTGAAATGGCTTCTTATGGAAGTGCCGAATACTTCAACATGATTGCCGTTTGTAACCGTTTTCTCATGTCCGGCAAGAGTTCTAAATGGTGATCTTGTCATCGTGTTCGTATCGGTTCCAAGAGGATATACTTTCCAGGCTCTCTTTTTTATAAGATTTGCATCTATGATCTGAGCATAGTGCGGCTCTCCTATTGGAAACGGCATAGCATACAGCATTCTCATTTTTCTATGCAGCGGATCTGATATATCAATAAGCTCATGGTTTTGAGGATGAAGAGGTCCAACTTCATTAAACCTGTCTATTGCCAACTTGTTTAATGATATAAGATAGTCTCCTCTTGGATTGACTGTATCACCATGCACAGCAGCAAGATGCCCTACATTGTAGTGAATAGGAATCTTGTCTAAAACTTTAAGTTTCATATAATCATATTTAACTATGGCTGAATCGACAAAAAGAGAGTTGTACGCAATATTTGAGCCGGCAACATCAAACTGATTGTGAAGCGGGCCAAGTCCGGTTTCAACCAATCCATGCAGCGATCTTCTCATAGACAGAATAGGTATACCGTAAGGATCATATCCATCATATATCTTTCTATTCATTAAATGCTGAATTTTCTTGAAATCAAAAACCGATACATGCGTATCAAGCTTTCCGCTCGCAAGCAGGTATCTGCCGTCAGGACTTACCGTTATGCCATGCGGACTTTTCATTACCGGAACAAGATAGAGCATGCCCCTTGCCACTGCAGCCTTCATTGAAATAACTCTATGACCATTTATAACCTTATAATCACCTGCCTTTATCGCCTCTTCGCCTTTTCGCCAGTTAATCATGTGCATAAAATCAGTATCATTCGCAGAACATCCTGCTTCAAACGGAGGATTTCCCGATTCTATTCCACCTGTATATCGCTCGGTATTAAAGGAGTTACAGAATCCCCATCCATCGCTAACCAGTTTTCCAGCATCATTTATATCCTGCATATACGGCGGCAGTTCCACTGAATATGAATTGTCTTTATCAATTCGTCCCTTCTTTCTGTCAAACTTCCAGAAGGTCATGGCACCTCTGAATATTTTATCATACACTTCCTGGTTCTTTGCATCATGATACTTATCATCAAAAGGTGCAGCGTATTGGGCATTTACTATGATATATTCGGTATTTGGTGTTACGCTTGTGCCGCCATGCGTAGATTTTAGAATAGGGTTTGTAACGATCTGCTTGGTAGAAAAATCCCTGATATCGATAACCGCAACCCTTGCATTGGATTTATCATTGATGAATACATATTCACCGTCATAATCACCTTTAGTTTCCGAGAATCCTGGGTGATGGGTATCTCCGTATGTGATAGATTTACCTCTTATATTGCCTTCTGCCAAAATTTTTGCGCTGTCATCGAATCCGTATCCCTGCCATGGCTCAGGTGTAAAAACGCCTATTACCTTTATGAGTCTCATTGAAGGAACTCCATAAACCATAATTTGACCGCTTTGACCGCCTGAAGTCAAACATAAATAAGGGTCATGAACTCCATCGGGTTCATAGGTTTTGGCTGCCGATAACAGTTCGTTAGGAGAAAGATGACGCTTTTTTGCAACTTCCGCCAGCTCACCGCTGATGCCGGCAGCTTCCGCCTTAGGTTGCGATCCAAGACTTGCAATGCCAGCTCCTGCAATAACGGCGCTGCCTAATGCCGCTTTTTTCAATAAGCTTCTTCTGCTTATTACCTTTTCTTTTTTCTCGTCATTCATAAAACCTCCTTTTTTAATCTTTTCTTATTATACTATATTTATAATATTACAGTCAAGCGTTTATACTATAAATTTTATGTAAATTTTGTAAAGGTTTTTCGAGGTGCCCTATAGTTTCTCGAGAGTGACAGGACGTTTGATTATAGAACAAACGCCAGTTATCTATTTTTTGCTATTCCAAACGGCTGAGGAAATCGTTTTATAAACTCTTTCTTAGGGTAAAGAAGATATGCTTGTTTATACCACCTATAGGAATCACGAAATTTTCCAAGTATCGCATAAATTCTACTTATCATATATGCGGTATTGACATGGGGATGTATTTTATAGCGATACAAAAGATAGCTGAGTGATTGTTTAATAAGTTCCTTGTTTTTTGTATGCGTACCTTCAATGTAATAGATGCGGGCAAGTACTTTTTTTGCATCTCTGCCTACAAACGGCGAAGAAAGTGCCGATTTGAGCTGAATCTTTGCCTCATGAGATCTGCCCTTCTCCCAAAAACTTATGTTACGAAATGATGCAACTATCATTTCATCTCGATAGCTTGTGACTACTAAATAACCGATAATTATTGCTACTGCTGCAATAGCAATTTTTGAAATGATTGATCCTTTCCATATATGTTCGCCTTCATCCGTATTTGATGCAAACATCCCCAATAAAACTGCAAGCAAAAAGAATGTTGGCGGAAAATGAAGCGGAAAAGAAAAGAGCGAATGGACAAAATACGGAATCAAAGAGGCTGCTAATATGAGAGCTGTTTTATTCTGTTTTTTTATAGCTTGCAAACCTCTTTTTAATATAGCGTAAATTACCATCATAAATCCGCTGAATCCAACTACACCTGTTTCGCAAAGTATATGGAGATATTCATTGTGTGCCCATGCATGGCTTAATGGAGGAACTGCATATAAAAAATAATGCCTTATCCATTCATGGGACTGGAGCAGATCAGCCTGAGAAAGTATGGCAAAACTTTTAAAATTCCCTAAACCTATTCCAAAAATCGGATGCCCGAGAAATAAATTTATTGCATCAAGCCAAATTAGAACTCTTAGTCTTACGGATGTTCCGCCTGAAATGGCATTATTCATCTTATTGAAAATAGTAAACCCGGATGGATTTAGAAAATGTTCAAAAAGAAATGCCGCAACGATACCCAAAATCCATATTAAAATAGTTTTGTATGTGTGAGATTTTCCAAACTTCACAAATATTAAGAGAAACAGCATTGAAAAAAATGCATCTAAAAATCCCGCCCGAGAATGAGTAAGTTCCAGCAGGAATATATCGAAAAATAGAAACAAAAAAAGATAAGGGGTTTTAACAGCTTTGTAATAAAAAAAAGGTAAAAATGTAGCAATAATTATGGCAAAAAGATTTGGCTGATTAAAATTTGCAGTAGCCCCTTTATGAAAATTTACAAAAAAATATGATAGTATGCCTGAGATATGCCAATTGATTATGTTCCATGCCGAGAACAGTTGAAAAATTGACTGAATAAAAAAGAGCGCAAAAACGATCATAAGAAATGATGTGAATTTATTCAGGCTATTCTCTAAAAGATTATGACTTGATTTATATATTAGAAAAAACGCTATAACATTTAACATATGAAAGATTGTCCATTGCTTATCTAACGCCCCGAAATATGACGGAATAAATAGCAAAAACATAATTCCAAATGCTATGTCAATATAGTTGAATTTGATCTCTTTCTTAAACAATATCATAAAAAGCGGGATTATTGCAGCTGTTAGCCCAAAGATTAGTTCTTTGGGCATTGCCACTCCCTCCGGAAGGCTTCGTGATATGGCAAAGAAATCCCATGCCAAAAATAGTAAGATTAGAAATAAAGGTATATTTTCTAAGCAAATATGCTCAAAGAACAATGCTATGCTTTCAGTTTTAGATCTTTTTAAAGTGATATTTTTATCGCTTGTTTGAAACTTTTTGTATATACTGTTTTTGTGTTTCCGCTTACTCATCAGTTGACTTTATATATCAAATCAATATAATGTCAACAGAAATGCGCCGGGGTGGTGAAACTGGTAGACGCGCTGGACTCAAAATCCAGTGGGAGCGATCCCATGCGGGTTCGATTCCCGCCCCCGGCACCATAAAAATTTGATATATCTTCAACTGACCTAACAAGACATTGAATTTATCAACCGTGATAGCGGAGTTGATTTTTACTGCACTTGCGAAACTTTCAACTCGTCAAATTGCTGAAACAAAGCAGGCTGCAGGATTTATTGAAAATAAAACCAGTATTTACTCCGCACTACCAAATCTATCTCTACAGAAGTGAGAAAACTTCAATTTTCAATCAATCATTCCTTAATCTTTTTAAACGCTGTAAGCATAACAATTGCTTTTATGATATATTACTGCCGGATGCAATATAGATTGGCGACTGCTGTCTGCTGGAAGCTGATACTCCTAATAATGTTTTGCCCATTCGTATATATCGCGGATATATCCTGTTAGATTGATAGCGGACCGTTAGACTGCGTATTGTATATCCGCCGCCCAATAGACTATTGATCATTTTTAATTTTTGCTTGGCTTGAATGATGGCTATTCTAAGCAACTCTGATTGCATGGCTTGCTTGCGTTGTTCTGATACTGTGAATTTGATACTGTCCGGTTTAATACCTGTTTTATAAGCAAAATGTCTGCTTGCTATATCGGAACTTCCGTGAGATTTTCGCTAAAAAGTAGTAAAAGTTCAATACAGTAAAGGATATTTGCTGAAAACAGTCCAAAGAGTGTGGCTAAGAGTATGTC
>VAPE01011416.1_pt1 | contig 38358 bp, 30 predicted proteins | sample 3393911 | NCBI WGS metagenome assembly VAPE01 (sample SAMN08290436, study PRJNA428436) | hydrothermal vent metagenome | isolation source: Deep-sea hydrothermal vent chimney | place: Atlantic Ocean: South-mid Altantic Ridge
CGAACCATTAAATATTTTAACACCTTTTCGCGTATTTCTCTTGCGTTTGCTTTTACAATATCTATATATTCCGTATAGTCATTTTTTCTATCAAGATTTTTGAGTTTTTTATCAAGTCTGTTAAAAAAGGATTCCAGATCGGGCAGATTAGGGATGGTACTTTTTTTGGTTTTCTGAAATAGCTTAAGCAGGCTTAAAATATCTTTCGGTGTGTTATTATATGGAGTTGCCGTCACAAGAATAACTCGTTTGCCGCGGCAAATTTTCGCCAGCTTCTCATAGCTTGCAGTTGTTTCCGTTCTGAAGCGATGAGCCTCGTCTATAATAATATTTGTATATTTATCTGTCCCTTTATACAGCAGATTGTCCAGTTTGCCGAGTGATTCAAAATCTGCCGAAACCTTAAAATCGGAAAAAACATTGGGCCAGGAACCTGGATTAGATTCTTTCAAAAGCACCGGCGGGGCGATAACAAGCGTTCTGCCGTTTAGTTGACCTGCCAGCATTGCCGAAATGTAGGTTTTTCCAAGCCCCACAACGTCGGAGATAAAAACACCGCCATATTCCAGAAGTATCTTTTTGGCATTTAGGACTGCCTGCTTCTGATATTCGAGCTCTTTAAACTCTTGCGGAAAATATTTAACAAACACCTCATCTGTCTGGCTGAGTTCATCTTTGAAGTATTCATAGAGAAACTTTAGGTAAAGTTGATAAGGTGTGATATTTTGAGTCAGCCAAGTCTTGTCCTGAATAGTCTGAACATATTTTTCGCTGACATCTACAGCGTTGCTCCACAATTCTTCAAATTTATTTTTCACAAATTCATAATCACTTCTATTTTTCAGTTCTACATTGAATTCAAGATTATCGATTAGCCCCGATCGTGTGAAATTGCTGGAGCCGGTGATAACGCGGCCGACATCTCTGTCGCCTTCTCTGAAAGTCATGATGTAGAGTTTGGCGTGAACATTCTGTGACGGATAAGCCCTGATCTCCAGCTTGCCGCTTCCAATCCATTCGATAAATTTATGAACACCTTGTTCGACATTTCTATTGTCCTCGGAAACCTCCATTTCATTCTGAACAAGATTTTCAATTTTCTGTTTGGTTTCTGCATGAGAAAAATCAAATATTTGCTGAGAGGGTTTATCTGCATCTTTCATCATATCAAAAGTCTGACTGTTTGTGTTGATACCGATAAGGATCCTGATTTTTTCCGTAATTTCCAAAGATTTATAGATTGCATAAAATCCGCTTGAGTAAAAGTATCCTGTGAGACAATCAAAAAATACCGAATCTTTGATAAGGACTCTGAATCGATCTTTCAGATCCTGACCCTTCTCGTTTGTAATAAATGACAAGTCGGTGTTCATCTGCCCTCCTATTTTGTGTCTATGATATACGAACAAGAATAATACAAGAGGTGGTTATGTCAACAAATCCGGTACTGAATCGGGACATCTATAAGGCAAGTTTTTGGAATACTTGTTGTGCAGTGGTTTCACAACGGTAATCGTGGGATTCTTGGGTTCAAATAATTGGAAATTAAAGAAACTAAAATCAACGTAAGCAACAAGTTGTGCATATAATCGAAACACTGTTGAGCAGGCATGAAAAATGGATAACGGAAAGTAACTGTTTTGATGCAAAGGAACAGTTTAAATGAAAAGTACTCACCCGAAATTGTTAGGGTTAAAGATAATGAGTGTAAATCCCAAATAAATCCATATTCCATTGGACAAAAAGCAAAGTTACTATATAATAAAATCGCTGCATAATCAATCCACTCCCTTTTTATCCAATCTGTCAGCTTCAAAAAAACATCTAGTCCCTACAGCATGACTATTTTCTTGAACTTAACCTTCAATTTCAGATGGATTTGTATCTTTATTCGATCTACTTTAATTGCAGTTAAATAACCGATATTACCTAATGAGCTGACTTATTTGTCTATTTGTAAAACTTGTATATTTCTTAAACGAAAAGATGGCTATATCCTCATCTCTTATTCTTAACGGTTTAGTTGTTCATCTATCCCAATTGTAGGGCACCTATAATTTGTTTTATATCGAGGTCTAACTCCGTTCCTGCACTTTGTGCTTGTTTTTTGTCGGAAACTCCGTTTCAAACTGTTAAGAAATTTGAAAATAAAATAAAAAAATATATACTCATTTCTGAGATAAGCGACAAAACACAAAAACATTACAAAGAGGGGGTAAATACTTGAGACACTGCCGGATGAGTTTCCGTTACCCAATAAGCTGCATACAGGGAATTTACCATACGATTCGCGGATATATGTGTATGTGCTCGTTACTGCAATTTTCATATTGCCCGAATTTTAATGTTTTCACAATTGGTGGCTTATTTAAATTTCGTACTGCCGCTCAAATATCTTCGTGCTTTTTTTAGTCTGTTTACAAAACTAAGTTGGATAAGAAATTGAGAAAGAAGCTATATACTAAAATTTTTATCAGGGAGTTGTAAAATGAAGAAATATGTCTATTGCTTTGATTCACAGGGAACGGAAGGAAATGCTAAAATGCGAAATCTTCTTGGCGGAAAGGGAGCTAATCTGGCAGAGATGAACCGCATCGGAATTCCGGTTCCTCCAGGATTTACCATTTCTACGGCGGCGTGTGTTGAATATTTCAAATTAAACAATAAATTACCATACGGTTTGATGAATCAGGTTCAGGAAGGCATTCTGCGCATTGAAAAGAATATGGCTCGCAAATTAGGGGATTACAAAAATCCATTACTTGTTTCAGTGCGTTCGGGCGCTCGCATTTCTATGCCGGGGATGATGGATACAGTTTTAAACCTCGGGCTAAATGATAAATCGGTTATCGGATTGGCGAAAGAAACCGAAAATCCAAGATTTGCCTATGATTCCTACCGTCGTTTTATTCAAATGTTTGGAAATGTCGTTTTTGGAATCAACGGAGTACATTTCGAGAAGGCATTGGATAAAAAGAAGGAAGAAACAGGGTCAGCCTACGATACCGATCTGACGGCGGAAGATTTGAAGAATCTGGTCGAAAGATTTAAGCAAATTTTCAAAGAACAGAGCAACAAGGCATTTCCGCAGGATGCATGGGAACAATTGACCGATGCCATCATGGCCGTTTTTCGTTCATGGAACACGAAACGAGCCGCTGACTACCGCAGAGTTAACAAAATTTCGGATGATTGGGGGACGGCTGTCAATATTGTGACTATGGTTTTTGGAAATATGGGGGATGATTCTGCCACCGGTGTGGCTTTTACGCGCGATCCCGCCACAGGTGAAAAACGATTTTTTGGTGAATTTTTAAAGAATGCACAAGGTGAGGATGTGGTTGCCGGAATCCGAACGCCTCAACCTATCAGCAAGGCCGGCCGCAGCAGTGAAGACCAAATCACACTTGAAGAAGAACTTCCTGAAGCTTATAAGGATCTGGAGGCTATTTATAAGAAATTGGAAAAGCATTATCGTGATATGCAGGACATGGAATTTACGATTCAAAAAGGTAAACTCTGGATGCTGCAGACGCGCACCGGAAAACGTACGGCTATGGCCGCTATTCGTATTGCCGTTGATATGGTGGAAGAAGATCTGATCACCCGTGAAGAAGCCATCATGCGTGTTGAACCGGATAAATTGGATCAATTACTTCATGAACGTTTTGATCCAAAGGCAAAAAAAAGACTGTTCGGTGTGGGCATCAATGCATCTCCGGGTGCTGCCAGCGGTGTGATTGCCTTAGATCCGGATAAGGCGGTGACATGGGCAAAGGAGGGAAAATCCGTTATTCTGGTTCGAACGGAAACATCCCCTGACGATTTTCATGGGATGGTGGCTGCAAAGGGTATTTTGACCTCCCGGGGCGGATCAACTTCTCATGCTGCGGTGGTAGCACGCGGGATTGGCAAACCATGTATTGCAGGTGCCGAAAAAATTGAAATTGACTATTCCAATCATCTCGTTGTATCCAATGGGATTACATTAAAAGAGGGAGATGAAATTTCCATTGACGGCAGCGTCGGCGAAATTTATGTGGGCTCAGTATTAACCGGCTCATCTGAAATCACTGCGGTTATTTTAGGTCAAATGAAACCGGAAGAGGCTTCCATGTACTCTTATTACGATAAACTCATGACTTGGGCAGATGATGTTCGTCGGCTTGGAATCCGCACCAATTCCGATACGCCCCACGATTCGTGGACGGCTCGTAAATTCGGCGCAGAAGGAATAGGATTGTGTCGCACTGAACACATGTTCTTTGAGGGCGATCGAATTTTAGCCGTTCGGGAAATGATTTTTGCTTCCGATCCGGAAGGCCGCAAAAAGGCTCTGGACAAAATTCGTCCTATGCAGCAGAAAGACTTTGAAGATATCTTCAAAGAGATGGAGGGACTGCCTGTTACCATACGTTTGTTAGACCCGCCGCTGCATGAATTTTTACCGCACACGAATGAAGAATATGAAGAGCTGTCCAAGCGCATTGGTATTCCGGTGGAAGAATTAATGCGGAGAGGACAGCAATTAAAAGAAGTCAATCCAATGCTGGGACACCGCGGCTGCCGCCTGGGAGTGGTTCATCCTGAAATTACCGAAATGCAGTCACGAGCTATTTTTACAGCGGCTGCGAATCTTATCAAAAAGGGTGTCAAAGTTATTCCTGAAGTCATGGTGCCGCTGGTTGGCCTCAAGGCTGAATTAGATGATCAGGAACAAATTATTCGCCGTGTGGCCGAAGAAATTCAAAGGGAAACCAATATTCCGTTCGAATACAAAGTAGGCACGATGATCGAAGTTCCCCGCGCTGCTTTAATGGCTGATAAAATTGCGGAAACAGCGGAATTTTTCTCATTCGGAACAAACGACCTGACCCAAATGACTTTCGGCATGAGTCGCGATGATGCAGGGAAGTTTCTGCCGCTTTATGTGGAACGGGGTTTTTGCAGAGTAGACCCGTTTCAGAGTATCGACAGAGACGGTGTCGGGCAATTAATGGGCATCGGTGTGGAAAAGGGCAGAAAAACCCGCCCGGAATTGAAGATCGGGATCTGCGGCGAGCATGGCGGCAACCCGCAATCCATTGAGTTTTGCGATGAGTTGAATCTGGACTATGTCAGTTGTTCGCCGTACCGAGTGCCGATTGCCCGTTTGGCAGCGGCACAAGCAAAACTAAAACATCAGAAATAAATAGAAGCCTAAGGAGAATTTGCCCGGTTTATTTTTTTAAAAAGCCGGGCAATTTTATACAGATGTTTAAGTATAAAACAACTGAAACTTAATATTTTCTTGCGATTTTGACAGCCGGTTTCGCCATACTGTCAGTTTGCCTGCTACCCAATTATTATTCTCTAAAACTTCCAACACCAATCCATTCCGTATCAGTGTTGTAAATCTTTCTTTAATTTTTCGGAGAATCTCCGATCTGTTTTGATTGCAGTTAAATAACCGACATTAAATCTGTTGGCTATATCCTCATCTCTTGTCCTTACTTCATATTCTTTTCTTAACGGTCTATCCATGCATCTATCCCAATTGCATTTTAAAAGAAAATATTGTAATAATGTCAAGGGCTGACCCCGCTCTTGTTGTTTGATACTATAGAGATAAACCTAAATGCATCATATTCCTGATATGCTTTTCCCACACCACTGTACATTTCAGCGATGCTTTTATACTGGGCCATTGTATAATACATCTTGAGTCTTTGATGCCTTTTAGCTTATGATGCGAAATAAAATGGTATCCTTTTGAAGACAGATTTCTTATTTCTCCTTTTATAGTCTTTCCATCGTGTATTAAAACAGCAACTATCGTTTTTCTAAACCGTGGTTTTTTGCGCTTTTCATGCGGTAATATTTTTTCGGTATTTCGCATTTCAATTCCATGTTTCTCCAAAAGTTTGTAGAGACCCGGACGACTTATACAAAGTTTATCTGCTGCTTTAGAAATATTGCCGTTGTAGCGTTGAATTGCTCTTAATAAAATTTTATTTTCATATTCCCATAAATATTCTTTTAAAGGTTTAATTATATCTTGATTGCATTCTAAATCCAGATCACTGCTTGATATAAGGTGATTTTCGGATAATACGATGGCTTTTCTTATTTTGTTGATTAGTTCTCTAATATTACCCGGCCAGGAATATTCAAGCATGTTTTCTTTTGCTTCAACGGTAAAATCTTTTAGTTTAACATTCAACTCCTTTGAGAATTTATTGATAAAAAAATGAGTTAAAGTATGTATATCTTTGCCGCGATCTCTAAGCGGCGGCAAGTTGATTCTAAACGTTGAAAGCCTGTGATACAGATCTTCTCTTAAAGCTTTTTCTTCAACCATCTCCTCGATATTTTTATTTGTTGCGCTTATAACACGTACATCTACAGATAGCGTAGTGTTGCTTCCCAGCCTATCAAATTGTGATGTTTCTAAAAATCTCAAAAACTTAGGTTGAATTTTTAATGATAAATCTCCGATTTCATCAAGAAACAAAACGCCTTTGTTTGCCATTTCAATTTTGCCCTTTTTTGCTTTAACTGCACCGGTGAAAGCACCTTTCTCATAACCGAAAAGCTCTGATTCAAAAAGGTCTTCCGGTATAGCGCTGCAATTAATACTCACAAATCGATGCTTTGATCTTTTGCTTTTCTCATATATTGCACGAGCTGCCAGCTCTTTGCCTGTTCCGGTTTCGCCTGTTATCAAAATAGGATAATCTACCGTAGCCAACTTCCTTATCAACGAAAAAGTATTTAGCATTTGTTCACTATTGCCAATCATAAATATATTATCCATAGTCAAATTCACCTCTTTCTAACCAGACAAACGTTCCGAACTCATCTTATGCATGTTCCATTTCTTAACATACCATAACTGAGTAAATAAGATTAACTCCATAATTAAGATGTCGCTAAAGCCAATACAAGAAACCATTTGCCATATGATATAAAGTTAGCTATTAAGACTCCTTCATATTATACATCAACTTTATGATCTTTCAATCAAAAAAATATATTAATTATATGACGAACCTTACGCACATATCTCCGGAAGATGATAAATTTATGTGTGTAAAGTTTCATGACAGTCAAAAACGCTTTAGCAATCAGTTAAACCTCCATAATAATATTTAGAGTGTCAATAAACTTTACACTTTTTTAAGTTTTATATTTCAAAAATTATGGATTATGCCGCCCTTACAGCAATGGAACACTTTTTGCTTATATACATCAACAGCACATAAGGTGCTATAAAGGAGGAAAAGGTGAAGCGGCTATTAGGTGTTATATCTATAATATTTATTGTATCTTTAACGGCAAATGCACAGACGAGAGCCGGTCAAAATATGATATTGCTGGATAACAATCAGCTTTCAAAAATAGACGCAAAGGGTGCAGATAGATTTCTTAGAGTAAATATTGAAAACCCGAAAATTATTTTATGGGATGAGCAATTCATAAATAATAATACTCAATTACAATTAGAAAACCAAAATAAATCCTCAATTACAACAAATAATACTAATTATTTTGGATATAAAACTGACAATGCATTTTTTGAATAAAGGGCCCTTTTTTAAAAACATTGCAGAAATTTTTTTGGAGGTGTTTCAATGAAACATAAATTTTTATCGCTCGCAGCAGCGACGGGTATGGTAGGTTTGATGGCAATTGCGGCAAATGCAGGTGGAATGACAGCTTTATCTAACAGTTCCTTAGCAAATGTTAGCGCAAGAGGTATAAGTATAAACCAAAACAGTGGTATTAATCTTTCCGGAAATGCCGGATCTCATGCAACAGGTATTGTGATTGCAAACTCTTCAGGATCTGCGGTAAACGATCAGGTCAATCTAAACGCACAGCTGCGTGTAAGGCATTTCACACTTAGACAATGGAATAATGGGACTGCTTTCAATGATATACAGGTATCGACTGCTCCTACAAATACAGGTTCCGGAGGAGCCTGGAACAATGCACGCACAAATAATAACGGACATCATGGCGGATATTCCTTATTTAATGGCGGTCATCACGGATGGAGTTGGAGCCACCTTATCGGAAACAAATATTACTATTCAAAATACAATAGCTCCAAGACATCTAATAGTAATGTGAATTTATCCGGAAGTGCTCAGCATGGTGCAACTGGTTTTGTGATTGCCAATATGGCTTCTTCTGCAGTCAACAACCAGCTCAATGTTAATGTCCAGAAAACAGCACGTTATTTTAACTTACAACAGTGGAATAATGGAACGGCTATAAACAATGTTAGCTCTTACGGTAATTATTCATATCAGTAAAAAGCAGGAAGACTGGGAATTAGAGAGAGGAATAGCACTCCTCTCTCTTCTCTTTCCTTTGGAGGATTTATGAGAAGCAAGCTAATTATTGGCGTTTGCACCCTCTTCTTAATAATTATTGCATTTTCTGCTGCGAATGTCAAGGCTGAAATGCTGCCTTTAGCAGATAGTACATTAGCCAATGTATCTGCGAAAGGAATAGATATCAAAATGTTTATATACAATACAGTAAAAGTCGGTCTTTTGCAAAATGGCAGCTTCTCTGGGGAAATTGGAGGTACACCTATTAAAATTTCTACAGGTAGCGCAGATAATATGAATAAAAATACCCCCTTCACGCAGACTTCTCTGAATACTATTCGTCTAAGCGGGCAAGCGCAACAGAATTTATCTGCTTTCAACAATTTTAACGCTGTCAACAGCGCTGTTAACGTGGGCGTAAATTTAATAGTTATTGTTAACTCAACAATAAATAAATTATCTCCGGTACAAACAAACTGGGGAGTCAATTTTGCAAACAGCCAGATATTGTTTAATAAGTAAAATAGTACTAATAACAATTTGGCTTACGGTAGCCTTAAGCCTTGTAAATAAGGCTTGGGCTACCAATGTTCCAATTATTGTCGGAAACAGAATTATAGGTCAAAAAAACGCAAAAAGTTACTGGAGTATTAGAACGAAGAATATAGTAATGCAGAAGTTAGATTATAGCTGCGGATCAGCCGCCTTGGCTACAATACTCACTTATTATCTTGATGATAAGACTGCGGAAAGCAGCATTATAAGCTATCTGCTAAATCATGGAGACCTAAAGGCGATCATAAAACGCAAAGGATTTTCTCTTTTAGATTTAAAAGAATATGCTCAGCATAAAGGATTTGTAGCTCAAGGATACAGAATGGATATGAAAAGTCTTTTTGATATGAAGTCACCTGTGCTTTTACCTATTGTAATAAATGGGTATAGGCATTTTGTAATATATGCCGGGTACAGAGATGGCAGAATGTTTTTACTTGATTCAAAATTCGGATCAGTAACGATGTTTCCTTCTGTGTTTAAAAAAGCCTGGTATGCATACGAAAATGTTGGGCTTGTAATCACTAAAAATGGTTACAAAAACATTAAAAGTATAATACCTTTAATGATATCGAAAGAACGTGAAATTTTTATAAGGGATTCTTTGATGATAAATACAATAAACAGGACAATGCCGTTTTCCCTTCACAACCCGCTGGCTTGGTGATTAGAAACTATCAATAAAATATCTGCATTTGATACAAAAGATTTAAATATCTAATTTATTTTATCATTAACCGTACAACATATAATAAATCTATCTCTTAAAATGTATACGAGAATATTAAATTTAATGTCATATCAGGAGAATCAGGCGTTAATCCGGCACCTACATTAAAGCTTAAAAGCTTATTTTTACTGTATGCCCAATTTGTTCCAAATTGAAGTACAGCAGAATTAACAGACGAGTTAACAATCGTTTTCCCATTTTCTTTTGTAGATATAGTATAGGCCTGCTGATACATAACATTAATAGACATTTTGTAGTTTAACGCATAGGATGTTCCTGCGTTAAAAGATATTGTATCGCCTGGATTTATATTTACCAACTTCGATGTCCCGCCACTACTGATATTTACATTATGCCTTGAAAAATTATGCATATATCCAACTGTACCAAATATGACAACAGGGTCCGATGTTTTAACAAAGCTTACAGAACCCCTCAAACCATAGAAACCACTGCCTGTAACCATTTTATTCGGTATGTTCTTTTCATTATAGGTTACATCAAAAACAGACCTTCCCGTTCTACTTTTTCCTGTAAGCCCCAACATAATTGCAGGCAGAGAAGCGTTTTCTTCAACCGGTTGATAATATAATGCAGCAGATATATCACCTAAACCGGAACCTGATTTTGTCTGTTCCCATGGTGGATTTGCAGTTGCATTTGCGTGCTTTTCTATGCCGTACAAATATGGAACATTAATTCCCAACTCAAAATTATTTAAAATGCCGTATTTGGTTGATAACGTTGTTGTAAATATATCACGTTTAACGCTTTGCACGGAGATCTCTCCTACCACCAGAACAGGCAGTATGGAAAACCCTTGTATATATATGTTATTACTTGAATAATGAGCATATCCTTCTTGAACGGATACATTCAACTTATTCTGTTTGAGGAGGATGCCTCCCTTTCGAACATCTGTTGTAACAGGTTTTTCACTCCCTTGTGAAGTGAGTGCTTTTTGTGCTTTTGCTTGAGTTGGTTGGTTTGTCACATTTTGTGCATTGACTGTTTGTACTCCAACCAATATACAAAAAACAAGAAATCCTAAACAGATATTCAACTTACCAATTTTCATAAAAACCTCCAAAAAATTAAAGAGTTTCATTGCATCCCCTCGTTATTGCAACTTTTCTCTGATTTCTTATTTTCTATTGTTAAGCCTCTTTTCGTAAGCTTAACATATATTGTCTTGCTGCAAATTTAACGCACAACTCAACTGTTGAATCATAACTATCAAGCGGTAAATGTTATACGAAAAATAATTCCACTAATATTTTTCATATCTCTTAAAAGTTTAAGATTCTGAAAAAATTTTTCCTAACGTCGTCAAAAGAAAGAATCGTAGGTTATTCACCTCAAACCCTGCCAAGTTACTCTCTGATTATTCCGGATAGCTGAAAAAATCTTCAGCATACCAGATATTACTTCTCTTCTACAACAAAATTATCAAATGTCAAGTGCTTTTTTATATATTTTCACATAAAATATCCATCTCTATGGAAAATTCTTTAAATCATAAAACAGAATAAAAAATTTGCGAGACAAAACAATCTCAAAGATTTTAAATATCTTTGAAACAAAATTTTCAGACCTAACTTAAAAGTCATTAAAAAAGTGTCCGCTATATGTCCATTTTTTTAATCGGCATTTATGCCGAAATTTTAGATATGTCATGGATTGTTAATATACAAAGATTTTTGATGGTGCCCTTGACAGGAATCGAACCTGTGGCACAGGGATTAGGAATCCCTTGCTCTATCCATCTGAGCTACAAGGGCATAAATTAGATCATGCTAAAATAACTTTGCTCAATCAAACAACATTAAAAACTATGACCACAGCTGATATAGCCGTTGATTGGTGGAGCTAAGGGGGTTCGAACCCCTGACCCCAACGCTGCCAGCGTTGTGCTCTCCCAGCTGAGCTACAGCCCCATCAGCCGTTAGACTATCATCATACATAAAATTGTCAACAGAATATATCGTTAAAGCTTGCAAACGCAACTCTTTCTTATATCTTAAATTTACATTTTTTTCAGTAAACCTTTTTTATATTATCATCAGCATGCTTCTTAACTTTAGAGGTGCCCTATATATAATGAGACCACTGCACAATAAGCGCCTTCACCGAAGCCAAAGAGCCTGCGAGATTTAAAAATTAGGCTCTTCCGACAAATATGTGGAAAGGCGGAATATTGTAATTTATGAATAGTTGACACAAAAAAAGAGAGATTGCCGCGCTTACGCTCGCTATGACAAATTCCTTCTGTCACTGCGGGTTTCCACTTCCATCACTGCGAGGAGCAAAGCGACGCGGCAGTCTCTGCTGACGCTGATAAAGAAAATTAGACAACACCCTCATCTTTCAATTCTTTTAATTTCTTACGACCTAAACCCAAGTATTTTCCATAGATTAATTCATTATCGGCTCCGATAGATCGACAGCACCACTTTATTCTGCCTGGTGTACGTGACATGGATTTAAATGAAGAATTTTGCATTAATATCTTTCCATAGTAAGGATCGTCAAACTCAACAAAAGTCTTTCTCGCCTTCCAATGCTCTCTCTGCAATATATCCATTGGTTTTTCAAGTTGTCCGGAAACCACAGTACCTTTCTTATCCGGCCTCTTGCTATATTCTGTTATAATGTCATGTATCTCATTTGCGGTGTACTTAATGGTAAACTTTTCTATCTCATGTTGAATGAGGGGCTGATTTTTAGGGGTTAAACGCTCCTTTATTGTAGGAAATTGCTTTTCCAAATCCGGACGATTCATAATTTCACAGAGAGCTGCCCAGTTTGGGTCGGTAAAACCGGAAATAAATGTATAGCTATCTTTGCATTCAACATATGTATAAGGGAAAACGGCATAGTCGTAGTTTCCCGCTCTTGGCATCTGCATTCCTGCCATGTCAAAATACTGAAATACATAGTTAGAAATAGCAGATAAGCCCTCAGGGGGAGAAGAATCAATAAACTGTCCATTTCCTGTCTGTCTTTTATGAAACATTGCCATAAGAATACCAAAGGCAGACCACGCTCCTCCTGCGTACCATCCCATCCAATTCCCCTCTTTAAGGGGTCTTTTGTAATTATTGGAAATTTCAGAATCTAAGTCGGGTTCTCCGGTTACAGACATAATTACGCCCCTTGCCTGATCTATAATATCGTAATTCGGCTGATTGGCATATTTTTCCGCATCCTGTCCAAATTGACCATAAGTATTTATGGCGCAATAAATTAGCCCCGGATTGATCTTGCTTAACTGCCTATATCCCAAACCAATACTATCCAAATATCCGGTTTTAAATGTTTCTATCACAACATCGGCTTTTTTTGCAAGTTTGGAAATCAGATCTATGCCTGCCTTTTTGGTTATATCAGCAGTTACATGGAGCTTGTTTCTCGCTTCTACAATATATGGCAATCCGGAATCCTTGATCATCATTCCATAGGGGCTCATTTTTCTGGCAATATCTCCTTCTGGAGGCTCCACTCTTATTACTTCAGCACCCATCTCAGATAACATTGAAGATGCAAATAAGCCTGCAAAACTTCCATTGCTTAAATCAAGTACCGTTATATCATCAATAGCTTCCGGTTTACGAAATGCATCATCCGGGTTTAGTTCCTTATATGCCCATCTTGCATATTCTTTATCCATAGCCATGCCGGTAATATTTTCGTCTTTTATTTGTTCAGTATGGTCAATATTTTTATCTGTCATGATTTACCTCCATAAAATCTTGTTAGTCCTTTTTTGATATTCTCTCGCACAATGCGACCGCTGCATAATCAATAATTGTTATATTAAGGAAATTTAACTCCTCGCTTACCATCCCAATCAGGCGGCGGACAGTGTGAAGGCACTGCTTTATTCCACTTAAAAATAACCCCCTTTTCTTCAAGTCTCTTCACCTCTTTTAAGGGTAAACCCATTAATTTCGTTAACACATATTCATTATCAAACCCCAATGGCCTGCATGCCCATTTTAGTCTGCTTGGAGTCTTACTCATTCTCGGAGGGTAACAAGGCTCAACCATATCTCCATAAATAGGATCTTCAAATTTTTGTATAGCTCCCCTATCTCTAAAATGTTTGCTGTAATATACATCTTTTGTTGTCAAAACTTTCGATGCAGCAAAACCGTATTTAGTAGCAAGTTCTTCTATGTCTCCTACATGCTTTGTTTTGGTCCATTTTAAAATTGTTTTAAGAATCACCCTGGCATTTTCATCCTTTAATCTTTTCAACGGATCAGAATATTTTTCATACAAATCAAGTTGGTTCATCGCTTTGCATAGACCCAAAAACTGCTCTTTTGTAAAAGCTGACAGAGCTACATATCCATCAATGCAGTCAAAAAGATCCGACGGGCATATTGCCAAATCTCTATTTCCTGATCTCTTTCTATCTTTTCCTGTTTTATAAGAGTAAAGCCATGTCCAATCCAGCCATCTGATAACATTTTCAACCTGAAGATAATCTATAAACTGACCAACTCCCGTTCGCTCTCTATAATTCAGAGCAGACATAATAGCCATTGCACTCATCAATCCTGTAATCCAATCGGCAATCCATACGCCTGATTTAATTGGTCCCCGATCTTCAAAACCTGTAATGTTAGAAAGACCTCCCATGCTCTGTGCAACAGCATCGTAAGAAGTTCTGCCTGTCCATGGTCCCCAGCTTCCATAACCGGATACATGAAGCTGAATAATCTTAGGATTAATCTTTTTAAGTTCTTCGTAACCAAATCCCCATTTAGCCATTCTTCCGGGTGTAAGATTGTCTAATACTACATCGGATTTCTTCACTAATTCTAAGAAAAGTTTTTTAGCTTCAGGATCTCCCAAATGCATACCGACCCAATGCTTATTATGATTTTCAATTTCCAGCCCTGGTGACATATTTTTCCAGAAATAAGCATAGGGAGTTACAAAACGCATTTGATCGCCTTTTTGACCTTCAAACTTAATTACTTCAGCACCAAATTCTGCAAGATAATCGGTAGCCGCAGGACCAAGAACAACATAACCGACTTCTAAAATCCTGATGCCCTTTAATGATTCGGATTTGCCAAAAAGTTTTTTTACATCGAATAATTTTTCTGCATATTCTTTATATGATGTTTCATCGCCCATTTTTAACCTCCTTTATAATAACAACTAATCCAGCAAAAGATTTATCAGCTTTTGCTTTCCCATTCTTCTCAATTATTGTATTCCATCTCTTAAAAAAATTCATATTCGAACCCCCTTCAAAAAATTATACTTTTTTATCATAATTCAATCTTCGCCAATAAACATTTTTAATCATTTCCAAATAAAACAAGCTTGTCCCCAACCTTAACCTGAGCGCCCTCTTTAACCGACACACTTTTAACCACCGAATCCGCAGAAGCTTTGATTTCATTAGCCATTTTCATAGATTCTATGATCATAATCAAATCTCCGGCTTTTACCGCATCTCCCGCCTTGACTGCAATTTTTGTCACAACACCGGGAAGCACTGATTCTATAAAAGGCACTTGCCTTTTTTCCCTCTTTCCCGATTGCCTATTTTCTAACTCCATTATGTGATATTCTTTATCGTTAATCCAAATAACAGTATCGTTCTCAGCAATAAAATAATCGGCCGCTATAATTCGATTGCCCTCTTTTATAGTTGGATTTTCGTTTACCGATTCATAGCTTTTTTCAATATCATGGCACTTAATCAGTAGTTTTTTTCCATTCGCCGCAATTGCTGCAGATAGTTCTCTGCCGTTTATATTAAGTTTCATTTATCCTCTCCAATCAATGAGGCTTTCCCAGCATAGAGAAATTGTATTATCCGAGATTACATGTCTTTCATTCTTTATGAGATAAAAAATAGCAGCTGCATCATATATATTTCCGTCCTTTTCCTTAATAAGATCTTTCATATTTTTTTCAATAAAATGAGTGTCATATGTGCCTTTTCTGAAAAGAGGATGGTTTATAATAGATTTTAAAAATTGTATATCTGTTTTAATCGGCGCAATATGATATGCCGATAGTGCGTTATAAAGTCTGTCTATTGCTTGTTTACGATTTTCTCCGTAACTTATAAGCTTTCCCAGCATAGGATCGTAATACGGCGATACTTCACTTCTGTCGTTAACGCCTGAATCACATCTTATGCCGGGCATCATAGGTTCTTTGTAATGATTTATTTTCCCGGGTGACGGAGCAAAATTATTGAGAGGATCCTCTGCATAAATTCTCGCTTCTATTGAATGGCCATGTACCGTAATATCCTCTTGCTTAAAGCTCAGCTTATCACCCGCAGCAAGCTTTATCTGATTTGAGACGAGGTCAATTCCTGTAATAGTTTCCGTTATAGGATGCTCAACTTGAATTCTCGCATTCATCTCAAGGAAATAAAATTTACCATCTGCTACAAGAAACTCAGCTGTTCCTGCAGTGTGATAGTTTATTGCTTTTGCAATATTAAGAGCTGTTTCGCCAAGTTTTGATGCCATCTGCCTATCAATACCCGCCGACGGTGTTTCTTCTATAATTTTTTGATATCTGCGTTGAATTGAGCATTCTCTTTCGGGAAAATAAACGCCGTTGCCGTATTGATCCAGCAAAAGCTGAATTTCTATATGACGGGGATTTTTCAGCAGTTTTTCAATATAAACGGTATCATCCCCAAATGAAGATTTTGCCTCACTTTTTCCAATTGCAACAGCAGTTTTCAGTTCTTTTAAGTTGTTTGCCGCATGCATGCCTTTTCCGCCTCCGCCTGCGGCTGCTTTTACAAGAACCGGAAATCCTATTTTATCCGAGACATCTCTGAGATCTTCATCATTATCAATATTTAAGCCGGGTATAATAGGTACACCCAGTTTGACCGCCAATTTTCTCGCTTCAATCTTGTCTCCTGAAATCTTCATAACCGATGGCGTAGGACCAATCCACAAAAGTCCATTATTTACAACAGATTCTGCAAAATCGGCATTTTCGGCCAAAAATCCATATCCGGGATGAACAGCATCGCAAACCGATTTATTTGCTATAGAAATCAGTTTTTCTATATTAAGATAGCTCTCATTTGCAGCAGATCCGCCTATAAAATAAGCTTCGTCTGCATAGCTTATAAATTTCGATTGCCTGTCAGCTTCCGAATATACTACAACCGTTTTAATACCAAGCTCTTTTGCCGCCAATGCAACTCTGACTGCAATCTCACCTCGATTTGCAATTAGCATTTTTTTAATTTTCATTTTACATCCTCATAAGACCGAATCTCGCTGGAGACGGATCAATATTATAAGATGCAATCTCAAGGGCAAGCATAAGATATTCGCGGGTTTTTGCAGGGGCTATTATGCCATCGTCCCATAGCCTTGCCGATGAGTAAAGTGAGCTTGATTGTTTTTCATAATCGGCAAGAATCGGCTTTTTAAGCTCATCAATTTCATCATCCGTCAAATTCTTTCCTGTTCTTTTGAGCTGATTTACCTTGACTTTAGCCAGAACGTCTGCCGCTTGTTGTCCTCCCATAACTGCTATTTTTGCAGACGGCCACATCCACAAAAATCGGGGGTTATAACCTCTGCCGCACATTGCATAGTTGCCTGCTCCATAAGAATTACCCATCATTATTGTAAATTTCGGAACATCGGCGGTTGCAACTGCGTTTATCATCTTCGCACCTGCTTTTGCAATTCCGGCATGCTCATACGCTTTGCCTATGATAAATCCGGTTATATTCTGCAAAAAAATAATCGGTATTTTTCTAAATGCACAAAGTTCAACAAAATGAGCAGCTTTAGTTGCAGCATCAGGGAATATGATACCGTTATTTGACAAAATACCTACGAGATATCCTCCGATTCTCGCAAATCCGGTCACAATCGTTTGTCCGTAAAGCGGTTTAAACTCGTCAAATTCGCTTCCATCGACAATTCTTGCAATGATCTCTCTGGAATCAAACGGTTTTTTGAGATCGGTAGGAATAATGCCGTAGATTTCATCGGCATTATAAACAGGTTCAGACGGCTTAATTCTATCCAATTGGTATGGTTTATCCTTTGGTAAGCTGCTGAAAATCTCACGGGCTTTTATAAGTGCATCTTCATCATCCTCGGCAAGATAATCTGCAACTCCCGATATTCTCGTATGCACATCGGCTCCGCCAAGTTCCTCTACGGTAACTTCTTCACCTGTTGCAGCTTTTACAAGCGGAGGCCCGCCTATAAATATGGCGCCCGTGCCTTTTACAATTACAGTTTGATCGCACATTGCCGGAACATAAGCTCCTCCTGCAGTAGAAAACCCTGCCACAACTGCAACCTGCAGAAGCCCCATTTTAGAAAGCTGAGCTTGATTATAAAAGATATGACCAAAATGTTCTTTATCGGGGAAAACATCCTTTTGAAGAGGAAGGAAAGCTCCGCCGGAATCAACTATATAAAGGCAGGGAAGATGATTCTCCATCGCAACTTTCTGTGCTCTTATATGCTTTTTTACTGTTAAAGGAAGATATGTTCCTCCCTTGACGGTGGCATCATTGGCAACAATCATTACAAGATGTCCTGAAATCTTTCCGATTCCCGTTATAATTCCTGCCGAGGGAGCCTTATTTTCGTAGATATCATAAGCAGCAAACGGGCTAATCTCTAAAAACGGCGATCCTTCATCAATTACCAGTTTAATTCTCTCTCTTGCAAGCAGCTTGCCCCTTTTTTTATGAAGTTCTCTCGCTTTTTCCGAGCCTCCTTCTGCAATCTCAGCCTTTATCTTCTGTATTTTTTTAAGTTCGGCAATATTGTGTTCATATCGCTCTTTATAGATTGACGATCCGGTATCAACCGATGATTTTAGATTTATCATTTCTTATTTCTTGCCCCTTTCACTTTAATTTGCGGAGGCGTTTTAATTGCGCCGGACACCTTAGTTTGGTAAAACAGCGTAATGAGACCATTGCATAATCACCGTCGTTAAGATCGACGCTCTTAAAACTCCCCGCTTGATATATAGAAACTATTTTTTTCCTGAGCTCAGTTCAGGGAAATCCCAATAAAAATACTCATTGGATCGCCTGCCTTCACCGTTGTCTTTTTTTGCAAGCTCACTTTCGCTAACTCTTGCAATTTCATTTTCTCTCAGTTCAATCCTTCTGATTTTCCCACTAATGGTTTTTGGAACCGAGGTAACAAATTCAATAATTCTCGGAATCTTGAATTTTGCAAGAATATCTATGGTATGCTGAAAAAGTTCAAGCGCCAGCTCTTTTGAAGGCTCATACCCCTGATTTAAAATAACAAAAGCTTTTACCAGCTGATATCTCTTTGGATCAGGCACACCTACGATAGCAGCTTCTCCAACGGCAGGATGTTCAACAAGAGCACTTTCAACCTCAAAAGGTCCTATACGATAGTCAGAAGACTTGATAACATCATCAGCCCTTCCCACAAACCACCAATAGCCATCTGCATCAAAAGAGGCACGGTCGCCTGTATAATAGTAGTTGCCGATGAAAACATCTGCCATCTGCTCAGGATTGCCGATATATTCTGAAAAAAGCCCGATCGGTCTCCATTTGGTAAGTCTCACGGCAATATGTCCCGGTGTATCCTGAGCTGCTATCTCTTTTCCTTCATCGTCAAGCAATACTATATCATACATAAAGGAAGGATATCCAAAAGAGCCATAACGCATTTTGCCTGTCATCCAGGGAGGATTGCCAATCATTGCTGAAGACTCTGTCTGACCGTAAAAATCGCGGATCTCTGTTCCTGTAGCTTTTTTCCACTGGTTTATAACTTCAGGATTCAACGGTTCACCGGCACCAATGGACTGGCGTAGGTTGGAAAGATCAAATTTTGTAAGATCAAGATTGATAAACATTCTCCATGCTGTTGGAGGAGCACAGAAAGTGGATACCTTTGCTGCTGCCAGAGATTCTATATATTGTGTTCCGTCAAGAACTTTAAAATTAAATCCTGTTGCAGTTGCTCCAACATTCAACGGACCGAAAAAGCTGCTCCATGCCCATTTTGCCCATCCGGGAGAACTTAAGTTGTTGTGAATATCATCCGGTTTTATGCCTGCTATAACAGAAGTGGAGAGATGTCCTATGGGATAAGCTGCAGAGTGCCCAACTCTTTTTGCAAGTCCTGTTGTTCCGGATGTAAAAAAGCAGAACAATGTTTCGGATGATTTGGTTTTTGCAGGTTCGGCAACGGCAGCCTCTTTTTCAATATCACTATAGCTTTTCCACCCATCAGCCTTGCCGAGAGCAATTTTTATTTTTGGTGTAACACCGGTAATTTTTATGGCTTCATCCACAATATCGGTAAAAGCTGCATCAACCATTATCACATCAGGAGCATAGATTTCAAACCTAAACTGAAGTTCTCTGACTGTCATGGTTGTTGCTGTGGGAACAGCAACAATTCCGCCTTTTACGGCTGCAAAACTTGAAAACCAGGTCTCGGGAACAATGGGAATCATCATATATATATTGTCCCCTTTTTCTACACCGGCGCTGCGAAGCAGATTCAGTACCTTGTTTCCATTGGCTGCAAATTCTCTGTAGGAATAGCGTTTTTCCTCTTTAGTGGCAATATCTCTCCAGATAAGAGCTGTCTTGTCACCCTGATTTTTAACATGGAATTTTTCAAAAATCTCATCAGCCCAGTTAAAGTACTCGGGAAGCTTCATATAATTTAACTTTTCAAAAAAAGCTCTTGCTTTAGCTTCTTTGTTGTCATTGTCATCCATCATATTAAGATCCATGACTTCTTTAAATAAATTTTTCATGTCCATAAGAATTCCTCCTTATTATTTTATGTTAACAATTGACCTTACACACTAAATACTTTCTCTCTATGCTGAAGAGCTATTGTTAGGTGCGTAAGGTCAGTAATTTATAAACACCGACACCCGTTTCTTTTGGGAAATTTCAAAAGTTCAACTCTGCAGAGGAAAATTTTGATTCTTTCAGAATGAAACAGTTTTTAAGCCCTGTCAAAATATCTTTCTCACTTATTGTACTCTTTCTACTGCTATCGCCGTTGCTCCGCCAAGACCATGGCAAATCATCGCAATTCCTCTTTCTGCATCTTTTGTTTTCAGGACATTTAACAATGCGCCTATTATCCTTGCCCCTGATGATCCGATTGGATGTCCAAGCGCCACAGCGCCTCCGAACAGATTTATTCTCTCATAATCGATAGGAAAATGTCTATGAAGCAGAACATTGTTTATTGCAAAAGCCTCATTTGATTCAAAATAATCAAAATCATCAATTTTCATACCGAGTTTTTTCAATAAAACATCGGTCGCCTTACCGGGAATATTGGAAAATTCCCATCCTTCTCCGCCAAGCCACGAATATCCGAGTATTTTTGCTGTTGGGATCAAGTTGTGTTTTTTGATAGCATCATCATCTGCGAGAATCAGCATGGCAGCACCATCTGAGATTTGCGAAGAATTACCGGCAGTGAGAACGCCGTCTTTTTTGAAAGCGGGCCTGAGTTTGCCGAGCGATTCCATAGTTGTTTGAGGTCTTATTCCTTCATCTTTATCAACTATTATATCGCCCTTTCTTGTTTTGACTGTGACAGGAACTATCTCTTTTGCCAAGATACCGTTTTCCGTAGCTTCCGCCGCTCTTTTATTGCTATTATAAGCAACTTCGTCAAGTTCTTCCCTTGTTATGTTGTGGATAGCTGCAACTTTTTCGGTTTGAATTCCCATCATCTCTCCGCTTACAGGATCTATCAGACCATCTGTGAGCATCAGATCCATAAGCTTGACCTCTTTGCCTATCAAATGCTTTATTCCCCATCTCACAGAAGGCGCGTATGCTAAAGCCGCCTGGCTCATCGATTCGGTGCCACCTGTTGCAACAAGATGTGCATCTTCGGCTTTTATTGCCATAGCGCCTGTCATAACCGCTGCCATACCGGATGAACAAACCATATCAATCGCAAATCCGTCAACAGTTTTTGGAACACCTGCCAAAAGAGCAGTTTGACGTGATACAGCCTGACCTTGTCCGCCTCTAAGCACATTGCCCACGGTATAAAGGTCTAAATCTCCGCCTTCTATATTCGATCGTTTCATTGCCTCTTTGAACGCAAAAGCACCGAGTTCCGACGGCCTCAAATTCTTAAACGCACCTCCGAATTTTCCACTGGGAGTTCGCGCACTGCCTATTATATAAACACTCTTCATCTGCCGCTCCTTATCATGCTTTCCTGTCTTTTGCCTTTCTCGTAGCGGTAAAAACCACTGCCTGACTTTTTCCCCATATTCCCCGAATTATAAAGCTGCATTAAAAGTGAATTTGGAATATAGCGATCGCCGAATGCTTTTGACATAACATTAAGCATATCTACCGTTACATCAACACCTATAAGATCAATAAGCTCGCATGGTCCCATAGGCATATTGAAACAAACTTTCATCATCCGATCAACTTCAACAGGATCGTTGCCTTCAAGAACCGTTTCAGCTGCCTCGTTTAGATAGATTCCAATAAGCCTGTTGGTTATAAACCCCGCAGTATCACTCGCCTTTGATGGAATCTTACCCATATCTTTTACAAATTTTACAGCTTCCTCAACAGTCTTTTTCGTTGTCTCAATTCCAGGAATAATCTCAACACCTTTCATCAGCGGTACAGGGTTCATAAAATGAATACCGATAAAACGCGACGGGTCTTTAAAGTTGTTTGCGAGAAGCGATATTGGAATAGAGGATGTATTTGTGGCAAATATTCCACCGTCTTTAACAAGTTCGGATGCCTGTCTAATTATCATCTCCTTTATGTCAATCAGCTCAGTGGCAGCTTCAATAGCTAAATCAACCTGTTTCATCTCATCATAGCTATTGGTATATGCTATATTAGATAACGCATCACTTTTTTTATCATCAGTAATGATCCCTTTTTGCACAAGCTTGTTTAAACCATTTTCAATTTTTGATTTAGCAGCTGATATTACTTTGGTCGAGACATCCATAAGTGTTGTTGAATGTCCTACTTGTATTGCAACTTGTGCAATGCCTGAACCCATTGTACCTGCACCGATTATAAGAATTTTCACCACAAACCTCCATCAGTCATTTATAATTATCAATTATCCCAAATGCACCCCAATCGATGTGCTGAATGCAATTATAAAAAATATAATTCCATCTACTGCCGATATCAATCCGGCGACTTTTGCAAAACCGTGTTTACCTGTATATGTTGCAATGGCAAGAAACCATAAAAGTGGGACTAATAATCCAAATGCCACTGTAAGCCAAATTAAGCCATGCGAACCCAAAAAGATTGCTGCGCATAAGAAATAAAAGCCTGTAAACCACATTGCATGCGTTTGTATCTGACTCGGCTCCTCATTCATAACCAAAGGTGCTCCCAATATCCATAACAGCAGTATGAAAGCAGCTGCAGCAGTTGCCCCGAACATATCACCTGCTGCAATAAGAAATGCCAAAGCTATTGTTTCCATTAAGCCGCCGGTAACCAGCACCCATCCAAAATCTCTCGGCTTATTTTTGCCGATCCCCATTTCTACAAAACCGATAATCCAAAGCACTACGGCAGCTTCCCAAATTAATGTATTCATTGCAACGTGTTCCATTTTTTCTCCCCTTATAGATATTATCTATAAAATTTTTAATTATGATTAATACATAGCCTGCATAGTCACATATAGACAGATGCAAACTTCCATACCTCTCCTAACGATAAAGAATTACCGCAATCTCATACTATCCTCCTATATAATTCAAGCTGTTTTTACAAGTCTGAATCCATATTTTTATAAACTATTTCAGCAATATCCAGAATTTCCTTTTTTTCATCAAAATTCCTAACTCCGTCTGTTATCATCGATAAGCAGAAAGGGCATGATGTGGCAATTATATCAGCTCCCGTTAAAAGTGCCTCTTTTGATCTATGCTGATTTACTCTCTCGCCTTTTTCTTCACTCCAATACAGACCTCCGCCTCCTCCGCAGCAAAAACTGTTTTTTCTATTTTGTCCCATCTCAACAAGATTTCCCGCTGCTGCGAGTGCCTCTCTTGGCTGCTCTGTAATATTGTTATGTCTTGAAAGATAGCATGGATCATGATATGTTATGCTTTCCGTTGATTTCTTCAGCTTTATTTTGCCCTCATTAATAAGCCTTTCAATTAAAACCGAATGCATTGTCATTTCATAATTTCCGCCATAATCAGGATAATCGTTTCCAAAACTATTAAAGCAGTGCGGACACATAGTGATAATTTTTTTGATTCCAAGCTCGGTAAACTCGTTGATATTCTCTGTTGCAAGCAGGCTGAATTGATACTCATCACCCATTCTCCTTGCAGGATCGCCCGTGCAGCGCTCGTTTTCAAGTATTCCAAATGACACACCGGCTTTTTTCAATATGCCGACAGTTGCCTGGGCAATTTTTTGATTTCTCTCTTCAAGTGCAACTGAACATCCAATCCAAAGCAAGTACTCTTTATTCTTGTCAAATATCGGCACATCAATATCTTTTTTCCAATCGGAACGAGTTGATGCGGTTCCAAAAAACGGATGCTGTCTTGCTTCAATGCTTTTTAGAGCCTGACCCATCAATGACGGCACTGCAGCTTGTTCCATAACAAGATTTCTCCTCATGTCGATAATATCTCTTAAGTGTTCGTTGCCGACAGGGCAGACATTCGTGCAAGCCCCGCAGGTTGTACATGCCCATAACTCCTCTTGGGTTATAGAATCTCCTATCAATTTAACAGGAAGCTCATCGGCATTTGCCTTCAAAGCTTTGGCGTTTTTCAACAGATTATCTTTTGTATTAAGAACTATCTCTCTTGGAGAAAGAAGTTTGCCTGTATTATTAGCAGGGCACAATTCTGTGCATCTTCCGCATTCTGTGCAGGAATATCCGTCAAACAGCTGCTTCCATGTCATATCTCTGACAGACGCTGCTCCGAGCGTTCCAAGATTTTCATCTTCAAAGTCAATTGGCGAAAGTTTCAGTAGCGGAGGGGTAAAATTTCGAAAAAAGTTTGCCGGAACTGCACATACAACATGAAAATGTTTTGAATTGGGAATATAATCCAAAAATGCTAAAATTGCGACGAGATGAATCCAGAAAAAAATCATAAATATCAGGTGGCTATATGCTTGAGGGTGAAAGAGATGAAGCGAAAGCATTGTAAAAGGAGCCCAGTTTGCCGCCACAGATGTAAACGGCTGATCGCCTGCAACAATATGTTCAATATTCATACCGAGAAGCGTAATCATTAAAATTGTAATCGCCACAAGAATAAAATATGATCCGAGATGATAATTGATCTGTCGAGGATGCCATACAAAACGCCTTACAAACGCCATAATCATAGCAATGACAATAAAAAATATGAACAGATCTTGAAAAAGAATATAGATCGGATAAACGGGCCCCAGAAACGAGAAATTGAAATTAGGTATAAAAACAGAGAGAGCTATTTCAATTTCGCCAAACATGAGCACCATAAATCCCCATAGTATTAAAATGTGCATGACACCGGCATAAACATGGTCAGCTGTTTTCACCTTAAACTGTGCACCTTGAAGTATGCTTTGGCGAATCATCATCATTATCCGTTTACCAATATTATCAATTCTATTCTCGGCTTTTCCAAACCTGAGAAGTCCAAAAAGATAAATAACTCTATAAAAAAAATAGCCGAATGCGGAAAGTATCAATGCCGCTGCAACAATTCTTTCTATAATATTCATTTATGATTTTTTAAACATCACGGGGCGTTTTTCAAGAAATGCATTCATTCCTTCGGCAGCATCAGGATAATTAAATACAAGCCCGAATCTCGCCGCTTCAAGTTTAACCGCATCATGATTGGATAGTTCTATTCCGTCTGCCATTGTCCTTTTTGCCATAGAAACGGCAGATACGCTTGCTTTCAGCATCTTATGAGCCAGCTTTACAGAAGCTTCGAGTGCATCATCGGCTATACTATTTACAAGCCCTATCTTCTCAGCTTGCAAAGCATCTATTTTTTGTCCTGTAAAAATCATCTCTTTTGCATATCCTTTGCCTACAAGCCTCATTAATCGCTGCGTTCCTCCAAAACCCGGAATAAGTCCAAGCGTTACCTCCGGAAGTCCGAATACGGCTTTTGGCGCTCCTATGATGATATCGCAAGCTAAAGCAAGCTCCAGCCCTCCGCCAAGTGCATAACCGTTTACCGCAGCAATAACCGGATGCGGATAGCTTTCGATAAGACTCATAAGTTTGTTGCCTTTAGCAGAAAACCTCTCGGCTTGTATAGAAGAAAGTTTGCTCATTTGAGAAATATCCGCACCGGCAATAAAAAATTTGCCCGTACCTGTAAGAATTACAACGGATGCATCAATATCTAAAAATTTACTATAAAACTCATCTATAAACTCTATATCCAAAGCGTTTGCAGGCGGTTTATTCATTCTGAATATCGCCATGCTGCCGCCTTCTACGATCTGTTTTTCAATTGTCACATATTGCATCTTGATCCTCCCTTTTTTTAGAACCCAAAAGGGTAACATTCTTTCTGAATTAATAGTTCCGATATTTTCCTATTCAGTTTTACCTCATCCGCTATATTCCAATCGGCATACGCCTTTATGCAGCTATTCTTCAATTTATCAGAACCAAATGCTGACGCCAATCTTCTCATTGAATCCAAAAACAGGGGAAATGCGTCAATGCTATAACGATGAGCCAATGTCAGCATCATGCTATCACCTGTCTTATTTGCTCTAAGATAAGCCGACTCAATAAGATAAAACATGATTGTCATATCAGACAAATATCCGACAATCTCCTGATTTCTATTCAAAAGTTTAGCTGCATCATCTCCTGTTGCCTCTTTATAAGCAAGGTTAAGCAGCGATCTGGCACCTTTTATGGTATTAGGATCGATTTTTGAAGGCTCTGACTCAAGAACAATTTTGCCTTTTGATATCTGTTTAGTAAGCATCTTAGCTATGACCACACGATTTATCTCGTTGGTGCCCTCAAAGATGCGAAAAACTCGTTCATCGCGATAGGATCTTGCGGCGGGATAATCTTCCATGAAACCGTTTCCACCATATATTTGAACTTCATCATCAACAACAGATGCCAATATATCAGAAGCAGCAGTTTTTAAGATTGAAGATTCTTCCGAAAGCTCTCGCAATATATTCATCATCTTTTTGCCATAGTCATCTGAGGTTCTATCCAAATTTGAGCAAAGTTTTTCCCATTTTCCTGCAAATCTGTATATTCCCGATTCAACCGCATATATTTGGCTCGCCGCTTTGGCGAGTTTTTTCCGTATCATGCCGAAATCGCAGATAGGTGATCCGAATTGTCGGCGATCTTTTGAATATTTTATCGCATTAGCAAGATCATACTTCGACTCGCCCAAAAATGCAGCCGCAAGATCAAACCTTCCTACATCAAGAGCGGTAAGGGCAACATAATGACCTTGACCTTCATGATAAAGCAGATTTTCTTTCGGAATTCTTACATCATCAAAATATAATGTTGTGGTTGAAGAGCCTCTAAGTCCAAGTTTGTCTTCCTCTTTACCTGTCGAAAAACCTTTCATCCCTTTCTCAACAATCAATGCAGCAAAGCTGTCGTCTAATTTTGCAAAAACGGTATAAACATCCGCAATGCCGCCATTAGTTATAAATACCTTTTGACCATTAAGCAGATAACTGCCGTCAGGCTGCTTTACCGCTCTGGTTTTCATACCTCCGAGAGCATCAGATCCTGCTTCCGTTTCGGTAAGAGCATATACAGTTGTGTAGTCACCCGAACAGATTTTTGGCATAAGCCGTTTTTTCTGCTCTTCTGTTCCGTAATAGGCAAGCGGCATTCTTCCTATGCCAATATCAACATTCCATGTAATTCCAAATGATGCCTGTCCTCCAAACAATTTCTCGGCAAGTACGGTATAGGAAACCTCTCCCATGCCGAGTCCTCCGTAACTTTCATCAATTCCAACAGATGTAAATCCGAGATCGGCAGCCTTTTTTATCAATTCTTTTAAAAGACCCGGTTTCTTAGATTCGATCTCATCTGAGATCGGAATAATCTCTTTAGCCATAAATTCATCGGCGCTTTTTGCGAGCATTACATCTTCTTCACTTGCTTGCTCAGGTATAAACATGTCAGGTGATTTCACCAAAAACGATTCGCTCATTTTCCCCTCCATTCGGGTTTAATTTTTTTCTTAAATGCGTCTATGCCGATTTTCAAATCCTCCGACGCAAAATTTACTATTCTAAGCAGTGATAAATATTTAGAATTAATGCTATCTCCTGAATCATCATTGTTTATTGCCTCCATAGACAATTTTAACACGGCAGGACTGAGCGATGCAATTGATTTTGCGACAGCCATTGCCTTTTCAAGCGGATTATCTGCAATTTCATATACAACGCCAATTTTTTTTGCCTCTTCTGCATCTATAATCTTTCGAGTTAAGGCAAGCGACGCTGCTTTCCTTTTTCCAATCGCTTCTATTACATAAGGAAATATTACATAAGGAAATATTCCAAGCGAAAGCTCCGGCATACCAAACTTGCACATTGGAGAGCTTACAACAATATGAGCGCTGCAGGCAAGTCCAAATCCTCCGCCGAGTGCATAACCGTTAACGGCTGCAATTACAGGTTTGCCGATAATTTTTACTATATCAAAAACTTTAACATCTACCTCTCTATTTTTGTAGTGACCCAGCGCATCCTTTGCTAATGCGGCAGAAAATTCATCAAGATCGGCACCGGCGCAAAAAACATTATCTGCACCTGTTAAAACAACGGCTCTTATACTGTTATCCGCTGAAAGTTCTTTAGCTTTATTTATAAGCGCCTTTGACAATTCGCTGTCAAGCGCATTCCGCTTCTTTTTATTTGACATAAAAAGAACGGCATATCCTTCATATTTCTCTACAATAACTTCTGACATCTCATTTAAGATTTTATTTTAACATTTTTCAGCAGATCTTCAGGAAAATCAAGCTTAATTGTGCTGAATATTCCTCCGATTGATTTTCCAAGATTATCAATTCTGAGAGATCCGGAGGCTCCTCCTCCGAGTGCATCCGAGAGCAGAAATTTTAGCGCCAGAAGATTAGGTACTTCAAATCTGATAACTTCTCCGTCAACAATGGAAGAGAGTTCGGATTTTACAACATTCGGCGTTAAATTATCCTTTAAAAAGTTATATATTGTCTCATTGGGAGCAAAAACCGAAACATCAGAATCGTTTGCCTTGTCACCTGATCGTGATTGGGTAATTTGGTATAAAAACAGTTTCATCTATCCCTCCAAAATCTCTTGTGCGGTTTTGACATTGACTTTAACATCTTTTTCTATCAATTCTCTGTCAATCAACGCGGGCCATATACCTATTGCTTGTCTCGGTTTGGGTGGAGCGCCAAAGAAATCAGCCCCCGGAGGTCCGTCAAGTATATACGCAGGAAACAGTTTCGTGATCTGCACAGCTTCACTTTTTGTAGCAACCTTAACTGCCACACGCAGAAGAATCTCATCGGGCTCATATTCAGGTTCTTTACGCTTAAGAGCGCCGCCTCCTATAAATTCCGATTCAAACGCAATCGGAACTATGCCCAATATGCTAAGCCGCTTTTTCATAATTTCCGCCATAGCCTTTGCCTTTCTTAAAGCATGAGGAACGCCGTACAAAATTCTTCCCTCCGCAATATAGCCGTCAGGATATGCAAAAAGCGCCTTGAGTGTTGCCGGCGGTTTTTTGCCTTTGACTCCGGCTATTTTTACCCTGTTTTCTCCTACATCTTCCAATCTCGCCGATGTTATGTCAACTATGCAATCAGGGCCGATGTAGTTTGACGGATCATGTATCTCATACAACATCTGCTCTTTAACCGTATCAGCTGATACCATTCCGCCGCTTCCCTCGGGTTTGGTTATAACGGCAGTCGCATCCTCGTAAATCTCAGCTATCGGATACCCAAGTCGTTCGAGATTTGGAACATTTTCCCAATCGCCGCTGAAGTTTCCTCCGGTTATCTGACCACCACACTCAAGAAGATGCCCTACAAGCGTTGCAAAAGCCACCTTGTCTAAATTATCAGCCTGCCAATTCATACCCGATAATATTGGTCCGGCAAAAAGCGCAGGATCGGTAATGCGTCCGGCTACAACGATATTAGCTCCACTATCTAAGGCGTCTTTGACAGGAAGTGCTCCTATATAACAGTTTGCGAAAATTATATTATTGAAAATATCCTCAGGCATCGGCTCACCGGTGTCGAGATTTTCAAATTTTAATCCCGCCTTTCTGAATTTTCCAATCTTGCCTTTTATGTCATCACCTGTAATAGTTGCAATTTTAACACTGTCAAAATCAATCGCTCTGGCAAGTTTTGCCACTTCAATTGCACCTGCACGAGAATTGAGTCCTCCTGCATTTGTAACAAGCGATAGTCCCTTATCTTTAACAAATGGAAGCAACAGCTTAGCATAAGTAACTATATCGGCAGCATATCCTTTGTCAGGATTTTTCTGTCTTGCTTTTTCCAATATTGCCAAAGTAAGCTCAGCGAGAGAGTCAAATCCCATATAGTCAACATTGCCGTATTTTGCGCTCTGAAGTGCAAACCATGGATCATCGCCGTAAAACCCCTGCCCGGCTCCAACTCTTATCATTTTACTCATAAATTCTCCTTGAAGAACCTTGAACTATTTTATACATCTTCTTAAAGATCGTTAAATCCCTGCGCAATTCTTCTTGCAATAAGCAGTTTCATCATTTCGCTTGTTCCTGCGCCAATTGTGTATAATTTTGCATCACGCCAATACATTTGAGGATAATAATCAGACACATATCCGTAGCCGCCTAAAATTTGTATAGCTTCCTCAGCGCACTTAACGGCAGCCTCAGCTGATCTTATTTTTGAAATTGCCGTTGCCGTTCTCAGCCTCTCGTCACCTTTATTTTCATTCCATAGGTTTGCAAGTTTATACAGATATGTCCTGTTAAGTTCCAGCTCGCTTAGCATATAGGCTAATTTCTCCTGCATAAGCTGATAACCGATAATAGGCTTTTTAAACTGAATGCGCTCTTTTGCATATTTGTATGCAGTATCAAGTGAGCCTTTCATCATCCCTAAATTTTCTCCTGAAAGACCTATTCGTTCTACATCAAGCCCTTCCATCATAATATGTGTGCCTTCTCCAATGCCGCGTAAAATGTTATCTTTTGACATCGGAACATCGTCAAAATGAACGATGCCTGTCGGCGATGCTCTCATTCCCATCTTATACATCTTATCAACCGTTATTTCAGGTGACTTTTCCACAACAAATGTCGTTACTCCGAGCGATTTTCCATTCTCTACCGTATCAGCGTAAGCAACAAAGATATCAGCAACCGGTGCATTGGTAATAAAAATTTTCTGACCGCGCAGGATATATTCGTCGCCGTTTTTTATCGCCTTTGTTGTCGGATGAGCGGCGTCTGAACCACGCTCAGGTTCTGTCAAACAAAGCGAAGCTATCTTCTTACCTGTGGCTATATCGGGCAGATATTTAGCTTTTTGCTCGCTGCTTCCACCTCTATTTATGACATTTCCGGCAAGAATTGAATGTGCCCCGAGACTCATAGCTACAGCAGGTGAATAAACCGCCATCTCTTCCATAATCACAGTTGCAAGCAGAGCATCCGGACCCATTCCTCCAAACTCTTCATCAATCATCATGCCGGTCAAACCCATATCGCCCATCTTGCCCCAAAGATCGTAAGGCATATTTTGAGTTTCATCCCACTTGAGGCTGTCTTTAAACTCTCTCTTGCAGAACTGCTTTACAGCCTTTTTTAGATCTTTTGCCTCATCGGTTAAAAGATCGTTAGAAATAAGCATCCATTCCTCCTTGTTTTAAGCGAAAAGCGCTTTTTTAATATCCGCTGCGCATTTTTTAACTTCAGGTATCCATTCATCAATTTTATTACTCGTAAATCTTTCAGCAGGTCCCGCAACCGATATTGCGGCAACTGCAATATTCTCGTTGTTAAGAACCGGTGCCGCCAAAGCTACGGCTCCTGAGTCAGCCTCGCCAAAGCTGACTGTGTAACCGTTTTCTCTTGTTTGCTCTATCACCTTTTTGAGTTGAGACTTGCCGAGAGTTGAATCGGTTAATTTATGATTTTTCTCCGCTATAATTTTTTCTATTCTATTTTCAGGCAAAAATGCAAGTATGGCTCTCATGGATGCTCCAACGGTAAGCGGCAGCTTTGCACCCACCGTTGTCCACAACCTAATGGCATTAGAAGATTCGAGTTTTTCAAGATAAACACCGTAGCTGCCATCAGGAACTGTTAGATGAACCGTCTCGTTAGTTGATTTTTGAAGTCTTTTTAAAAACGGAAGCGAAATGTGTCGTATGATACTTTTTTGTCTCACCACTGCGCCTAAACTAAGAAGTTTATAGCCAAGTTGAATTTGCTTCTCTTTATTTTGAAGAAGATAACCGTTTGAAAGAAGACCGCTGATAAGTCTATATGCAGTCGGCTTAGGAATATCAAGTGCACCGGATATTTTAGAAAGTGTGCAATCTTGTCCGCATGATGCCACAAACTCTAAAATCATCAACGCTTTCTTTAATGTTAAAGGAGTTGACTTTTCATCACTTATCATATATTGTCCATATACTGAAACATTATTTCAGTATATAAAAAAATATTCTGCTGTCAAGGAGGAATTATGGAAAATAAAAAACCGATAAGATTCATTACGGCCACCAGTCTATTTGACGGTCATGACGCATCTATCAACATTATTAGACGTGAGCTTGTTTCTGCAGGTGCAGAAGTTATTCATCTTGCGCATAACAGATCCGTTGAAGATATTGTCAACGCTGCAGTTGATGAAGATGCGGATGCAATTGCGATAAGCTCCTATCAGGGCGGCCATACCGAATCGTTTAAATATATGATTGATCTGCTTAGAAAAAAAGACAGGAGCGATGTGCTGGTTTTCGGCGGCGGCGGCGGAACTATTACGCCTGAGGAGATAAAAGAATTGGAAGAATACGGCGTAACAAAACTCTTCTCTCCTTACGATGGAATGAATCTCGGATTAGACGGAATGACTTCTTTGATGATCGAAAAAACTCAGGAAAGATCCCATAATAGTAACATAGAAGCTTTGATAAAAAATGTTCGGAATAAAGGATCGGCGGCAAAATTGATAAGTGCCGTAGAAGACAGAATAGATACCGATTGCGATCTTTTAATGAAAGACCTTCCCGTTACAAATAAAAAGATTCCCGTAATCGGTGTCACCGGAACCGGCGGATCAGGCAAAAGCAGCTTTATAGACGAAATTATCAGCAGATTTGCCGAAGACAGCGATATGAGAATTGCCGTTCTTGCGGTAGATCCAAGCAGACGAAAAACAGGCGGAGCACTGCTTGGCGATAGAATAAGAATGAATTCGCTGATAAGCTATCCGGATAGACTGTTTTTCAGAAGCATTGCAACAAGAATGTCAAGCCTTGCGATATCGCCCATTATTAAGTATGGCGTAAAAATTCTTAAATCAGCCGGATTTGATCTTATTATTGTAGAAACGGCAGGTATCGGACAAGCCGATACGGAGATTGTAGATCTGGTAGATTATTCCATATATCTTATGACAAGCGAATATGGGGCACCTATGCAGCTTGAAAAAATAAGTATGTTAGATTATGCAGATGCGGTTGTAATCAATAAATTTGATAAAGTAGGATCGCTAGATGCTCTGCTTTCCGTTAGAAAAATCATATCACAGCGTTTTGATGATAAGAAATTAGAAAACATGCCTGTGTATCCAACCATCTCAAGCCAATTTAACGACCAAGGTATCAATAAATTTTACAAAGTTTTAACAAACTATCTTAGCAAGTATGAATACAATATAATATCCAAAAGAAAAGCAGGCGATCCGATAATTAACCCGCTTATCCCTCAGGATAGAAAAGATTATCTTCATAGAATTGTTGAAACCGTAAAAGAGTATGCTGAAGATGCAAAAAGTCAGTCGATGGCAGCGAGCATGCTTTATAAAATCAACGGAATAACGGATAAGGTTGAAAACAAATCCGAGCTGACAAATTTGTATGATGCTGAAAAAGAAAAAATTACAAAAGAGAATTTTGAGCTTATTTCTACTTTTGATACACAGGTAGAAATGTATAAGAAACCTCAATACAGCTTCCTTATACGCGGCAAAGAGATGAAAACGGAACTTTTCAGCAAAACATTATCAGGAACAGATGTTCCTAAAATAGCCGTTCCTTCGTTTAAAGATTGGGGCGACAGATTATTATGGCAAAAGATAGAAAATTTTCCTGGCATGTTTCCATATACGGCAGGAGTATTTCCGTTTAAAAGAACATCCAAAGAGATGCCGACGCGAATGTTTGCAGGCGAAGGAACACCCGAACGAACAAATAGACGATTTCATCTTTTATCAAAAGCGCAGCCTGCCAAACGGCTTTCGGTCGCTTTTGATTCAGCTTCACTTTACGGCGAAGATCCTGCCATGCAGCCTGATATTTATGGTAAAATAGGTAATTCGGGAGTTTCAATTGCAACGCTTGACGATATGAAAAAGCTGTTTAAGGGATTTGATTTAACTGATCCCATGACATCCGTGTCAATGACAATAAACGGTCCTGCGCCCACTATGCTTGCAATGTTTTTTAACACCGCTATTGACCAAAATATAGATAAATTCGAGAAACAGAACAGCAGAGCGGCAACCGCAGCGGAACGCTCAAAAATCTATGTAGAAACGCTCAAAAATGTCAGAGGAACCGTTCAGGCGGATATTCTTAAAGAAGATCAGGCGCAAAATACATGTCTTTTTTCTACCGATTTTTCCTTAAAACTTATGGCAGATATTGAAGAATATTTTATAAAGAATGAGATAAGAAACTATTATTCGGTTTCAATATCAGGCTATCACATTGCAGAGGCTGGGGCAAATCCGATAACTCAGCTTGCACTGACACTTGCAAACGGATTTACATATGTTGAAAGTTACCTTGCAAGAGGAATGAAAATTGATGATTTCGCTAAAAATCTTTCGTTCTTTTTTTCAAACGGAATGGATATAGAATATTCGGTAATCGGAAGAGTTGCTCGCTTCATCTGGGCAGTCGCAATGAAATATCGTTATCACGCATCTGAAAGAAGCCAAAAGCTCAAGTATCACATACAAACATCAGGCAGATCGCTTCACGAACAGGAAGTACAGTTCAACGATATCAGAACCACACTTCAGGCGCTTCTCGCAATAACGGACAACTGCAATTCGCTTCACACAAACGCTTATGATGAAGCTATCACAACACCTACCGAAGAATCGGTGAGAAGAGCGCTGGCAATCCAGCTGATCATAAATAAAGAATTCGGTTTAATGAAAAATGAAAACTCCTTATCAGGGTCATTTATTGTCAATTCTTTATTTTTTCAACTTTTAGAAGCAACACTCAAAGAGTTTGAGGCAATAAATGCAAGGGGCGGGGTATTGGGAGCTATGGAAACAGGATATCAGCGTGCAAAAATTCAGGGCGAATCATTGCTTTATGAGCAAAAGAAACAGTCGGGCGAACTTCCGATAACAGGTGTAAATTACTTTTTATCAAACACAGATACGCAAACTGAATATAAACTGATCAGGTCAACAAAAGAGGAAAAAGAATCGCAGCTCAACAATTTGGCAAAATTCAAGCTGCTTCATAAAGATACGGCAAACTTAGCACTTGCCAATCTTAAAAAATCAGCTATTGAAGGTAAAAACAGCTTCAAAGAGATGATGAATTGTGTTCGCGTCGCAACATTAGGACAAATTACCCATGCACTTTTTGAAGTCGGCGGCAGTTATAGAAGAAACATGTAAATTTACTGATAGGAGGAAAAGATGGAAAACAACACGGTTTTACTGAATATTAAGGACCATATTGCTATTTTAACGCTTAATCGTCCCGATAAGCTGAACACTTTTAACATCCCTTTGGCTAAGAGGCTCAACGAATTATTGCGAAAAACTGATGAGGACGAAAATGTCCGGGTGATAGTAATAAAAGCCAACGGACGAGGTTTTTCAGCCGGCATAGATCTTAATATGTTATCGGATAAGACTCCGCTTGATTATTATACTATTACTGAATTGATGGAAGAGATGACACTAACGATCTCAAGTATGAAAAAACCTGTAATAGCTTCAGTTAGTGGTTTTGCCGTTGCAAATGGGGTAGGTTTGGCTGCTGCCGCTGATTTGGCAATAGCCGCAGAAGGAACAAAATTTGGGCTTACTGCTATAAATGTTGGGCTCTCATGTATCGGTCCGTCTGTTGCTGTTACAAGAACCATAACAAGAAAAAGGGCTCTGGAGCTGCTTCTCACGGGAAAGATGATAGATGCAAAACGGGCAGAAGAGATAGGACTTATCAATAAAATTGTTCCGCTTGATAAATTGGAAGTTGAAACCATGAAATTGGCAGAGGATCTTGCTTCAAAAAGCCCTCTGGCTATGCAGCTTACTAAGAAAGCATTCTATAAAATGGCAGATATAGAGCTTTCAAAAGCGCTTGAGATAGCTAATTATAACTTTGCTCTGCTTAACACACTTGATGATTCAAAAGAAGGAATAGATGCTTTTTTACACAAAAGAACACCCGTCTGGAAATTAAAATAACTGAATTTATGGGAGGAGAAATGAAATATCCTGAATTAGATCAACTTTCAAAAGATGAACTTATAGGAATTATTGAAGATGAAGCAAAAAACTGGCTGGCACACGATGGACTCTGGTTTCAAGCTGTCGAACGGCAATTCGGAATAGAAAAGGCAATAGAGTTCGACAAAGAAGCATGGAGCTATTTTACCGTGATAGAAGCAAAAAGAATTATGAAGCGCATTGGATTAGCAAAAGAAAGCGGCCTTGACGGCTTAAAAAAAGCACTGTCATTCAGAATGTATTGCAGAATCAACGAACAGTCAATATCGCGGGAAAACGGATCTCTCATACTAAAAATGACGAAATGCAGGGTTCAGGCGGCAAGAGAGAGAAAAGATATGGATTATTTTCCCTGTAAACCTGTTGGCATTATAGAATATAGCAAATTTGCCGAAACAATAGACAAAAGAATAAAAACCGAATGCATCGCTTGCCCGCCGGATAAAGTTGAACGCGATTTTCACTGCGGCTGGAAATTTTCAATTTAATATCAGCCAAAAGAGAGAAAACGAAATGACAGAGAATTTAGTATTAAAAAATTTGAAGACAGAAGCTCGGAAGCTGCATAAGAAAATAGCTTTGGTTACAGGTGACAATCGCGTTTGCCAAGCGGTACGTATAATAATAGAAGAACAGATAGCCGTCCCTGTTTTGGTAGGAAAAAGAACGGCTATAGAAAATGAATTTTCAAAAAAAGAGCTTGCACAATGTGAAATTGCAAATATAGACAAATTAAAAAATCAATTCGTAGAGAGGTATGAAACCAGCGTTAAAAACGCTGTCGATTATTCGGAAAATCCTGCCTATATAGCGGCAATGCTTGTTGAAACCGGATATGCAGACGGAGCCGTAGGTGGAGCTGACTGCCCGACTGCCGAGGTTGCAAGAGCAGCTTTGAAAATTATCGGAACAGTTAAAGATTCTTCCATGAGCGGAGCTTTTTTAATGATTTCAGATAATCAAAATTTGGGACATAAGGGAACATTTATTTTTTCAGACTGTGCAGTAATTCCAAGGCCCAACTCTTATCAACTGTCTCAAATTGCCGGCAATGCAGCTAACTTAGCCATATCCATAGGTATAGAGCCCTTTGTGGCACTGCTCTCTTATTCAACAAACCTAAGTGCAAAGGGAGATGAAATAAACCGCGTTAGAAAAGCAGTTGAAATTCTCAAAACAAGTGACTTTGAAGTTGATGGCGAGATGCAGCTTGATGCAGCCATAAATTATGAAGTGGCAAAAAAAAAATATCCTGAAAGCAGCGTTGCAGGCAATGCAAACGTGCTGATATTTCCCGATTTAAACAGCGGAAACATCGGATATAAACTGGCAGAAAGAATAGGTAAAATGCTGGCTATAGGTCCGCTTTTTCTTGGCATAAAAAAACCTTTCAATGATCTTTCAAGAGGCTGCTCAAGCAGTGATATAGTAAACGAGGTTGCTATAACTGCAGTTATGTCTGCAAGATGAAACGAGTTCATAAACGGTTTGACCGTATCAGGTAAGAGATTCAGAAGCAGTTCCGTTTCAATTTACTACGACGCTTATTTATTGCTATTATTTTGAGACTGCCACATCCTTCGGCTTCGCAGTGACGAAAGAGAAAAGAAAATATGGGTTAGGATAAAGCTTCTTGCTAAATCCTAAATTTTCGCAAAGCAGTCCCTCCACTCTTTTCTTTCTTTCTCTTTTGGCCTTACACAATTTGCGTTAAAAAATTCAAGTTAATATGTGTTAAGAAAAAATAATGTTTGAGCAAAAGAAGATAGAATTAGTATTTCATCCAAATTAAGTTGTTTTTCCTGCTGCATAAAAGATTACATATTGAGTGCGAGTTTTTATTTTTTTAGCATATTAACTTTAGGGCACCTCTAAAAACCCTATATGTTCTCAGCATTATAGCAGGTATGCTAATGCAAGGCAAAACTATGCAGGAGCTACTAGTAGCTTCAAGTAGTTTTA
>VAPE01014860.1_pt1 | contig 38279 bp, 34 predicted proteins | sample 3393911 | NCBI WGS metagenome assembly VAPE01 (sample SAMN08290436, study PRJNA428436) | hydrothermal vent metagenome | isolation source: Deep-sea hydrothermal vent chimney | place: Atlantic Ocean: South-mid Altantic Ridge
CTTTTTTCGGCTTGAGAATCAGCGACGCCAGCACCGGAATGATGGTGAGCGTCAACACCAACGAGCCGGCCATCGCGAAACTGATATTGAAAGCCATGGGCTTGAACAGCTTGCCCTCCAGGCCCTGCAGGCTGAACAGAGGCAGGAACACCACGATGATAATAATGATGGCGAAGGTGACGGGGTTGGCCACTTCACGCGCCGCGGTCAATACGGCGGCGGTACGATTGACCTTCTCGCCCTTCTCACGCCACTCGGCCATGATGCGAAAGGCATTTTCGGTCATCACCACCGCACCATCCACCATCATGCCGGTACCGATGGCCAGGCCCGCCAGCGACATCAGATTGGCCGTGAGTCCCGTCTCTTTCATGAAGATAAAGGCGATCAGCATCGCCAGCGGCAGGGCGGCGATCACCACGATGGCCGAACGCAGCTCACCAAGGAACAGGAACAGCACGATCGCCACCAGGATGGAGCCCTCGATCAACGCCCGCTCGGCGGTCGACACCGCCTTTTCCACCAGATCGGTGCGTTCGTAAACGGGTTTGATCACCACGCCCGCGGGCAAGGCCGACTGGGCGATGGCCGCCTTTTTCTTGACCGCGTCGACCACGTCGGCGGCATTGGTGCCGATGCGCGCCAACACCATACCCATCACCGCTTCCTTGCCGTCGCGGGTCACGGCACCGAAACGCAGCGCCGGTGCCTGCTCGATGGTCGCGACGTCGCGCAGGTACACGGGCGTGCCGGCGACCGTTTTGACCATGATATTACCGATATCACGCACGCCCGACACCAGCCCCAGCCCGCGAACCAGGTATTGCTCGGGGCCCAGGTTGACGTACTGGCCGCCCACCTGACGGTTGTTGGCCTCGATGACCTCCATGACGTCCTTGTAACGGAGTCCATATTTGATCAGACGCAGGGGGTCGATGACCACCTGGAACTGGCGCTCCCGCCCCCCCCACGACATCACATCGTCCACCCCCGGCGCGGTACGCAGAATCAACCGCACCGTCCAGTCCTGGAGGGTGCGCAGGTCCATGTCGGTCAAACCCGATTTCAGTTTTTCGTCGGCACGTTCCACCGTGTACCAGAACACCTGGCCCAGGCCCGAGGTATTGGGCCCCATCTCCGGGCGGCCATACTCCCGCGGGATACGATTGCCGACTTCCTGCAGCCGCTCCATCACCAGCCGACGGGCGAAATAGATATCCATGCTGTCTTCGAAATAGACCGACACATAGGACAGGCCGAACAGGCTCACGGAGCGGATTTCCGTCACCCCCGGCAGGCCGGCCATGCCGGACTCCACCGGAAAGGTCAGCAACTGTTCCACGTCCTCGGCGGCAAGACCGGGTGACTCGGTATAGATGTTGACCTGTGTCGGCGTCACATCCGGAAAGGCGTCGATGGGGATCGTGGTAACCGCCCGCCAGCCCAGAACTCCGACCACGAGGAAGATGATGATCACCAGAAATTTATAGCGCAGCGACGCTTCAACCAGATTATTCAGCATATCGAATCTTCCTCAGTGTCCGTGGCCTTCGCCCATCTGCGACTTGAGCACCAGAGATTTCAGCAGAAAGACCCCCTTGACGACGATCTCATCGCCTTGCGCAAGACCCGCTCTGATTTCGGTCCATCCGGCACGGGTCACCCCCGTTTCGACGGGCCGCGGATGCAATTCGTCGCCATCGACCTTGAAGACCGTCTGCGACCCTTGCATCAACACCAAGGCATCCCGGGGTACGGCGAGCAGCGGCGCCGCATCACCGGTCCGTACCGCGACATCGACATACTCGCCGGCCGGCATGATGACGTCGCTGTTGCTCACCTCGATGCGTATCGGGCGCGTGCGGGTGGCGGGGTTCAGGCGGTAGTAAAGCTGCACCACTCGGCCGGCGATCCACTTGCGGCCGTCGCGGCTGACGCGTACCGGCGTGCCCACGGCGATACGGGTTGCATCCCGCGGATCGAGTTGCGCCTCCACCCAGGGGGTCTTGACGTCCGTGAGTTCGAACAACACACGACCGCGTGCGACGAACTCGCCGGACACAAACGCATCGCCGACGACGATGCCGTCTTGCGGTGCGAACAAGTCGAACTCTCCGGTCGCACGCGACGCGTCGGCACTGCGCAGCAGCGCGCCGATCTGCGCCTTGGTCATGCCATAGGCGCGTAACGCCGCGTAGGACCGCTGACGTGCCACCTGCGCCGCCACGTAACGTTTCGCCGATACCACGCTACGACCGAGTTTCTTCACCCGGCGCCACTCGCGATCGGATTCGATCAAATCGCCTTGCGCCCCGGCGACCTCGACGCTGGACAGAGTCACCAGCGGCTGCCCCTGTTTGACGCTCTCACCCAGCCGGGCATGGCGGGCAACGATCTGGGCATCGACGCGGGGAGCGACCTGCGCCGAGCGGTACGCATTCATATGCACTTCACCCGGGGCGGTGACCACATCGCGCAAGGCCCGCCGTGTCACCTTTGCGGTCTCGATGCCCTGTGCACGGCGCTCGGCCGGTGTCATCTTTAATGCGGTTTCTTCTTCGCGAATCGTATCCCCGGTCGCTTGCGGGACAGGATCCTCGGTCGCGTGGACCCAACCCGGCAGGGCCGATCCCGTCAGCGCGAGGCCTAAAAACAGTGTCCTGACAGCAGAATTTTTCATGATCTGAATCCCGTGAAATGGATGATGTCCAAGGACCGGCAGAGGTTTACCGCCGTCGGACTTGGCCGAGCCAGGCGTTTATCCGGCCGCCGGCCGCCAGCCAGTCGGCCCAGGCCGTCCATAGACGACCCCGCACCTTCAATGCATCGGCGCGCGTATCGAGTGTCTGGTTGAGCCGCACGAGGTAGTCCGTCGCACCCATTTCGCCGGCCCGCCAGGTTCGCTCGAGCAGCGACACCTGACTGGCGAGGCTGGACCGACCGGTGCGCAGCCATGCCCCCCAGGCGCTTCGGCTGAGCCGATAACGATCGACGGCCGACAGGAGGCGTGCCCGCGCCCGGCGGTAGCGATCCCGCAGGGACTGTTCGGCCTGTGTCAGTCCCGCATCGGCGGCCTCCACTTCGGCACGGAAGTTGTTGCGCACATATAACGGGATGCTGAAAGTCAGGCCGATGGCGCCGTAGGTGTTGTGGTTTCCATTGCGAAATGCGCGTTCTTGTCCGGCATAGAGACCCACGGTGGGATCGGGTCGGCGTTCACGGATCCGCAAAGCGACCGAGGCCCGCGCGGCGCGAACCCGGGCCCGCACGGCGCGCAGCTCGGGCAGATTCGCGAGTATTGATTGCGCATCGATGGCTTGCAGCTTCGGCAAATCCGTAGGCAGCGCGGGCCAGTTGCGGCGCGGTTTGCCGACGACGGCGGCCAGGGCCTGCTCGGCCGCGGCCAGATTCGAGGCCGAACGGGATAACTGCAATACGGCCTGGGTGTGCGCGAGGCGTGCCAGATCGAGATCGATCCGATTTAAATCACCGGCCCGGCGGCGTTTCCCCGCTACATCGAGAAAGCGCTGCAGCAATTCCGCGCGTTGCCGTGCCAATCGGTTCAGAGATTGCGACGTGTGATAACGGCCCAGCGCCGCGAGCAATTCTCCGCCCAGTCGCCGGCGTACTGCCGCGTACTCCGCCCGCGCCGCGTCGAGCCTGCCGCTCGCCACGCCGGTACGCGCACCGCGCTTGTCCGCCCAGTCGATGGCCAGGCTCAACCCCAGGGTGCCGTTGCGGGTTTCGCGTTGCTCGGCGCTCACCTCCAATTGCGGATTGTAGAGCGGTCGGTCCGCGCCACGGACCCGGGCCTTGGCCGCGTTCACCGCGGCCCGCGCCGCCCGTGCACCGGGATTCTCATCCAGGGTCTCACGAACCAGATCCAGCAGCGCCGGACTCGGTGGTATCAAGGCACGGCCGTCCTGCGCCGTGGCCGTGCCGATGGTGCCGACGGCGGATAATGGTACGAGAATACTCAGCAGCCGGGCGCATACCGGCCCCCGCATGAAATGCATATTCATGGATTCAAAGCCTCCAAACGACGAGTCGAGACCGCGCGAGTACGCGCACGCGCGGAACTTCAACAAAAAATCGAATCGAGACTTAGATCTTTGGGGGACGCAGAGGGGGGGCTTGGTCGCGGGATTGAAGAGCGGTCAACCGGGACGGTCGAACCGCGTGGTCGATCTTCGGCCGGAATGAAAGCGGGCCCGGCAGCAACCCGAAATAGTGGGCGCTCTCATGACCGCTGTGGTCGCAAGGTGTGACGTCCTGGACGGCATGCCCGGAGCCATCCTCATCCGGCTGATCACCGGCCGAAAGCACCTTGCCGGGCTCGGTCGCAGCGCGCACTTCATCCATGTCCGCGATCCAAGCGAGGTTCGCGGACAAAATGAAAAAGACGAGCAATTTTGCGATGGTTTGACGCATGTCCTAAACGATCGGACCCGCCGGAGGGTCGACGGCCCTGCGCCCACCGTGCACCCCCGGGGGGGAATCGGCCCGGCGCCCGCGCCGACGCAGGGCCACCGCGTCGCGGGCGGCCTCCGGTACGGAGCGTGCCGCCCGGGTCCCGGGATCGACCTCCGGCGTCTCCGCCACCGGGGCCTTCAGCGCCGCGAGGTTATGCGATCGAACCACACGGGGGGCCGGTCGACGGTGCAGCCGCGACCGCCCGTGCGACCCGCAGGGCGCCCACGGAGACCACCGTAGAGACAGTGCGACCGGCATGACTCGAGTCCTTGGGCAACCGCGGGTCCAAGGCATCGTAGCAGATGCCTTGGACCCGATCCAGCCCGCCCACGGGCTCCTCCGGCTCCCCGCGCAAACCCGGCGATATTCCTATCTATTTGTATATTATGCAAATTGACTTGGACCGGGACGGCGCGATAGAATGAACATCTATTCAAATGCTCAATTGTTGTCAATCATACGGATCCTGCGCGACCCACCCCGATGATCGGAAAAACCACTACGGCACGCATTCGTCCCCGCCCCGCGGCGGCGCTCTCTCCCGAGCAAGCCGAGGAGTTGGCGGGGATGTTCCATCTCCTCGGGGACGTCAACCGCCTGCGCCTGATCCACGCCTGCATGGACGAGGCCGTTTGCGTGCAGGACCTCGCGGAACGCTTCGGTCTGTCCGCCTCGCTGGTCAGTCACCACCTGCGCCTGCTCAAGGCCGCGCGGCTCATGCGCGCCGAGCGCCGCGGCAAGCAGGTCTTCTATACGGCCGATGACGAGCACGTGCGCACCGTGCTCCGGGACATGACCACCCACGTCGCCGAACCGGGGCGCGACCGTGATTGAGTCGGATCCAAGGCATTGCCACCGATGAGCCACTCGCACGAACACGGCGACAGCGCCGTCTCCGGGGGCGCCAACAGCCGCCGCCTGCTCATCGCGCTGGTCCTCACCGCGACGTTCATGGTGGTCGAGGCCGCGGGCGGTGTCCTCGCGCATTCATTGGCGCTGATCGCCGACGCCGGTCATATGCTCGCCGACAGTGCGTCACTGTTCCTGGCCTGGCTCGCGGTGCGCGCCGCCCGGCGGCCCGCCGACGAACAACGCTCCTACGGCTATGAGCGCTTCCAGGTACTGGCGGCCTTTCTCAACGGGATCACGCTCCTTGCACTGAGCCTGTGGATCGTCGTCGAGGCGGCCCAACGCATGATCGCCCCGCCCGAGGTCGCCGGCGGCGTGATGGTGGTGATCGCCACGATCGGGCTGCTGGTCAACGCGGCGATGTTCCGGCTGTTGCATCACGGCGCCCACGAGGACCTGAACCTGCGCGCCGCCGCACTGCACGTGCTCGGCGATCTCCTCGGATCGGGAGCGGCGATCGTCGCCGGCGTGGTGATCCTCACGACCGGATGGATGCCGATCGATCCCCTGCTCTCCGTTCTGGTCGTGCTCCTGATCCTGCGCAGCGCCTGGCGTCTGACCCGCGAGTCCGGCCATATCCTCCTCGAAGGAGCCCCCGGGAACCTCACGCCGACCGCCCTCGGGAGCGCGGTACTCGAAGCAGTCCCGCAGGTCCGCGACGTGCACCATGTACATGCCTGGTCGCTGACCGGACGACGGCCCATGGTCACCCTACACGCGCGCCTGACCAACGGCGCCGACTCCGAGTCCTCCCTGCGGGCGATTCACGAGGCCCTGACCGCGCGGTTCGGGCTCCGTCACGTCACCGTGCAGATCGAATACGGCACCTGCACCGACGGCCACGTCACCACGCCGATCCACCAGCGCCGCTGACCGGCGGTCCGTATGCGGTCCGCGCGCCGGTCGCGCGGATTGCCGGTGCATCGAGTGGTCTGCTATCTTCATGCCCGGCTCGGGCGAATTCCCGCGCCTCGATCGGCGCATTGAAGCGGCCGGCCGGCTGCCGCGGGATCACAGGCACCGCGCCGGACCGGCGACCCCCTTTCCCCGGTGACGGAGTTCGGCACGGTGCCCACACCCGAACGGTCTTCGACTACCCGACCTGCACCCCGTGGATCGCGGGCGCGGCGCCCGGGACACCGACGCCGATGACTCCCGGGCGTACGGCGCTGATCGCGGGCGCCGCAGTGCTGGTCGTCGCCGGCTGCACGATCGGCCCACGCTACGTGCCCCCCGGTGCGCCGCCGACACAGCGCTATACCGGCGGCGCGCAGCCAAGACACACCGTCGCGAGTGCCGCGGGCGCGGCCCAGCACTTCGTCTACGGCGAGAAGCTGAACGCGCAGTGGTGGACACTGTTCCGTTCCACCGAGCTCGACCGGCTGCTGCGAACCACCCTGCGACGCAATCCCACACTGAAGGCGGCGCGGGCGACACTGCGCCAGGCACAAGCCACCCTGGAGGCCGATGAGGGCGTGTTCTATCCGCAGGTCAGCGGGCAACTCGGCGCGAAGCGCCAGCGCTTTTCCGGGGCGGTGTTCGGCGGCGGCCTCCCCTCGCGGATCTTCAACCTCTACACCGGCGGGCTCGACGTCACCTACTATCCCGACTTCTTCGGTGCCAACCGCCTCGTCTACCGCCAACAGAAGGCGCGGATCGACTACCGGCGATTTCAGATGCAGGCCGCCTACCTGACCCTCGAGTCCAACGTGGTCTCGCTCGCCATCACCGCCGCGGAACTCCGCGAACAGATCCGCGCGACCCACACCATTCTCGCCGACGAGCGGACACTGCTGGCCCTGACCGGACAGCGCTACCGGCTGGGGGCGGTGCCGTATCTGGACGTCATAGACCAGCGCAGCCGGCTCGCCGTCACCCGCGCCGGGCTGCCTCCCCTAGAGCAACGCCTGGCCCGGACCCGCCACCAGCTCGCGATCCTGGCCGGCGAGTACCCCTCCCAATGGAAGGGTTACGCGTGGACACTCGACGAACTCCGGCTCCCGGTGGAACTGCCTGTGAGCCTGCCCTCGACCCTCGTGCAGCAACGCCCGGACATCCGCGCCGCCGAGGCGCAGATGCGCGCGGCCAACGCCCAGGTCGGAATCGACACCGCGCGCATGTACCCGGTGGTGTCGCTGACGGCGAGCTTCGGACAGCAAGGCGCCCTGCCCCGGAAGCTCTTCGACTCCGCGGGCAACGTCTGGGGCCTCGCGGCCGACCTGACCCAACCGCTGTTCCAGGGCGGCCTCCTGCGCGCCCAACGCCGCGCCTCGCGGGAGGCCTATCGCGCCATGGCCGTGGACTACCGCAAGACGGTGCTCGGCGCCTTCGCCCAGGTCGCCGACGCGCTGCGTGCCGTGGAGAACGGCGCCCGCACGCTACGGGCGCAGCAGCAGGCGCTCGACGCCGCACGCGAGGCGCTGGGTCTCGCGCGCTCGCAGTACGCGGCCGGGGCCGTCGATTATCTGCGGGTACTCGACGCGCAGATCGCCTTCCGTAACGCCCGCATCCACACCCTGCAGGCCCGGGCCGGGCGCCTGCGTGATACTACGGCACTGTTCGCGGCGATCGGCGGCGGGTGGTGGCCGCAGCCGGGCGGCGCCAAGGCATCGGCGGGCGTCGGGCACGGTGATCGCAGCGGACCGACACCGCACGCATCGAAGGCCGCGGCCAACAAGAGAGGAACCCCATGAAGAAGCGCATGGCCCTCATGCTGCTCGTGCTCGCGCTGGTCTTCGGCGGCATCTTCGCCTGGAAGGCCTTCGTCGGCCACATGATGCGTCAGATGCTGGCCCACCGGGCGGTACCCCCCGCGGTCTCGGTGGCCACCGCCCGGCTCGCCGAGTGGGCGCCGCAGCTGCGATCGGTGGCGAGCCTGAGCGCGGTGCGGGGGGTGGAAGTCTCGACCCCGCTGGCGGGTAAGATCACCCGCATCCTGTTTCGCTCCGGCGAGCGGGTACGCAAGGGCCGGCTCCTCGTGCAGATCGACGACAGCAGCCAGAAGGCGCAGTTGCGTCACGACCGGGCGCTCGCGCGCCTGGCGCGCATCAACCTGAAACGCGCAAAGCGGTTGTTCCGCCACAAGGCCGCGAGCCGGGCCGACTTCGACACCGCGCAAGCGGACTACGATGCCGCGCTCGCCCAAGTGGAAAACGACCGCACGCTGCTGCGCAAGCTTGCGGTGCGCGCGCCCTTCGCCGGCGTGCTGGGCATCCGCGAGGTGGACCTCGGCCAGTACGTCGACCCCGGCCGGGCCCTCGTCGGGCTGCAGTCGTGGACTCCCCTCTATGTCGACTTCACGCTCCCGCAACAGTACCTGCCCGAGGTGCGCACGGGCGACCGGATCACGTTGCGCGTGAATGCCTATCCGAAGGCGTCCTTCACCGGAACGGTGCGGGCCATCGGCTCACGGATCGATCCGGCGACGCGCAACTTCCGCGTGCGCGCCCGGGTGGGCAACCCCGACCACCGGCTGCGTCCCGGGATGTTCGGGACCGTCACACTGGTCCGGTCGGTACGGCACGAGGTGCTGGTGGTGCCGGTGACCGCCATCGCCTACAACACTTACGGGGACTACGTATACGTGGTCGAGAAGACCGGGAAGGCGGGCAAGCCGGTCCTGATCGTGCACCGGCGTCTCGTGAGCGTCGGTGTGCAACGAGGGGAACGGGTCGAGGTGACCAAGGGACTGAAGCCCGGCGAACGGGTGGTGAGCGCCGGACAGATCAAGCTGCACAACGGTTCCGTGGTGGTGATCGGCGGCGGGAGCGGTACGGGGCGCAGCGATGCGACTCACTGACCTGTTCATCCGGAGACCGGTCCTCGCCGTCTCCCTCAACCTGGTCATCCTGCTGCTCGGGGTGCGCTCGTTCCTCGGCATGACCGTGCGCGAATACCCGAAACTGACCAACACCGTGATCGCGGTGACCACCGCCTACCCCGGCGCCAGCCCCGGCACCGTGCAGGGCTTCATCACCACCCTCCTGGAAAAGGCGGTCGCGAGCGCGCCGGACATCGACTATATGACCTCCACCAGTTCCCAGGGGGTCTCCGCCATCCGGGTCTACATGAAGCTCAACTCGGATCCCAACGCGGCCCTCACGCAGGTGATCGCCAAGGTCAACCAAGTCCGCAACCAACTCCCTCCGCGGAGCGAGTCGCCGGTCGTAAAGGAGACCGAGGGCAGCTCCACGGCGCTGATGTACCTGGCGTTCTACAGCCGGACCATGAGTTCGCAGCAGATCGCCGACTACCTGAACCGCGTGGTCCAGCCGAAGATCCAGGGCGTCGCGGGCGTGGGACAGGCGCAGATCCTGCCGGCGGGCTCCGGCAACGGCAACACCTTCGCGATGCGCGCCTGGCTCAATCCGCAGAAGATGGCCGCGCTCGGGATCACACCCGCCCAGGTCGCCGCCGCCCTGGCCTCCAACGACCTGGTCTCCGCGATCGGCCGCACCAAGGGACCCGACGTCGCGATGACCATCCGCGCGACCACCAGTCTGCACTCGGTGCAGGCGTTTCGCAAACTCGTGGTCGCGCAACGCAACGGCACCCAGATCCACCTGAGCGACGTCGCCGACGTGGAACTCGGCGCCGAAAACTACAATCAGTCCGTGTACTTCAAGGGACAACCGGCCACCTTCATCGGCGTGACCCCCACCCCGTCCGCGAACGCCCTGACGGTGGCCGACGGCGTTCACAAGGTCTTCAACGAGATCCGGAAGGATTTCCCGCCCGGCCTGCGCGCCGGCATCCCCTACGACGGAAGCGTGTACATCCGCGCCTCGATCCACGAGGTCGCATACACCATCGCCATCACCCTGGGCGTGGTGGTGTTGGTGATCTACCTGTTCCTCGGCTCGTTCCGCTCGCTGCTGATCCCGGCGGTCGCCATCCCGCTGTCGATCGTCGGCGCCGGGCTGATCATGCTCGCACTGCACTTCACCCTGAACCTGATGACGCTGCTCGCCATCGTGCTCGCCATCGGACTGGTGGTGGACGACGCCATCATCGTCGTCGAAAACATCCATCGCCACATCGAGGAAGGCAGGCGCCCGTTCGATGCCGCCGTTCAGAGCGCCCGCGAGCTGACGCTGCCGATCGTGGTCATGTCCACCACCCTGATCGCGGTGTTCGCACCGATCGGATTCATGGGCGGGCTGGTCGGCAACCTGTTCAGCGAGTTCGCCTTCACCCTGGCCGCGAGCGTCCTGATCTCCATGGTGGTCGCGCTGACGTTGTCGCCCGTCATGGGTTCGCGGGTTCTGCGCCGCACCCCGCCGCGCGGATTCAGCCATTTCCTGGACCGGACCTTCGGGCGGCTGCGCGCCCGTTACACCCGTTCACTGCACGGCGTGCTCGACTACCGCCCGGTCGTCCTGGTGTTCTCCGCCGTGATTCTCGCGAGCATCTTCTTCCTGTTCACCAGTACCCGTCAGGAACTCGCTCCCACCGAGGACCAGGGGATTCTGTTCGTGCAGGGCAAGGGACCGCCGACCGCCACCCTGCACTACCTGGAGCACTACTCGAAACAGATGCTGCGGATCTTCGATTCCTTCCCCGAGGAGCATATGACCTTCCTGGTGAACGGGATCGCGCCGGGCGGCGGCGCCGGCAGCAACAGCGCCTTCGGCGGCATGCTCCTCAAACCCTGGGGCGAGCGCACGAGGTCCCAGATGCAGATCCAGCCGCTGCTCCAGCACAAGCTCGACGGCATCACCGGGCTCAAGGCCGTGACTTTCCCGCGGCCTTCGGTCCCAGGCTCCGCGGGCGGGCTGCCGATCCAGTTCGTCGTCAAGGCGAACGCCGACTACCGGCAGATCAACACCGTCGCCGACCGGTTGCTGGACCGCGCCAGGCGCAGCGGGATGTTCATATTCCTCGACAAGGACCTGAAATTCGACAACCCCGAAGTGGTGGTGTCCATCGACCGCCCGATGGCCGCCGACCTCGGGCTCACCATGCGCGATATAACCGGTGACCTTCAGCCCCTGCTCGGCGGCAACTACATCAACCGCTTCAGCATGGCCGGACAGAGCTACAAGGTGATCCCGCAGGTGCCGAACCGCTTCCGAGCGCGCCCCGACCTGCTCAAGCAGTACTACATACGCACCGCGTCCGGGACGCTGGTACCGCTGTCCACCGTCGTCTCGCTGCACACCGAGGTGCAACCCGACTATCTCCCGCAGTTCCAGCAGCTCAATTCCGCGACCCTCCTGGGCGTCATGATGCCGGGCGTGACCATCGGACAGGCACTGACCTACCTGAAGGACACGGCGAAAAAACTGTTTCCGCCGGGTTTCGAGATGGACTACTCCAGCATCTCGCGACAGTACATGCAGCAGGGCGGCGCGGCGCTGGTGATCTTCGTGCTCGCGATCATTCTCGTCTACCTGCTGCTCGCCGCGCAGTTCGAGAGCTTCCGCGACCCGCTGATCGTGATGACCACCGTGCCCATGTCCATCTGCGGCGCCCTCATCTTCCTGAGCCTGGGTGCGGCCACGCTCAACATCTACACACAGGTCGGACTGCTCACCCTGATCGGCCTCATCACCAAACAGGGGATCCTCATCGTGCAGTTCGCAAACGACCTGCAACGCCACAAGGGTCTCACCCGCCGCGAGGCGGTGGAGCAGGCCTCGAGCGTGCGCCTGCGCCCGATCCTGATGACCACCGGCGCCATGGTCTTCGGCGTCATTCCGTTGCTGGTCGCGACCGGAGCGGGCGCGGTCAGCCGCTTCGACATGGGCCTGGTGATCGCCACCGGCCTGTCCATCGGCGCCTTGTTCTCGCTCTACGTGGTCCCGACCTTCTACACCTATCTGGCAAAAGACCACGCCGCGGAAGCGGCGGCCGACGCGCATCCCGCCTCCCCGGAAGCCGGATAGGCGCCCGTTTGCACGATCATGCGGTTGCGGCGCGCGAATCGACGCCTCGTGCGCCGCCGCGCATACCCCGCCCCTTCGCGGTTTACACGCGGGCATAAACGCCCGGACCGGCTCCGGCGGGCGGGATTGGTTGAAACCGTGAAGGGGGCCGGCACTGCACGCCGAAGCCTGAACCGCTTCCGGGCGGGGTCGAATCGCAGTCCATTAATTGCATTTCGCAGTGCATAAAATGCATTAGCGGTGTTTTTGCACAACCAGCCCGCTCCGGCGGGCGGTCTTGCCCCCGGTGCGGCCACATGGGTTGCGCTTGGTCCGCCACCTTACACGGGCTACAGGGTGCGCGGGTGGAAAGAAGATTGAAGCCCGACGCAAAAAAGGCTAAACTGCCTGGCGTTCAAACAAATTGAGGCGCGAGTTCACGTCTCAATGGCAATAAATGCGAAAGGTTCTTGTCAGCCTCTTGATGATTCAGGCCATCGTGACTCTTGCAGTCGCAGGTGGTTTTTTTGCATATACGCGGCTCGGTATGGCGGTCGCGGCGCTTTACGGCGGCGGGATCGGCTTGGTGGTGTCGGTTCTGCTCGCATGGCGGATGGATCGAGCCTCGCGGCCGGGAGCCGGAGTCGCAGGTTTGTTCCTGGGAGCGCTGGAACGAATGGTGTTCGTGATTGCGGCTTTTGCGGTCGGCTTGGCGGTGATGAAGCTTGCTCCACTGGCTTTGATCGCGGGTTTTATAGGCGCCGAATTCGCCTATTACATCGCCGCCGGTTTGTTCCGGCGACACGCTTGAAAAAGGACCGAGGAATCCGATGACGGTCAAGGGCACCGAAAGCGCGGGCGAGTACATTACCCACCATCTGACCGACTGGTGCCTGGGCTGCAATCCGCAGACCCATCAACCGAACGGTTTGGTGGACTTTCATGCCTTCACGCTCGACCTGATTCTGATCTCCCTGATCTTCGCCGTGGGCCTGTGCTTCATTGCCTGGCGCATGGGGCGCAAGCTGAGCATGGACAACCCCGGCCGCGTTCAACTCGCAATCGAGTCGATGGTGGAGTACATCACCGATCAGATGCGCGAAGTATTCCCGGAGGTGAATCATTACGTGGGGGCGATGGCGCTCACGATCTTCTCCTGGGTTTTTCTGATGAATCTGATGGATCTGATCCCGGTGGATCTGATTCCGACGATCGCGGCCCAGGTCGGCTTTCATTTCTTCGGAATGGAGACCGTGTATTTTCGCGATGTGCCGACGGCGGCCCTCGATACTCCGTTTGCCATGTCGATCGTGATTTTCGTGCTGATGGTCGCCTACCAGTTGAAGGCGAACGGCGTGCGAGGTTACCTCAAGCGCTTTCTGCTTCATCCCTACGGCAAGTACGGCGGTCCGGCCAATATCGTGACGACCCTGATCGACGATTTGTCGAAGCTGGTGAGTCTGGCCCTGCGACTGTTCGGTAACATGTTCGCCGGGGAGTTGATTTTCGCCCTGTTGGCCCTGCTCACGTTCTCTGCGCTGAATCCGCCCAGTTGGAGCGCCGCGGTCTGGATGCCGGCACAGTTTGTAGCGGGGATCGCGTGGAGCATATTCGACCTGCTGATCGCCACGCTTCAAGCCTTTATCTTCGGGGTGCTGGCGATCGTCTATCTGGGCATGGCACAACAGACGGCGGAGCATTGACCTGATTTTCATGCGATCGTGGAGCAATCGCCAACTACCAACGGATTATCCAAGGAGTAACCAAGTGAATCCAAGCCTTATTGCAGAAATTGTTACCGGCACGGCCGTCGCCGTCGGCGCCATGTTCGCTGCGGCGGGTCTGGGCTCGGCCATCGGCTGGGGCCTGATTACCGCCAAGACGCTAGAAGGTATTGCGCGTCAGCCCGAAATGCGCGGTCCGTTGATGGTGAACATGTTTATTTTCGCCGGCCTGATGGAGTCCTTCCCGTTCATCCTGTTCGGCATATCCATGTGGTTTCTGTTCGCGAACCCCTTCGTCAGCACTTTTACCCGACTGGCCGCCACTGCTGCGGGCCACTAGAAACGGTTTTGTGCTTTAACGCGAGAACGCCATGGTAGCCCTTACCGGAACGTTATTGGTTCAGATCCTTGTCTTTCTGACTCTGATCTGGTTTATTAAGGCCTTCCTCTGGAAGCCTTTGATCGGTGTGATGGATGACCGCAAGAAGCATATTGCGGACGGCATCGCCGCAGCCGAGCAGGGGCGCAAGGAACTCGAGCGAGCCGAGACACAGGTCGAGCGGGCCATTGAAGAGGCACGCCAGCGAGCGAACGAGATCGTCGACAATTCCAACCGCCGCGCGCGGGAGATTGTCGCGTCCGCGCGCGGGGAGGCCGAGGCCGAGCGCGGACGCGAACTCGAGCGGGCGCGCGAGGAGATCGATCAGATGGTGCGCCAGGCGCGCGAGACCTTGCGAGGTGACTTCGCCCGCATCTCGGTCGCCGCCGCCGGCAAGATACTCGGGCGCGAACTCGATCCCAAGGCGCATGCATCGCTCGTCGACGAGTTTGCGGAAGAGCTCTTCTAAATGGCCGATCTCACCACCCTCGCCCGGCCCTATGCCCGTGCCGCATTCGAGTATGCACACGAGCGGGATGAGCTCTCGCAATGGCGGGACTTCCTCGTACGCCTTGCGGAATTGATTGCGCTCGCGCCGGTACGTGATCTGATTACGAGTCCCGCTGTGGGGCGCGCCGAGCGTGCCGAACTGCTCGGCGAGCTGGTCGATGGGCATCTGCCCTCCGGTGGAGCGAATTTGCTGCGCCTGATGGCCGATACCGGTCGGCTGCAGGCACTGCCCGCTCTTGCCGCGGAGTTCGCGCAGCTCGCGGCGAAGGCCGAGACCACGGTCAAGGTCGTCATCGAAACCGCGGTGCCGCTCGATAAGGCGCAGTCCGAGCGCTTGCTCGACGCGCTCTCCCGACGGCTCGATTGCAAGATCGAGGCGCACTTCGAAGTGGTGCCGGAAATTATCGGCGGTGTCGTCATACGTGCCGACGACCACGTCATTGACGGCTCGATTGCCACCCGGCTACAGCGCCTCGCACGCGTCATGGCCGCATAAGAAACCTCACAGGACCCGTTCATATGGATCAGCTCAACCCTTCCGAGATCACCGCGCTCATCAAGGAACGTATCGAGGGCTTCAAGCCCGCTACGGAGGAACGCAACATCGGCACGGTGGTCACCGTCTCCGACGGTATCGTGCGCATCCACGGCCTGGGTGATGTGCGGTACGGGGAGATGATCGAGTTCGAGGGCGAGGTGTACGGCCTCGCGCTCAACCTCGAACGCGACTCGGTCGGCGCCGTGGTGCTTGGCGATTACGTCGGCATTGCCGAGGGCAGCACGGTCAAGACCACCGGGCGCATTCTCGAGGTGCCCGTCGGCGAGGCGCTCGCCGGGCGCGTGGTGGATGCGCTCGGACGCCCGCTCGACGGCAAGGGTCCGATCAAGACCGAACAGACTTACCCGATCGAGCAGGTCGCCCCGGGGGTCATCGCCCGCCAGTCCGTCTCCCAACCGGTGCAGACCGGGCTCAAGTCGGTGGACGCCATGGTGCCGGTCGGCCGCGGCCAGCGCGAACTCATCATCGGTGACCGCCAGACCGGCAAAACCGCGGTCGCCCTGGACACCATCATCAACCAGCGCGGCACCGGCATCCTGTGCATTTACGTTGCGGTGGGACAGAAGGCCTCCTCGGTTGCGGGCGTGGTTGCGAAGCTGAGAGAAAACGACTCGCTCGAACACACGATCGTGGTTGTCGCCTCGGCGGCCGAATCCGCCGCAATGCAGTACATCGCCCCCTACGCCGGCTGCGCCATGGGCGAGTACTTCCGCGACAACGGCCGCGATGCGCTGATCATCTACGACGATCTCACCAAGCAGGCATGGGCGTACCGGCAGATCTCGCTCCTGCTGCGCCGCCCGCCCGGACGCGAAGCATATCCGGGCGACATATTCTATCTGCACTCGCGCCTGCTCGAACGTGCCGCGCGTGTGAACGTCGAGTATGTCGAACGTCACACCAAAGGCAAGGTGAAGGGTAAAACCGGCTCGCTCACGGCGCTTCCGATCATCGAGACCCAGGCGGGCGACGTGTCCGCCTTCGTGCCGACGAACGTGATCTCCATCACCGACGGGCAGATCTTCCTGGAATCGGATCTGTTCAACGCCGGCATTCGCCCGGCGATCAATGCGGGGCTTTCCGTATCGCGGGTCGGCGGTGCGGCACAGACCAAGATCATCAAGAAACTCGGCGGCAGCATTCGTCTCGCGCTCGCGCAATATCGCGAACTCGCGGCCTTCGCGCAGTTCGCCTCGGATCTCGACGAGGCGACCCGGCGGCAGCTTGAACGCGGCAAGCGAGTGACCGAATTGATGAAACAGAAGCAGTACTCGCCGCTTTCGGTCGCCGAAGTCGCCTTCTCGCTCTACGCCGTGAACGAGGGCTTCCTCGATGATCTCGAAATAGAAAAGATCGGTGTCTTCGAGGCGGCACTGCACGATTACCTGCGCTCCGAGCGGAAAGATCTCCTTGACCGCATCAATACGAGCGGCGACTACGACGACAAGATGGCCGCCGTCATGCACGAGGCGGTGGAACACTTCAAGGCCCATCGGGCCTGGTAGGGGACAGGCGGTGGCCGCTGGCAAGGAAATTCGCACCAAGATCGGGAGTATTCGGAATACCCAGAAGATCACCAAGGCGATGGAAATGGTCGCGGCGAGCAAGATGCGCCGCGCCCAGGAACATATGGCCGCCGCACGCCCCTATGCCGAGCGAATCCGGGTGGTCGCAAGCCATATCGCGCTGGCCCATCCCGAGTATCGGCATCCGTTCCTTGTGGAGCGTGAGACGCGCAATATCGGTATCATCGTGGTTGCGACCGACCGGGGACTTTGCGGCGGACTGAACATCAACCTTTTCCGGTGCGCGCTTCAGGCCGCGAGCGAGTGGCAGGAAAAGGGGGTGGGGCTCAAGTTTGCGCTCATCGGTGCGAAGGCGGGCGCCTTCTTCCGGCATATAGGCGGCGAGGTGCTCGCCCAAGCCGATCACCTGGGAGATCGCCCGGTGATGGAGCAACTCATCGGTGTGGTGGGCGCGATGCTTTCCGCCTACGACAAGGGCGAGATCGATCGCCTGTTGATCGTGGAGAATCGCTTCGTCAACACCATGAGCCAGCATCCAAGCGTGGCGTCGCTGCTGCCCATCCCGCCGGCCGAAGACACGCGCATGCACCACCAGTGGGATTACATCTACGAACCCGAAGCACGCGAGGTGCTCGACGAGGTGCTGCGCCGCTACATCGAGTCGCAGGTGCTCCAGGCCGTTTCGGAGAATGTGGCCTGCGAGATGGCCGCGCGGATGGTGGCCATGAAGAGCGCATCGGACAACGCGGGCGAACTGATCGAAGAGCTACAGCTCATCTACAACAAGGCGCGTCAGGCGGCGATCACGCAGGAGATCGCGGAGATTGTGGGCGGCGCGGCCGCGGTTTGATTTTTTGGCAAGACGCCGCCGCCCGCCTCAAACACGGTTCAAGGAATAGAGAGAGAAACGAATGAGCAACGGAGAAATCGTTCAGGTCATTGGTGCCGTCATTGACGTGGAGTTCCCGCGCGAAGAGGTGCCCAGGGTTTATCAGGCACTCAAGCTCGAGGAAGGCGATCTGGTGCTGGAAGTTCAGCAGCAGCTGGGCGATGGAGTGGTGCGCACGATTGCAATGGGCACCAGCGAAGGCATCACTCGCGGCATGAAAGTCATCAACACCGGTGAGTACATCACTGTTCCGGTCGGCCAATCGACCTTGGGGCGAATCATGAATGTACTGGGCGAACCGGTGGACGAGGCGGGGCCGATCGAAACCAAGGAGCACTGGCCGATCCACCGCAAGCCGCCGAGCTTCGAAGAGCAGACCGGCAGTCAGGAACTGCTGGAAACCGGCATCAAGGTCATCGATCTCCTGTGCCCGTTCGCCAAGGGCGGCAAGGTAGGGCTCTTTGGCGGTGCGGGCGTCGGCAAGACCGTGAACATGCTGGAACTGATCCACAATATCGCGACCGAGCACTCCGGACTTTCCGTCTTTGTCGGTGTCGGCGAGCGCACCCGCGAGGGCAACGATTTCTACTACGAGATGAAGGAATCGAAGGTTATCGACAAAGTGGCAATGGTCTACGGGCAGATGAACGAGCCGCCCGGCAACCGTTTGCGCGTCGGATTGACCGGACTCACCCTGGCCGAGTATTTTCGTGATGAAGGCCACGATGTGCTCATGTTCATCGACAATATCTATCGCTATACCCTGGCGGGCGTGGAAGTCTCGGCGCTGCTCGGGCGCATGCCGTCGGCGGTGGGTTATCAGCCGACGCTCGCCGAGGAAATGGGCCAGCTTCAGGAGCGCATCACCTCGACGAAGTCCGGTTCCATCACCTCGGTGCAGGCCGTGTACGTGCCCGCCGACGATCTCACCGATCCGTCACCGGCGACCACCTTCGCGCACCTGGACGGGACCGTCGTGCTTTCGCGCCAGATCGCCGAACAGGGCATCTATCCCGCGGTGGATCCGCTCGATTCCACCAGCCGTCAGCTCGACCCCAACGTGATCGGCCAGGAGCACTACGATATCGCCCGCGCAGTGCAGGCGACGTTGCAGCGTTTCAAGGAATTGCGCGACATCATCGCCATTCTCGGAATGGATGAGCTCTCCGAAGAAGACAAGCTCATCGTCACCCGGGCGCGAAAGATTCAGCGTTTCCTCTCCCAGCCCTTCTTCGTCGCCGAGGTCTTCACCGGCTCGCCCGGTAAGTATGTGCCGGTCGCCGAGACCATTCGCGGCTTCAAGGGCATTGTCGAGGGTGAATACGACAGCTTGCCCGAGCAGGCGTTCTATATGGTCGGCGGTATCGAAGAGGCGGTCGCCAAGGCGAAGGAAGCCGCATAGTGTCCACTATCCGCGTCAACATCGTTAGTGCCGACGAAGCAATCTTTGACGGCGAGGCCGAGATGGTCTTTGCGCCGGCGGTGATGGGCGAGGTCGGCATACTGCCCAAGCACACGCCGCTATTGACGCAGTTGCGACCGGGCGCGGTGCGCGTGCGCCTGGGGGCGGGCGAGGAACGAAGCTTCTTCGTCTCGGGCGGCATTCTCGAGGTGCAGCCGCACATGGTTTCGGTGCTTGCCGATACGGCCGTGCGCGCGCACGATCTCGACGAACAGGCCGTGCTGGAGGCGAAACAGCGTGCCGAAGACACGCTTGCCGAGCGGCGCAAGGAAGGGGTCGATCTGGGCCATGCCAAGGCCGAGCTGGCCGAGGCCCTCGCCCGCTTGCGCCTGATTCAGTATCTGCGTGAGCGCGATCTGCGGCACTGAGCTTTACCTGCACTCGCGGCAAGAGACCGCGCCGCGAAACCGCTGGAGGCCGGCCGCGCATCCGGCCTCCTCCAAGCCGGGGAGTCGCCCGTCTACGCGCTCATGCGACTGCGCGCGAATCGGCGCGGCGCGCATACCCCGTACCGTCGCCGCCCCTGCGCGGTTTACGCGGGACTCGACATCCTCCCCCGGCCAAGCGGGGGGATTCCGGTGACCGCCGATGCGGTCGCGGGTGGTGCTCCCTCACGGTTTCCCACAGGTTCCTGCTTCACGGCGGGCCCGACTGCACCCATCCTCCACAGGCCGGCACGCGATGCCGCCCGCCCGGGTGTTCTTCGCGGCGATCAATCCCGTGTGCTTGCGCCGCGATGCCGCGCCTCGCGCAGCAGGTTTGCCGCGCGCACCATGTTCGCGAGCGCCGCGTCGACCTCCGGCCACGCGCGGGTCTTGAGCCCGCAGTCGGGGTTCACCCACAGCCTCTGCGGCGGGATGAGCCGCGCCGCCTTCTCCAGCAGGGCGATCATCTCCTCCACCGGGGGCACCCTGGGCGAGTGGATGTCGAAGACGCCGGGACCGATCTCGTTCGGATACTCGAAATCCCGGAACGCCTCGAGCAACTCCATGCGCGAGCGTGAGGTCTCGATGGTGATCACGTCGGCGTCGAGCGCGGCGATCGCCTCCAGGATGTCGTTGAACTCCGCGTAGCACATGTGCGTGTGGATCTGGGTCTCGTCACGCACGCCGCTGGAGGCGATACGGAAACAGCGCGCGGCCCAATCCAGATACGCGGGACGCTCGGCGCCCCGCAGCGGCAGCCCCTCGCGAAACGCCGGCTCGTCGATCTGGATGATCGGGATCCCGGCCGCCTCCAGGTCCGCAACTTCATCGCGCAGGGCGAGTGCAAGCTGCCTACACGTGCGTTCGCGCGGCTGGTCATCGCGCACGAACGACCACTGCAGGATGGTCACCGGTCCCGTGAGCATGCCCTTGACCGGTCGCGCGGTGAGGGACTGGGCGTAGGCGATCCATTCCACGGTCATCGGGCCGCGGCGCTGCACGTCCCCGTAGAGGATCGGCGGGCGAACGCAACGGGACCCGTAGCTCTGCACCCAGCCGTTCTGCGTGAGCGCAAACCCGTCGAGCATTTCGCCGAAGTATTCCACCATGTCCGTGCGCTCCGGCTCGCCGTGCACCAGCACGTCCAGGCCCAAAGCCTCCTGACGCGCGATGATCCGTGCGATCTCCTCGCGCATACGCTCCCGGTAGGCGTCGGCATCGAGCACTCCACGGCGGAAGTCCCGTCGCGCCCGGCGGATCTCCGCGGTCTGCGGAAACGAGCCGATGGTGGTGGTCGGAAACTCGGGCAACGCGAGCCGGCGGCGTTGCGCCTCGCGCCGCCGGGCATACGGGCTCGCCCGGTGCGCCCACGCCTGCGTCACGGCCGCGAGCCGCTGCTCGACCGCCGGGCGGTGGATGCGCGCCGATCGCCGTCGTTCCTGCACGGCACGGCGTGCGGCCTCGATCTCCTGCGCCGCCGCGTGTTCGCCTTCCAACAGGGCGCGGCGCAGCACCACCAGTTCATCGAGTTTCTGTACCGCGAACGCGAACCATTCGCGCAGCTCGGGATCGAGCGCGGTCTCCGCGTCCAGGTCGACCGGAACGTGCAGCAGCGAGCACGAGGGGGCGAGCCACAGCCGCTCCCCAAGGCGCTCGCGCGCCGGACGCAGGCGCTCCAACACCGGATCCGGATCGGTGCGCCACACGTTGCGCCCGTCGACGACACCGGCGGAGAGGACCTTGTAGGCCGGAAGTCGGTCGAGCACGGCGTCGAGCTGTTCCGGGGCCCGGACCAGATCGACGTGCAGACCGTCTACCGGGAGCCGGCAGGCAAGCCCCAGTTGCGCGTCCAATCCGCCGAAGTAGGTGGCGACCATGCGATGCAGCCCCGGCACCTGCAAGCGAGAGTACGCCGATTCGAAGGCGTCGCACCAGGACCGCGGCAGGTCCAGCACCAGGATCGGCTCGTCGAGCTGCACCCACTCGACCCCCTGCGCCGCGAGGCGGGTGAGGATCTCGCCGTAGACGGGCAAAAGCCGGTCCAACAGACCCAGGCGATCGAACGGAGCACCCGCATTCTTGCCCAGCCACAGGTAGGTCAAGGGGCCCGGAATCACGGCCTTCACGCGATAGCCCAGGGCGCGGGCCTCGGCGGCCTGCTCGAACAGCTCCGATCCGCAGAGCTGGAACGACTGCCCGGCGGCGAACTCGGGGACCAGGTAGTGGTAGTTGGTGTCGAACCACTTGGTCATCTCGCAGGCCGGCACGTCGGCGCTGCCGCGGCCCCCGCGTCCGCGCGCCATGCGGAAATAGGTCTCCAGGGAAACCGGGCCGTCCACCGGTCCGAAGCGTTCCGGGACGACGCCCAGGAGCGCCGAAAAATCCAGGATGTGATCGTACCAGGAGAAATCCCCCACGGTCACCAGATCGAGCCCGGCCTCGGCCTGGCGGTGCCAGACGTCGCGACGCAGCGTAGCCCCCACGGCGCGCAGCCCCCCCTCGTCCAATTCGTCGCGCCAGTGACGTTCCAGGGCGCGTTTGAGTTCGCGCTGCAAGCCGATTCGGGGGAAACCGAGGGTATGTACCAAGCTCATCGCGCCGTCTCCCTATTAGTGATGATCGTAGTCCGGGTTGCGGAGAAGTCTGGCCGAAGAGCATGAAGTGAATCAAGCTCTTTGTTTTCAGTTGCTATATGAATTATATTCATATCGATGATCGAGATCCGCCACCTTCGAACCCTGACCGCGCTACGCGAGGCCGGCACCCTGGCCGGTGCGGCGGTCCGCCTGCACCTCACCCAGTCGGCGCTCTCGCACCAGATCCGTTCGCTGGAAGGACGCCTTGGGCTGCCCCTGTTGCACCGGGCGCGGCGGCCGTTGCGTTTCACGGCGGCGGGGGACCGGCTATTGACCCTCGCGGACCGCTTGCTGCCGGCGCTGGAGATCACGTGCCGGGAACTGGAACGCATGGGCGCCGGACGCGCCGGGCGCCTGCATCTGGCGATCGAATGCCATAGCTGCTTCGATTGGCTGATGCCCGCCATGGATGTCTACCGACCGCGCTGGCCGGAGGTCGAGATCGATCTGTCGCTGGCGTACAGCTTCGAGCCGCTGCCGGCGCTGGCGCGCGGCGACCTGGACCTGATCATCACCGCCGACCCGGAGGAACGTGACGACCTGCGCTTCTTCCCGCTGTTCCGACACGAGGCGGTACTGCTGACCGCGCCGGGGCACCGCCTGACGGCGCGCCCCTGGATCGAACCCATGGACCTCGCCGCGGAAACCGTCATCACCTATCCGGTGCCCCTCGAACGCCTCGATCTCTATCGTCACTTCCTGCGACCGGCGCGGGTCGAGCCGCGGGCGCGGCGCACCGCGGAGCTGACGGCGGTGTTGCTGCAGCTGGTCGCGAGCGGGCGCGGCGTCGCGGCATTGCCGCGCTGGGCGGCCGCCGCCTTCGTGGCGCGCGGATCGGTCGTGGCACGGCCGCTCGGGCGCGAGGAGATGTGGGCCACCCTGCATGCGGGCATCCGCAGTGAGCACGTGGAAACCCCCTTTATCCGCGACTTCATCGAGACCGCCCGCCGGACCGCCTTCCGTGAACTCGAAGGAATCCGCCCGACCGCTTGAATCCCTTGCAATCACCGCCCTACTCCTCGGGGATTCGGAACAGCCCGCGCACGTTCACGGGACCGCCCCTCCCGCCCGCCGCGTCTCGAGCACCTCCCAGCGAGCGTAGCGTTCCTCGACCCCGCGCTGCAGCTCCTCGAGCCGCGCCTGCGCGGCCTTGATCCGTTCCGCGCCGTCCCGGTGGAAGTCGGGCCGACCCATCTCGGCATACAGCGCCGCGATATGCGCCTCCATCTCCTCGAGTTCCCGGGGAAGCCGTTCCAGCTCGATCTGTTCGCGATAGCCCAGTTTCGACGCCCGCGGGCGACCGGCGGTGTTCGCCGGGCCGGGGACGGCGGCACGCACCGGTGTGCGGGGCGCAGACGGCGCGCGCTCGCGCCGGCGCAACCAATCCTCGTAGTCGCCGAGGTGATAGCGAAATCCCTGTCCATCCTCGTGCACCAGCAGTCCATCGACCACGGCATTGACGAACGCACGATCGTGGGACACCAGGATGACGGTGCCGGGGTACCCCTTGATCAGATCCTCCAGCAGTTCCAGCATCTCCAGATCCAGGTCGTTGGTCGGCTCGTCGAGCACCAGCACGTTGGATGGTTTCGCGAACAGTCGCGCCAGCAGCAACCGGTTGCGTTCGCCGCCGGAAAGCAGCTTGACCGGCGTGCGGGCACGCTCGGGCGTGAACAGGAATCCGCGCAGATGGCCGAGCACGTGACGTTTTCCGCCCTCGAAGTCGATGCAATCGGCACCCTGCGCGATATTCCAGGCCGCGTCGTGTTCCCAATCCAATTCCTGACGGTTCTGATCGAAGTAGGCGATCTGGAGATCCTCCCCGTAGCTCAGCCGACCGGCGTCCGGGGTGTGTTCGCCCAACAGGATACGCAGCAGCGTGGTCTTTCCGCACCCGTTCGGGCCCATCACGCCCAGCACCTGTCCGCGCCGGATCTTGAGATTGAACGCGCGCAGCACCGTCTGCCCCGCGATAGCGGCGCTGACCTCGTGGGCCTCGATCACACGGCGGCTGCCCGGCTCCTCGAACCGGGCCCGGAGCTTGGCTCGACCCTCGTAGCGCCGACGACCGGCCGCTTCCTCGCGCATCGCCTCCAGCGCCCGGACGCGACCCATATTGCGCGTCGTGCGCGCCTTGACGCCGCGCCGGATCCACGCCTCCTCTTGCGCGAGGGACTTGTCGAAGGCGCGATGCGCGCGCCGCTCGACCGCCAGCGCGTCGTTCTTGCGCCGGCGATAGTCGGCGTAGCCGCCCGGCCAACTCGTGAGCCGACCGCGGTCCATCTCCACGATGCGAGTGGCAAGCCGGTCCAGGAAGGTGCGGTCGTGACTGATGAACACCAGCGCCCATCGGGCACGGACCAGCAGATTCTCCAGCCAGGTGACACCTTCGATGTCCAAATGATTGGTGGGTTCGTCGAGGAGCAGCACGTCCGGCTCGCCGACCAGGGCGCGGGCGAGCAGCACTCGGCGTTTGATCCCGCCGGAGAGCTGCGCGAACTCCGCCGCGGGGTCGAGATCCATGCGCGAGAGCACCGTGTCGACACGCCGCTTTCCCGCCCAGGCACCGACCGCCTCCAGTGCATGCTGCAATTGCGCCAGGGTCTCTCCATCGGCACCGGCCCGGACGCCGCGCTCGTAGTCCAGCAGCCGGTCGGCGAGCGGGCCGAGGCCGCGCATGACCAACTCGCCGACCGGACCAGAGAGATCCGCCGGAATGTCCTGATCCAGGCTCGTGACGCGCAGCCCGGAGCGGCGCACGACCTCGCCCTCATCCACGGGCCGGGCACCGGACAGCACGCGCAGGAGGGTCGACTTGCCGGCGCCGTTGCGGCCCGCCAGACACACACGTTCGCCCTCCCCGAGGGTGAAGTCGACCCCGTCGAGTACGGGTTCGGCGGTGAAGCGCACGCCGACCCCGCGCAGGGTGATCAGCATCGCGGGTCCGGCACGACGGGCGGTCGCGGCCTGCGGGCCGCGGCGATCGCGAGCTGCGTCCGGCCGGCGACGAATGCCGTCCCGCCGAACGGCGTGATGATGATGAATCCTCGTTCCATGGTGTCGATCCGATCCGATTGCCGTCCGAAGACAAACCCCCGACGGGATACGGCAGGCCCCGTCGTTTCGCCGTAATACGCCGTGTGCGGCAGCCCCTACGTCTTCGACCCGCGGTGTGCGGTGTGCCGATGCCCCGCGCCGCCGCGCCGCGCGCGGGGCGCCCGGTCGCCTCCCCCCTCGATCCCTTCGATGACCGGGCAACCGTCGCGGCTCGCGGCGCAGAGATTCAGCAAGAGCCGCAACTCATCGCGCAGATGCTCCAATTCGCCGAGTCGTCTCTCCACCTCGGAGAACTTGCGCGCCGTCAGCTCCCGTACCCGGGGACGGGCACCGGTCGGGTCCTCGCGGAAACGCAGCAGCGCACCGATCTCCGCCAGAGTGAAGTTCATGGTCTGCGCGCGGCGGATGAAACGCAGCCGGGACAGGTCGCACGCCGCGTAGCGGCGCAGACCCGAGGCCGTGCGCCCCACTCGCGGGAGCAGGCCGATCTTTTCATAGTAGCGCAGTGTATCCGCGCTCAGCCCGAGGAGCCGGGTCACCGCCCCGATCGGCAACGGACGTGCGGCACGCTCGCTCACTCCCGTCTCCCCCGCGAGTGCCCCAGCCGTTCGTCGAGCAGCGAGCGCAACCGCGCCGGTGCCGGGGTGCCGGTCAGGACCAGCCGACCGTCCACCACCAGCGCGGGTGTCGCCCGCACCCCCAATTCAACGGCGCGATCGAGTTCCGCGACCACGTCCACCATGCGCACATGCAATTCGGACCGCGCCCGCGCGGCGTACGCCTCCACCAGGGTCCGCAGGCGTGCGCAGCGCGGGCAACCGGGCGAGGTGAACAGTTCGATCTCCAGGGCCCGCATCGACCGTCCTCAGAGCAGACGATTCAGGACCAGCGAGAGCAGCACCGCGACGGCCACGACGCCCGCGGCATACACCACGGCGGTGCGCCGCCCCATCCGCCGCCCCACCGGTCCGAGGGTCGCGACGTTCGTTCCGACCCCCGCCACCAGCAACAACATCGCGTTGCCCGCGCCGAGGCCCTTGCCCCGCAGGGCATGGATCCATGGCAGCGATCCCAGGCTGTCGGTATAGAGCAACCCGGCGATCGCCACCACCGCGGCCACACCCGCCAAGCTTGCTCCCGCACCATAGCGCAACACCCAGTCCTGCGGAACGAAGTCCTTGACCACCGCGCCGAGCACGGCCCCGGCCACGATCCACGGCGCCAGCTCACGCAGCAAGCCGAGCGCGGTGCGCAGCGCCTGGCGCAGCTTGTCGCGCGGATTCGAGAAGTCCCACCAGCGCTGCGCACCGCCCGGCGCCGGGACCTCGCACGCGGCGGCGGAACAACTGCAGGACGGTGCGGAAGCGGGCTCCGGTACCGATATGTACGCCGCGCCCCTGGTGGTCAAATCCACCAACAGGCCGGTCGTCACTCCGATCAATACACCGCTGGCGGCGATCGCACCGGCCAGCGGCCAGCCCAGAAACACGACCAAGGCGATCAGCCCGTACCAGTTGAACCATGGCGTTGCGATCAGGAACGCGCAGGCCGGTCCCCGACGGCCCGTGGTGCGATACAACTCGATCGCCGTCGGGATCGCCGTGCAGCAGCACAGCGGCGTAAGAAAGCCCGCAGTCGCACCCGCGAAATTGGAGCGCAGTACGCCGCCACCCACCAGGCGCCGCAATGCGTCCGGCCGGATCACCGCCTGCAGCAGCCCGGCCACGAAAAAGCCCAACACCGCCACCTCCGCGAACTCCCACAGATAGCGGCCGGTCGTAAGGGCCAGCTTGCCGAGCGCAAAGTCCATGTCCACTGACCATTTTCCACCGGGCCGATTCCGGCGCAAGTATCGCATCTCCCGGATTACAGGCGCCAGACATTATGATTCCGGGCAGGCATCTTTCCAGCTCAAGGGGGGGCGGGACACGGGCCGGTACCGGCGGTACACTGGAATTGTCGCCCACGCGGCGTTCGGGCGGCGGGTCCGGCGCCGTTTCCCGCCCGATCGAATCCACGTCGGTCTGGAATATTCCCGGACTTGTCCGCGTCTTCAGGACGGCGGAGATCCCGCGGGTCGACGCAGACCGAATCCCGGCGCCACGCCCGGATCGGCACTGCACGGGGAGAAGGCCATGAAAATCCTATTGCTGATGCTGGCCCTGACCATCGGCGCTCCGGCGCCGGCCGTGGGCGGACCCACGACAACGCCGCTTCCACAGTTCCCCGGCGTACCGTCGATCCCGGTCCTCGAGGACCTCGGATACGGCGGTTTCTTCAAGAACCACCAGCCCGTAAAGGTGGTCTTCGGGGTCAACGATCCGACCGGCCAGATGCGCGAGTCACTGACCAACGCCTCGCTCATCATCCGCTACCTCAAGGACCGCGGCTACCGCTACCGGATCGAGTTCGTGCTCTATGGAAAGGCGGTGCTCGCCGCCGACCGGTGGAATCAGAAATACGGCGGTTACAACGACCTGATGGAGGCACTCCATCGGCAGGGCGTCGCCTTCAGCGTATGCTACAATTCGATATACTCGTTCAAGATCAAACGCGGCGACATCCGCGGATACATGAAGATCATCCCGGCCGGGATCCTGGAACTGGCCAAGAAGCAGATGCAGGGCTACACCTATATCAGCAACCACTGACCCGAGCGGAACACGGGGGCCGTACGCACCGGCGGCCCCGACTCCGCCGCTTATCGCGCGGGACCGGGCCCCGGTCGCCACACCTCCACACGGTTCTCGATCAGATTCACGGTATACACCGTCCCGTCGGGGGCGACCGTCACGGCGGTCTCGGTATAACCCGGACCGCGGTGCGGGGTGCCGAATGCCGTCAGGAACCGACCCTGCGGGGTGAACTTCTGGATCCGGTCGTTTTCCTCGTCGGCGACGAAGACGTCGCCGCGCGGGCCGATCGCCACACAGGTCGGAGTGCGAAACCAGCCGTTGAACGGGCCGCGCACGTTCGCCGCGAAGGGACCGCCCCACTTGCGCAGGAAGCGACCGTCGGGACCGAACACCTGGATGCGGTCGTTGTAGCCGTCGGCCACGTAGAGCGTGCCGTCCGGCGCCACCGCCACGTCGATCGGATAATTGAACCAACCGGCCTCGACGTAGCCCTCCTTGCCCGTATGACCCCACTGACGAATGAACCGCCCGTCGGGACCGAGCTTCTGCACGCGCTGGTTGTAAAAACCCGCCACATACAGATCGCCCCTCGGTCCCACCGCGACCCCGGTGGGGGAGCTGAATTGACCCGGCGCCGATCCGGCCTTGCCCGGGGTGCCCAAGGTACGCTCCAGGGCGCCGTCGGCACCGAAGACGAGCACGTCGTCGTTCCAGTAGTCGGCCGCGTAGACCCGCCCGTCGCGCACCGCGATATTCATGGGCCGCCCCTGATCGGGAACCGCGATCTGCCTTATGAAACGCCCGTCCGGATCGAAGACCTGGATCCGATGGTTCAGCGAATCGGCGACATAGATCCGCCCGTTTCCGTAGGCGATGCCGATCGGGTTGTGGAACCGCCCGGGTGCCGTGCCCTCCCCGCCCCAGGTCTTCACCAGGCGGTAGGGCTGCTCAACGGGGGAGGGAAACCACACCGGCTTGATCGCCGCCCCCAGGGCGACGAGGACGACGAGCGCCCCGACGCCGATCCACCCGACACGCCTCGCACGGTTCACCTGCGCCCTCCGCCGGGCCGATGCACGACCCTGCGCAAGGCGAAGCCCGCGTCGTAGACCAGCCGCTTGAGCTGCGCATCGGTAAAGCGCGTTCCGGGCCGCACGTGCACCACCGCGACCCCCTTCACGATATCGATATCGGTCTTGGTCACACCACGCCGATGGGCGAACTGCTTCTCGAGCCCGTAGGCGCAGTAGGGACAGGCGAGACCGTTGACCTGCAGAACGTAGGAATCCTTCGGATAGGCGTTCGATCCGTCTGCGCGCACCGACATAGGAAGCGCCAACATTGTGGCCAACAGGACTACCGGAAACAACGGCATCCACGACTTGAAACGGAACATGGGGGTCACCTCCTCATCAACTCACAATCGGAACCGGTCAGTAGTGCATCTCCAACTCGACCCGGAATCGGAAGTCGGTGGCGGGCCGGTGCCCGTTCAGGGCGCTGTAGACGGGGATCTGGACGCCGGGGCGCAGATTGAAGTGGCCGTAGGTCCAGATCATTCCCGGAGAGACGAACAGTTCCGTTCCACCGGTATTCGGAAGATCGACGCCGTTCAATCGGCTGCGATCCGTGATCTCCGCGTTCAATCCGACGACGAACACGGTATCGGGCATCGTGTAGATCGGCGTGCCCGGCCGCCAGCCGCCCACCAGATTCAGGAACAATCGATTGCCCCGGCGCAGCCCCGCATCGCCGGTCGTATCGATCCGGTAGCCGACGCTCGCCCAGCGGTACCATTTGATACTCTCGTAGCCGTAGGCAAGCGCGGCCAGGTAGTCGGTCGAGCCGGTACCCACCCCGGCGGCGCCGGTATCGAAGTACACTGTCCCCAACGCGGTGAGCGAGCGCATCGCCCCGGGACCGGCCCGACGCCAGAACCGGTATTTGGTCTTGAGCCCGAAGTCCCCGACGCCGCTGTGCTCGCCGGTCTCGTAGGGCAGCTCCATACCGACGGTCCAGTTGCTGTTCACCCCGTACTTGAACTCGCTGGTATACTCGTTGCTCGCCACCCCCCCCACTTCGGTACGCTGATAGCCCAGGTGATACTCCAGGGCCCCCTTGAATTCCGTGTGTGGAGAGAAGGAGAAAATGGGCCCATGGGCCAGGGCCGGCAGCGGGGCGGCGGCCAGACCCGCGGCGAGCGCGCCGCGCACGAGCGCGGCCCGGTACCACCGGCGCACACGGATATCGCGAATAAGAACTTCCATCGTACGTCTCCCGGCACCTCGTGGAGCCGTCCCGCGTGAAGTGCGGCGGGGGGCGTTACGACCACCATAGACCTGGAGCACGCTCCAAGATCAAGCCCCGGGGCAACGGGCGCTCGGCGTTTCCGCCGCAGCGGACCGCCGGCGCCTCGCCCGAACCGCCGTGTATCCCCCAACGACCATCGGGTGTTCGGCGGGTGCCGAGCGTCTATACTGGGCGTCCCGGCCGGGCAGACCCAGCGCCGGGTCGCTCCGAGCCGATCGTCCCCTTTTCGTAACGCACAATTTCAGGAGGCGCGATGTCCTCGCTCAACCACCCGGTCGTGCTGGAACCCGAAGAATTGGAGTCGCGGCTCGGCTCGCAAGGACTGCTGGTGGTCGATCTCAGCAAACCCGAGGTTCACGCCCGGATCCACATACCGGGCGCGGTGCACTTCGACTACGGCCGGATCGTCGCCGCGCGCCGCCCGATCGGCGGGCTGCTGCCGGACGAGACCGCGCTCGGCGAGGCGCTGGGCTCCGCCGGCATCACTCCCGAGACCCACGTAATCGCCTACGACGACGAAGGCGGCGGAAAGGCGTGCCGCCTGTTGTGGACCCTGGACATACTGGGCCACCGGAAGTTCTCACTGCTCAACGGCGGACTGCATGCCTGGGCCAACGAGACCCACCCGGTGGAATCGGGTGTGACGCCGCCCGCACCGGCGTCCTACCCGGCGAAGATCGCTGCGAGCGGCTACGCCGACCGAGACTATATCCTCGCGCACCTCGGGGACGCCTCGGTACGCCTGCTGGATGCGCGCTCCCCGGAGGAGTACCGCGGTTTCAAGCGCCTGGCCGCGCGCGGCGGCCACATCCCGGGCGCCGTCAACCTGGAATGGACCCGTGCGATGGATCCGAACCGCAACCTGCGCCTGCGCCCGGAGGAGGAACTGCGCGCGATGCTGGAATCGCTCGATGTGGCGCCCGCGCATGAGGTCATCACCTACTGCCAGACGCATCACCGCTCGGCGTACACCTACATCGTCCTGAAGGCGCTGGGATTCGAGCGCATCCGCGGTTATCCCGGTTCCTGGTCGGAGTGGGGCAACCTGGACGATACGCCGGTGGAATGACCCGGCGTGCGGGTGTGTCGACTCACACGGCCGAGACCCGGAAGAACTGCTCCCGGTAGTATCGCAGCTCGCGAATCGAGTCACGCACGTCGTCGAGGGCCAGATGACTCGGGTTCTTCTCGAAGCCCTCGGCCACGCGTGGCGACCAGCGCTTCACCAACTCCTTCACGGTACTGACGTCGAGGTGGCGATAGTGGAAGTACTGCTCCAGACGCGACATCCGGCGGTGCAGAAAGCGCCGGTCCTGGCAGATGCTGTTGCCGCACATCGGCGAGGTATTGGACGGCACCCAGAGTCGCAGAAACTCCAGGGTTCGGCGCTCGGCCTCCGCGACGTCCACCTCGCTCGCACGCACCCGGTCGATCAGGCCCGATTTGCCGTGCTGGGTGCGATTCCAGTTGTCCATCTGCTCGAGGACCGCGTCGGGCTGATGGATGGCCAGCACCGGTCCCTCGGCCCGCACCTCGAGTCGTCCGTCGGTGACGATGGTGGCGATCTCGAGGATATGGTCGCGATCGGTATCCAGACCGGTCATCTCGAGGTCGATCCAGATCAGATTTCCTGGGTCCTGTGCCATGAATCATTCCTTTCTATGGGTGTTCCGCCGCGTCGGTTGTCAGGCATTCTAGCAAAAGCCGCCCTCAACCGGCGCCGGGAAGCCGAGCCCCTTCTATGACGTCGATGGACGATTTCCGCCTGCTCTTTCTCCTGTTCCTGGCCGCGGCCACGTCGACCCGGTTGTGGTTGAACCGCCGTCACATCCGCCACGTCCTGCAACACCGCGACCGAGTGCCCGAGGCGTTCCGCGAGCGCATCACACTGCACTCTCACCGCAGGGCCGCGGACTACACGGTGGCGCGTACGCATCTGGACGGTCTGGAGACGCTGTACGGCGGCGCGCTGCTGCTCGGATGGACCGTGGGCGGCGGCTTGGAATGGTTGGACCGGGTCTGGCGGGGCATGGGACTCGGCCCGACCGCCACCGGCGTCGCGGTCATACTCTCCGTATTCCTGTTGCTCGGTCTGCTGGAGCTTCCGTTTTCCGTGTATCACACCTTCGTGCTGGAGGAGCACTTCGGCTTCAACCGCTCCACGCCGACGGTGTTTGCAGGCGACCTCGTGCGCCAGTTCGCGCTGACCGTGGTACTGGGCGCGCCGCTCGTGTGGGTCGCCCTGTGGCTCATGGCCCACGCCGGCGGGCTGTGGTGGGTCTACGTCTGGGCGGTCTGGATCGGCTTCGGCCTGTTGATGACCTGGGCCTACCCGACTCTGATCGCCCCGCTGTTCAACCGCTTCAGCCCGCTCGACGATACCGAACTGCGCATGCGCATCGAGCGCCTGCTCGCGCGCTGCGGCTTCTCCAGCAGCGGCGTATTCGTGATGGACGGCTCGCGCCGCTCCGCGCACGGCAATGCCTACTTCACCGGCCTCGGCCGGCACAAGCGTATCGTATTCTTCGACACGCTGCTCGGGAGCCTCGGGCACCGGGAGGTGGAAGCGGTGTTGGCGCACGAACTCGGTCACTTTCGTCTCCATCACGTGCGCAAGCGCCTCATCCATACCGCGCTGTTGAGTCTTGCCGGCCTCGCTGTGCTCGCCTGGCTGATGCGCCGACCGTGGTTCTACTCCGGACTGGGGGTCACTACCCCTTCCGACTACATGGCGCTGCTGTTGTTCCTGCTGGTCCTGCCGACCTTCACCTTCCTGCTGCAACCGATCGCGGCGCACCTCTCGCGCCGCCACGAATACGAGGCGGACGCATTCGCCGCCGCGCAGACCGAACCCGACGCGCTGATCCGCGCGCTGGTCACGCTCTACGAGGAGAACGCCAGCACCCTGACCCCCGATCCGCTGTACTCGGCGTTCCACGATTCCCATCCGCCGGCACCGCTGCGTATCGCTCATCTATCGGATAGAATGGCGACCAAGCGAAGCTGAGACATAACAGGAGACGGGCATGAAGACGAGCGCGAGAGTGGGAATCGCGGCGGGTGCGGCGGCGCTGTTGTGTGCCTCGCTGGCGGTGCATGCCGCGAACGGACCGGACATCGCCCTGGGCAAGCGATTACACAATCAATCCTGCCTGTCCTGCCACAATCCGAGCGTGTACACGCGGCCCAACCACAAGATCCGCAGCCTGGCCGCGTTGCGCACCCAAGTCACCGGCTGCCGGCAGGCCGTGGGCGTGCACTGGAGCCCGGCCGAGCGTGCGGATGTGATCGACTACCTCAACCGGACCTTCTACCACTTCGGCGAGGGGAGCAAGCATCACGACTGACGGATTTGCCGCTGGGAGTTCAAGGGGGCACGGAGCTCAAGGGGTCAGAGTACCTGAAATTTCCAAGTAAAGTTCGAAGAATCGACATCCTCTAAAATTTCGGCTCCTCAGCAGAACCTGTGGGTGGACTCCGGTTCGGGTACGACGCCGAGCACAGGATACAAAGCGATTTCAGCGCCGTGGCAAGTGCGAAATCCGAAGGATTTTCCGGGGGTCGGTTTTGCTTTGATGTCGAAACCCTCAACGACTCCGCCGGAGAACGGACCTTTTGCGCGGAACCGGTTGAGCAGAAGCGTGCGGTGAGCACGCGGCATCCACATCGGGTGATCCGCACATCTGCACATCGGGTGACACCGCTCTGCGGTGTCACCCGATGTGCAGGCGCTCTGCGCCGGGAGAGGATGGAGGAGCCCGCACCATGGCAAGGAACCGCTAGCGATCTACCGGTACAATCGGCCGCGCTTCCTCCGGCGTCGAGATTCGGCTTGGAAGCGACACCGCGACAAAACCTGCGCCCTCATGCAGGGCATGAGGCAGCCGTCGGCTCCCCACCGGCCGGGGGCGCTTGGTATGCGTGATCTCGCACCGCGAAGCGGCGAAAAACGTGACACCGCAGAGCGGTGTCACGAGGGTGTCTCTGCGGTGTCACGAGGGAAAGGCTGGCTCCTCGGGTGATGGCGTTGGTTTGGCAACTTACAGCTTAGTACCTGGTCCAGCTTTTTTTGTACTCGCATCAATCAGTTATTCCTTAAGTAAGTGCTACCCCCCCCCCGACCCCTCTCCGGAGAGAAACTCAGCCGGGCGGCCAACCCATGGGGCGCCCGCCGAGCAGGTGCAGGTGCACGTGGAAGACCGACTGCCCGGCCTCGGCGTTGCAGTTGATCACCGTGCGATATCCCCGCTCGGCGATGCCCTTCTCCCGGGCGATGTGCCGCGCCGCGAGGTGCATGCGCCCGATGAGTTTCGCGTCCGCGATCTCCACGTCGTTCAGGGTGGCGATATGGCGCTTGGGGATCACCAGGACGTGGATGGGCGCCTGCGGGTTGACGTCGCGAAACGCGAGCAGGTCCTCGTCCTCGTAGACCACATCCGGTGCGATCTCGCCGCTCACCATCCTGCAGAACAGACACTCCGCCATGCCGCCTCCGGTTCAGTTCAGTTCAAGGGGTCGGAGCACTTGAAATCTCCTTTGCTTTGATCCGGCGGCCCAACTGCGTGGCGCACAGGAAGACCGCAACGGCCCTACAGATCGCGCCGACCTCGAAAAGCGTGCGAGAGGGTGTCGTGGTCGACGTACTCGAGTTCACCGCCGACCGGCACGCCCTGTGCGATGCGCGTGACCCGGATCCCGTGCTCGTGGGCCACGGCGCTGATGTACTGGGCAGTGGCCTCGCCCTCGGCGGTGAAGTTCGTGGCCAGGATCAGCTCGCGCACCTCGCCCTCCGCGAGCCGGCCCGCCAGACGGTCCAGGCCCAGTTCTTCCGGACCGATCCCGTCCAACGGCGAGAGGCGGCCCATCAGCACGAAGTACAGGCCCCGATAGCCGGTGGCCTGTTCGATGGCCTGGGTATCGGCCGGGGTCTCCACCACGCACAGCGACGAGCGATCGCGGCGCGTGCTCTCGCACACCGCGCACACCTCCCCCTCGCTCAGGGAGCGGCACAAACGGCACTGACGCACCGCCTCGCCGGCCTCGGCCAGGGCCCGGCCCAGGCGAGACGCGCCCTCCCGGTCCCGCTCCAGCAGATGGTAGGCCATGCGCTGGGCGGACTTGGGGCCGACGCCGGGCAGGCAGCGCAGCGCCTCGATCAGACGGTGGACGATCGGGAGATGGGCCATGGGCGGATCAGAAGGGCAGCTTCATCCCGGGGGGGAGCCCCGCCCCCGCCGCGAGGCCGGAGAAGCGCTCCTGCACGGTCTTCTCGACCTTCTGCACCGCGTCGTTGACCGCCGCCGCGACGAGATCCTCCAGCATGTCCTTGTCGTCGCCGAGCAGGCTCTGGTCGATGGTTACGCGCCGCACGTCATGGCGTCCGGTCATCACGACGCTCACCAAGCCGCCGCCGGACTGCCCGGTGATCTCCATCGCGGCCATCTCCTCCTGGGCCTTCTGCATGTCCGCCTGCAGGCGCTGGGCCTGTTTCATGAGATTGCCGATGCCAGCTTTCATTTCGCCACCTCGACCCGCACCGGGCCGTTATTGAAATCACATTACACCACGGTGCCGCACGTCCGGCCAATTCGCGCCGGCGGGCCGCCGCACCGCATACCATTACACTCAATCCGTCGGCCGGATCGAATTTTTTGCGATCTCGCCGTCGAAAGTCTCACACAGGGACTGCACGGTGCGATCTTCCGCAATCGCCCGGGTCGCCGCCTTCACCCGGTCCCCGTCTTCGCGCGCCCAGCGTTGCGCCGGTGTCTCGGCCACCGGCTTGCCGAGCCGGATCGCCAGCCGCACCGGGGTGCTGAAATGGCGCTGCAGGGACTGGAGCAGGCGCTCTTCGGTACTGGGCGAGCGCAGGTGGGCCCGCGAACCGTCGAGCAGCAGTTGCACGGTCTCGCCCTCGCGCCCCAGCAGGTTGCAGTTCGCCGCCAGCTCCCGGGCGGGCCCGCCGAGGCCCAGGGAATCACGCACCATCTCCAGCCATTCCTCCTGCGCCGGGCCGGCGTCGGGGGGAACCACCGGGCCGGCGGCCGGAGCGATGTCCCGGGTGGGAGCCCCACCCGCCGGCGCCGGATCCTCGCGCGCCGGGGCGGACGGTGATTGAGGTACCGCGGCCCGCGGGCGTCGTCTGGCGGCCGGGGCGGGATTGGGCGCCGCGGTCGCGGGTGCATCCTCGGGGCGAAAAGCGAGCATCCGCAGCAGCACCATCTCGAAGCCGGCACGCGGGTCCGGGGCGAGCGGCAGGTCGCGTCGCCCCAGGAGTGCGATCTGATAGAAGAGTTGCACGTCCTCCGGCGCAAGCCGTTCCGCCAGGGCCGCTACGGCATCGCGGTCGTCCTCCTCGATCGCCCCCGGCACCTGCCGGACCAGGGCCACACGATGTAGAAGCACCAACAACTCCGCCAGGACGCCCGGGAAATCGGCGCACTGCTCGGCGAGTTCCTCTACCTGCCCCAACAGCCCCGCACCGTCGCCGGCGGCCAGCGCCTCCAGCAGCCCGACCAACCGCTCGCGGGGGAGGGTCCCGAGCATGGCGCGCACGTCATCGGTGCGCAGCGTACCGCCGCCGTAGGCGATCGCCTGATCGAGCAGACTCAGCGCATCGCGCATGCTGCCCTCGGCGGCGCGGGCGATCGGTTCCACCGCACCGGGCTCGGTGTCCACCCCCTCGCGTCCCAGGATCATCGACAGATGCCCGACGATGAGGGCCGGCGGCAGGCGCTTGAGATGGAACTGGAGGCAACGCGAAAGGACGGTGGCGGGCAGGCGTTGCGGATCGGTGGTGGCGAGGAGAAACTTCACGTGCGGCGGAGGCTCCTCCAGGGTCTTGAGCAAAGCGTTGAAGCTGTGGGTGGAGAGCATGTGGACCTCGTCCACCAAATAGACCTTGTAGCGACCGCGGGTAGGCGCGTACTGCACGTTCTCCAGCAGTTCGCGGGTATCCTCCACCCGGGTGCGCGAGGCGGCGTCCACTTCGATCAGGTCGACAAAACGCCCCTCATCGATCTCCCGGCACGCGTCGCACTCCCCGCAGGGGGTCGAACTCACTCCACGCTCGCAATTGAGGGCGCGTGCGAGGATGCGCGCGATCGTGGTTTTCCCCACCCCGCGCGTGCCGGTGAAGAGAAACGCGTGGTGCAGGCGGTCGTGGTCCAGCGCGTTGATCAACGCGCGCGCCACGTGCTCCTGGCCCGCCAACTCGGCAAAGGTGCGGGGCCGCCACTTACGCGCGAGTACCTGATAGCTCATGGGCGAAGATCCGGATTCCGCGGCCCCGCGGTTGAAGTCCGCGAAGCGGGTTGCAAGACGCCGCGGCGCGCGAACCCGCGGCGCGCCCGACCCGACGGGGCCATCATACCGCAGATCCCGCAACCGTTCGGATTCGTGCGGAACCCGGCCGATCCGGTGGCGCTTCTTAAGGGCGGCGGACCGTGCCAGCCACACCCCGGCACCCGACGCTGCTGTTACCGCTGCTCCCTTCCGGGCCTGACGGGGTTCACAACAGTTCGCTGCGGGGGGACCGACACGACCGCCATTGAAACGGACACTCCGGTCGGGGTGGATCACCGATCCGCCTCACCACCCTGTCGGGGGGGAGCGAAAACCCGGACTCCGGAATTGCCGATTTGGATCCGATGGATCATGCGGATCCATCGAGGGGCGGAACGGTACCGCGTACTCCGCGCAACGGCCCGCCCCCCGCGCTACGCGTCGCATTCTACTGCATATCCGCAGCGAGTCACAATGCAGGTCGATCCGGGTTCCCTATTCGGGCGACCCGACCTCGAAGGCGTGGGCTACGCTTCGAGGTCGGGCGTGGATTCCGGAACGCCGGGATCGCCGACCGCCCGTTGCGCGCCGTTGCCACCGTTGCTGCCGTTGCCACCGTTGCTGCCGTTGCCAC
>VAPE01001541.1_pt1 | contig 38218 bp, 31 predicted proteins | sample 3393911 | NCBI WGS metagenome assembly VAPE01 (sample SAMN08290436, study PRJNA428436) | hydrothermal vent metagenome | isolation source: Deep-sea hydrothermal vent chimney | place: Atlantic Ocean: South-mid Altantic Ridge
CGAGAAGCAATTTTCTTCCGACTTCCGGCTTCTGACCTCTGACCACCTGCAATAATAATTACATAATACATCAATCTTCCACTAAATTCGCAGTAGAACCTGTTATTTTGATATGGGTGAAGGGTATTTAAGGTATGAAAAAAATTCCGGAGAAAGTTATTCTAAAGATTTATTTTCCCCTGATTTATCCATAACAATCGTTTGCGTAGCTGAGGATTTGGTCTTTTCCCTTCTGAAAATAAAATATTTTTCATAACGTTAAATATCAGTATAACATTTGTATTATCAATGTTTTATGTATGTCAGGATATGCGGCTTGGTAAAAGAAAGGACAAGGCTGATGATAAAAAAAGTAAGAAAAAACTTGACTTTCTCAAATAGTTTCTATTTTTACCCCATCAAAATAACAGAACAAATGAACAGGGTCTTACATAGAATTTATATCGTTATTTCTATTCTCGTACTTGTGGGTAAAACCCCATAAACCGGAGACCTTTACGAATAATAAAAATATATGAAGCTCTCCGGTAATAACCGGGGGGCTTTTTTTAAACACAAAACTATGGCATATCCGTTAAGAAGTTTTATATCAACATCGGGGAGGAACATGGCCGGCGCGAGAAGCCTGTGGCGGGCCAATGGCATGCAGGAGAGTCATTTTGGTAAACCGGTTATTGCCATTGTCAACTCCTTTTCGCAGTTTGTTCCGGGTCATGTTCATTTGCATGAAGCCGGTCAGCATATCAAGAAGCTTATTGAAGCCGAAGGCTGCTTTGCTGCCGAGTTTAACACCATTGCCATTGACGATGGTATTGCCATGGGACATGCCGGAATGCTTTATTCCCTGCCTTCGCGTGACTTGATTGCCGACAGTGTGGAATATGTCTGTAACGCCCATACGGTGGATGCTATGATTTGTATCAGCAACTGCGACAAGATTACGCCGGGGATGATGATGGCGGCCATGCGGCTGAATATTCCTGCTGTCTTTGTTTCGGGCGGCCCTATGGAGGCCGGCACCCGGAATGGGAAAAACTATGACCTTGTGGATGCCATGGTACTTGCTGCCGATGAGTCGGTGAGTGATGAAGAATTGTATGAGGTGGAGAAAATTGCCTGTCCTACCTGTGGCTCCTGCGCGGGAATGTTTACGGCCAACTCCATGAACTGCCTAAACGAGGCACTTGGTCTGGCACTTCCCGGAAACGGCACTGTAGTGGCTACGCATAAAAACAGAGAGGTTATGCTTGAAAAAGCCGCCAAACTTATTGTTGAGAATACTTTCCGCTACTACCGCGATGGAGATGATAGTGTTTTGCCACGTTCCATTGCTACACGAGAGTCTTTTATGAATGCCATGGCAGTGGATATTGCCATGGGAGGCTCCACTAACACGGTTTTGCACCTGTTGGCTATTGCCCACGAGGCTCATGTGGAATTCAGTATGAAAGATATCGATGCTTTGTCACGAAAGATTCCCAACCTCTGTAAAGTTTCTCCCAGCTCGCACTATCACATGCAGGATATCAATCGTGCCGGTGGTGTTTTGGGTATTATGGGTGAGTTGGAAAAAGCCGGCTTGCTGGATACTTCCGTGAAAAGAGTGGATACGCACGACGTGAAAACAGCCATTGATAAATTTGATATTAACAGCGATTCACATACAGCTGAAGCCAATGAAATTTATTCCAGCTCACCTGCTTTTGTCCCCAACCTGCGGATGGCTTCGCAAAACAATCACTTCAAAACACTTGATTTAGATCGGAAAGAAGGTTGTATTCGCGATTTACAACATGCTTATAGTCAGGATGGCGGTTTGGCAATACTGTTTGGAAACATTGCCCGTACGGGAAGTATTGTAAAAACTGCCGGGGTGATACCTTCCATGTTAAACTTCAGCGGAAAAGCAAAAGTTTTTGAGTCACAGGAAGATGCTGTAGAAGGTATTCTGAGTGGGAAAGTGGAAAAAGGTGATGTGGTGGTGATCCGCTACGAAGGGCCCAAAGGCGGACCCGGGATGCAGGAGATGCTCTATCCTACCTCATACCTAAAATCGAAAGGGCTGGACAAAGATTGTGCCCTGATAACCGATGGAAGATTCTCCGGTGGTACTTCCGGATTATCCGTTGGTCATGTGTCGCCCGAAGCAGCTGCCGGCGGTGAGATTGCGCTTATCGAAGATGGTGATATTATTGAATTTAATATTGCCGGAAGGAAAATTCATTTGCAGGTGTCGGATGAAGAACTTGGCATCAGAAAGAAGAAACAACTTGCCCGCGGCGACAAAGCCTATACCCCATTAACCCGTAACCGGAATATTCCGGCTTCGCTGAAAGCGTATGCCAGCTTGGTTAGTTCTGCTGACAAAGGTGCTGTAAGAGTTATTTAAAAAATTATTCCAACTTCAAATACTTATTGATAATCAGTTGCTTATGAAACAAGTGAAACAAGCAGAAACCATGAACGGCGCAAGAGCCGTGGTACAGTCGCTTCTTGAAGAAGGCGTGGACACCATTTTTGGCTATCCCGGGGGAGCTATCATGCCCATTTATGATGAACTTATGGAAGTAGAAGAAAAAGTAAGGCATATTCTTACCAGGCACGAACAGGGAGCTGCCCACGCTGCACAGGCTTATGCACAGGTTAGCGGCAAAACGGCGGTCTGCTTTGCTACTTCCGGGCCTGGTGCTACCAACCTTGTCACGGGTATTGCCAACGCATATCTTGATTCCATACCGGTAGTTTTTATTACTGCACAGGTGATTTCCAGTCTGATTGGCAGTGCTGCTTTTCAGGAGACCGATATCCTAGGGATATCCACCCCGGTGACAAAGTGGAATTATCAGGTCAGAAAAGCCGAAGAAATTCCCGGCATTATTGCCAAAGCATTTTTTATCGCCGGCACAGGAAGACCCGGGCCGGTATTGATCGACATCACCAAAGATGCTTTGCTGGATTCCGTTGACTTTTTTTATGAAAAATGCACCTGGATACGCAGCTATAATCCTAAATTGGAACAGGTGAAAGAGTTTGTAATCCAAGAGGCCGCAGAACTGATTAACAAAGCAGCGAAGCCGATGATTCTGGCCGGCCATGGCGTGCTGATTGCCAAAGCTGAAAATGAGCTGATAGCACTTGCCGAGAAAACAAAGACTCCGGTGGCTACTACGTTGCTGGGGCTGTCGGCTTTTCCTTCCGACCACCCGCTTTTTGTGGGTTTCCTCGGAATGCATGGAAGCTACAGCTCTAATGTTAATACCAATGAAGCTGACTTGCTTATTGCCATTGGTATGCGCTTCGATGACCGCGTTACCGGAAAGCTCTCAGAATATGCCAGACAGGCAAAAATTATCCATATCGAAATTGACAAGGCTGAAATTAACAAAAATGTTCATGCTGATGTAGAGATACTTGCCGATGCCAGAGAGGCGCTGTCGAAACTATTACCGCTCATTAAAGAAAATAAACATGATAGCTGGTTGCAGAGTTTCCGAAAACTTGATGAAAAAGAGCAACAGGTAGTTGTGGAAAAAGAGACCAGACCCGAAAATGGAAAAATCAGAATGGGGGAGGTGGTTCGGATGGTTTCTGAGAAAACAAACGGTAACGCCAATGTCATTACCGACGTGGGACAACACCAAATGGCGGCTGCGCGCTACTACTGTTTCAAACGTCCCAACAGCCTGATTACCTCGGGTGGGATGGGAACTATGGGATTTGGCCTGCCTGCTGCCATTGGAACCAAGATTGCCATGCCGGATAAAGAAGCTGTCCTTTTTGTGGGTGATGGTGGTTTTCAGATGACCATTCAGGAACTGGGGACAATTTTGCAGTACAAAACAGCTGTGAAAATTGTCTTGCTCAACAACAACTTTCTTGGGATGGTACGCCAATGGCAGGACCTGTTTTACAACAAAAGATATGCATCTACCGAGCTTGTCAATCCGGATTTCGTTAAGATTGCCGAAGGATTTAATATCCCCGGTAAGTGTGTAAGCGACCGGAAAGATCTTGATGCTGCCCTGGATGAAATGCTGGCTTCCGATACAGCTTATCTGCTGGAAGTGGCTATCGAAAAAGAAGGAAACATCTTTCCCATGATCGAACCTGGTAAATCTGTTTCCGAAGTTATTCTTGAATCCCATAATCATTAAGTATTCCCATTATGAAAAAAGAATTCACCATTTCCCTGTTTACCGAAAACCATATCGGTGTGTTGAATCAGGTGACCGTGATATTGACGCGAAGGCAAATCAATATCGAAAGTATTACTGCCTCCGAATCGGCTGTTAAAGGCGTCCACCTCATTACCCTTGTTGTGTTTACAACGGATGAGATGGTACAAAAAGTGGCCGGCCAAATGGAAAAGCTGATTGATATGCTGAAAGTGTTTGTTCATACCGGAGAAGATATTATCCACGAGGAAGTGGCACTATACAAAGTGCGTACCGAGGAACTGATGGCCAGCAACAAAATAGAGCAGATTGTCAGAAAAAATCATGCCCATTTTCTGGAAATTACGCCTGATTATGTGGTGATAGAGCGTACTGGCCATAAAGAGGAAACCAGCGAACTGTTTGATAAACTTCATCCATACGGAGTTTTGCAGTTTGCCCGTTCCGGAAGAGTAGCTATCACCAAGCAAATTAAAGAACTGGTACAGTATCTCGAAGAGATGGATGCAGAAAGAAATAAACAGTAAATCTTTACAAAAAAACAAATCACAATTCATCAAATGACAAATAAATTCCAATTTTCAAAAATCTGTGTGGAAAAGTTTGGTATTTCTTTCATTCTGTCATTCGGATTTATTTGTTTTTTGTAATTTGAGTTTTGATATTTATCTGATTTAGAAATGTTAAATAATAAAAAAATTACCTATGGCAAAAATTAATTTCGGTGGCGTGGTAGAAAACGTCGTTACACGCGGAGAGTTTCCTCTGGAAAAAGCCCGCGAAGTGTTAAAAGATGAAACCATAGCTGTACTTGGCTACGGTGTTCAGGGTCCAGGTCAATCGCTCAATCTGAAAGACAACGGATTCAACGTGATTGTGGGCCAGCGTAAAAATTCTCCCACCTGGAGCAAGGCCGTGAAAGATGGCTGGGTGGAAGGAAAAGACCTGTTTGAAATTGAAGAAGCTTGCGAAAAAGCAACTATTATTCAGTATCTGCTTTCGGATGCAGGACAGATTGCCCAATGGCCAACGGTGAAAAAGCATCTTACTCCCGGAAAAGCACTCTATTTTTCCCATGGCTTTGGGATTACTTTTAAGGAACAGAGCAGTATTGTTCCTCCAAAAGACGTGGATGTTATTTTGATTGCACCCAAGGGATCGGGAACTTCGCTGAGGCGACTTTTTGTGGCCGGAAAAGGACTTAATTCCAGCTATGCTGTTTATCAGGATGCTACCGGAAGAGCAAAAGAGAGGGTGCTGGCACTTGGCATAGGAGTTGGCTCCGGCTACCTGTTTGAAACTGATTTTAAGAAGGAAGTGTACAGCGACCTTACCGGTGAACGTGGCGTGCTGATGGGCGCAATTGCCGGAATCATGGAAGCACAGTACAATAAGTTGCGGTCGAAAGGCCATTCACCTTCGGAAGCGTTCAATGAAACTGTAGAAGAGTTGACGCAGAGCTTATTACCACTCGTTGGTGAAAACGGAATGGATTGGATGTATGCCAATACTTCCACCACGGCACAAAGGGGAGCCCTCGACTGGAAAAACCGTTTTCGCGATGCTGTGGCTCCTGTTTTTGATGAACTTTACGATAGTGTGGCCAGCGGCAACGAAGCCCGGATAACCATCGAAGCCAACCGTCAGCCTGATTATCGTGTGAAACTGGAAAAAGAACTGTCAGAAATCCGTGAATCAGAAATGTGGCAAACTGGTGCCGCTGTCCGTAAATTACGTCCGGAGAACAGTTAAACCTGTGCCACATGACTATGTAAAAGCCCTGAAAATTATTGAATTTCAGGGCTTTTTGTTTGATGCGTTTGTCTGGGACAACTTTTTGTTTTATTTCATGGCAAACCTGAAATAGCATATCTTTGGAAAAACTAATCTGTTATGAAAAAAACCGGCCGTATCATCTAGCCAGGCCAAGTGCACTCACATTAAATAGTTTGAGTGAATAATTGCCGCTATGAGCCGTATCAGATTGTGCCCAGTTGACAGGTGCCAAAGGGTTGATATTTATATTATCGCTGGTTTTGATAGAACTCCAGTTCACTGGTTCGGGATGGTTGACGGGAAGCCCAAAAGGTACTTCCCATTTTTCAAATCCGGGATTTTCTATTAGCCGTGTCCGGAACCAAAATCAAGTGGCACTCTATCTTATTGTCCGTCTGTTTTAGTTCCTTTTTTCCCACCAAAATTCAGTATGGCTGATAAGTACAGGCTCACGGAGAGGTACTGAAATGAGGCTGTATTTTGCAAAGGACCCTGCAAAGGAATTTTGTCAACAGGATTATACTCCACCGGATTGGAAAAATTGGCTGCTTGTTTTTGGTTCCGGACACGGCTAAAAGAAAACTCTACTCCCGATATAATCTTTTGTCTAAGGATGGTAAGTTCGGTACCACCTGTCACATGGTAATTATTTGAATTGGTGTTTGGAAGTGTACTATAGTTGCTGTAAGTGCCTAAGTTATAGTCTTTCAGGTAATTAAAGTCAGTACGGAACCCCAACATAAACCCCACCTTTTTAGTAGGTTTCCAGCTGAAGCCAAATGCAACATTGGTAAGTTCTTTTGAACCTGAAGCCACGGAAAGCCACCTGTGACCAAATTCCTCAATGGATGTTTTCGGATTGGGGTAAGCTTCCATCTTCAGATAAGGTTTTAGCCGGAAGAAATGTTCCATACTAAAATAAATATGACTGTCTGAATGGGGAACCTCATAAACGAAGCCAACAGCAATGGAAAAGGGTAGCCGCGAACGCGAAAGGACATCTTTTCCCTCTTTTGTCAAAAAGACAACATAATCGGGAAGCGCTATGCCCTGATATGTTATGTTGGTTTGGCTTTTCAAATGCAGGAGTTTTTTGCTCATCGAAAGTACGGTAAACGAGGGCGTAGTGATGTTTATTCCAAATCGCCATTGTTTTATCCGGTAATTCATTCCAATTTTAAAGATAACCCGGAAGTCGTTGTAGTTGGCAAGTATCCGGGAATTATAATTGGCTGAGAAAATACTGGTATTGACTTTGTTAATAGCTGAATTCTCGATATTCTCAAGGTATTGTATGGCTACCGAAGAGACAAAGGCACTGATGCCCACATGGAAGTTTCCTGATATTTCATAGGATGCGGCAATCCCAACCCAAGTGTCATCAAAACGGTTGCGGTAATCAAAATAGGCGTTGTATTGTTCCTCTCCGGGATGGCTTTTTAGAATGTCTATCTTTTTTTGTAACGTATAGTTTATCTCTGTCCGCTCATAGATGCGGGTGAAAACTGTAGCACCGAAAGTGAATTTGCCTTTGGTAGGCTTGTAAATATAGGTGATAAACCGGGGCTGAACCACGAAGGCTAAGGATCCGGGGCTGATACCGTTCCCCAGAAAGTTGTCCAACTTGTAAGAACGTAATGAGAACATTGCTGCCGAAAGAGACAGATTGGAATTGTTTCCTGCTTCTGAAATATTGGCAGGATTATAATATATGGAGCTGCTCCCACCGTCGCCGGCAACTACAGCACCTGAGAGCATAGAAGAAACCGAGTTGAAACTTTGTGCCCAATAATAATTGGTGAGTTGTGCCTGTGTTGTCAGGGGAAATAAACTTCCCCAACCAAAGAGGGCAAAAAGAAAAACATTTCGTATGGAGACTTTCAAAATACTGTTGATGGTATGGTTACTAATTTTTAAATAAGTCCCGGAGACCTCTTTGCTATTCTATACCTGAAAAATGTTTCATAAACTGTATGCGTTCGTAAGCTGCCGGATTTTCTGTTTTAGCAACACTTAGTTTTCCTCTGAAATCATCAATGTTTCTGTAGTTGTGCCTGTCCATCCAGCTTTCCAGTTGGTCAATCATGCTACCGATCTCTCTAAACCCCTTTTGGTACAACACAGAAGCAATTTGCACAACGTCAGCGCCAACTAACAGCATCTTAATCAACCCGGTTCCATCATGAACGCCGGTAGAAGCGGCAATATCACATTCTACAATGGGCGAAAGCATGGCAATCCATCGCAGGGGCAGAGCAATTTCGGAAGGTGAGCTGAAAACAAAAGAAGATTTAATCTCTTCGTGTTCGATATCAATATCAGGAGAATAAAACCGGTTGAACAGTACCAGCGCTTTTATGTCTGTCCACGAGAGGCTTTTCATTGTTTTTGCCAGCCCGGAAAAGTAGTAGCTCAGCTTTATCGCTACGGGAATATTGAGTGCTTTTGTAATCTCGCGCGTAACATCAAAATAGATTTTTTCATTCTCACTACTCTCTTTGTTTGGGTCTGAAGGCAGGACTGCTATGTTCAGCTCCAGACCATCAGCTCCGGCTGATTCTATCTTTTTGGCGTAATCTATCCATTTAGTATCTGAGATACAGTTGATGGAGGCAATGACCGGGATGGTTACCGCTTTCTTTGTATTTTCAATAAGCCGAAGGTAAGAATTTATATCATTTTCGGCAGTGTAATTCCGGATATAATCTTCAGCTTCCGGATACAGGTTTTTATATTCGTCCTGCATAAGCGTATGGCTGGCACTGTAATGGATTTGCTCTTCAAACAAGGATTTCAGTACCACAGCTGCTATACCATTCTTTTCCAGCTCAATAATATTTTCTACTGAATTTGTCAGCCCCGAACTACCGGCGACAATAGGATTCCGAAGTTTCAGTCCCATGTACCGACTTTCTAAATTAATCATCTCCGTATAAATTTGGTTCGCAAAAAAAGGTCTTCGTAAAGATAAAACAATTTGTGATATGGAGTTGCCTTTTTCAAAGTCATTTTTAGGAAAGTGCGGAAGTATGATTCTTATGGTCAGCCTTTTCCTCACGATTTCGAAACCGGTATAAGGTTATTTCTCCCCATAAATCTAAAAATAGAACAGACAAAAATTGTTGAAATGCAAGGACTTTAAATTGATATATTTGTGAATGAAATATAAAAGATTTTAATATCATGTCGGAATTCATAAACAACTCGGAACAAAGGATTAAGCAGTTGCAGGCCTTTTTTTATGGGATTATTCATCAGCGGGAAAAAGGTGCTCAGCTCATCAAAACGTATGCGGAAGCCATCGAACAGGTGCAACCTTCTGATGTGGTGGTAGTGGTTGATGCCCTCATGAAAGAAGAGGTTTCTGGTGAAGAACTCCAAAAACTGAAAAAAGGGATTAACCGTTCCCTGAATATGCTATACAAAGGATTGGTTTCAAGAGAAATACCCAAATATCAGCATAAACCGTTTTTCGGTATTCTGCAACTGGAAAACAATGCGCTGAACGATCTCCTCATTGCACTGCGGCCTTTTATCAAAGCATTTAACGAAAAGGATGCAGACCGGCAAAAAATTACTGAATCCCTTTCGGAGATCAAAAAACGGGTGGAAACTTTGCAGGAATTCAACCTGCACTATGTCAAAAAGGAAAATATCCTGTTTCCTTATATTGAAAAACACCTACCTGAATATGGCTGTTTACCGCTTATGTGGTCGTATCATGACGATATCAGAAATCTTATTAAAGATACGGTGGAGATTATTGCTGCCGGCAGTACCGACCTGAAACGGCTGAACCGTTTGCTCGGCGACCTGTTTTTTAATATGTATGCCATCCGCTTTCGCGAAGAATATGTCCTTTTTCCGGTGATATTCGACATGATTCCGGAAAAGGAGATTCATGAAATGCTTGAGCAGGCCTTTGATGTGGGATTCGCTTTTGTTGAACCACCCTCAAAAAGGATATTAGAGAACAAACCGGCTGCAAAAGATTCTTCAAAGAAAAGTGATTCATTTTTAAGCATGGATGAACTGGGCGACAGGCTACTGGATTTCGATACCGGCCGGTTAACCATCAAACAGGCAGTTATCATGCTAAACCATCTGCCGGTAGATGTAACTTTTGTGGATGAAAATGATGAAGTTCGCTATTTCTCCACGCCCGGAGACCGGATTTTCCCCCGTTCTAAAGCCATTATCGGGAGGCTGGTGGAAAATTGTCATCCACCCTCAAGCGTACACGTGGTAAAAGAATTGATAGATTCTTTCCGAAAGGGTGAAAAGAAAAAGGAGAGCTTTTGGATTCAAGTGGGGGAGAAACTTGTCCTGATTCAGTATTTTGCATTGCATGACAAAGAAGGGAGCTTCCGCGGTACACTGGAAGTAAGTCAGGATATTTCGGATATCCGGAAATTAGAAGGCGAGAAAAGATTGATGGAGTAATTTTGCTTTTACTATACAATGAAGCCTCCTAAACGGATTCACTAAACGCCCAAACAAACATCTTGTTCGCAATAACGAATAGGGGAATAAATGAGTAGGATTACAAAATGCCTACCATCAGATTATTCAATCAGGCTGCCGCTATAGCTTATTTACCAGCTTCAGAAGGTGCTCAATGTCAGCATCAAAACCGGCAACCATTTCGGCTGGAAATTCCCCGAAGCCATTCATCCGTTTGGAGAGCGAATCATTCAGAATTTCCCATGCTTTGGATTTACGTGAGTTAAGAAAATGGCTCTCCACCATTACCTGTTTGGTAAGTTGATATTTGTCAGCAAGCCGGGCAATATCTTCCTCAATTTCATCCACTGCCTGTAAAGTTAGCTTCCGTTTCTTTTCGTCCAGGTCTGTTTCAACCTCCTGCATAAGCAGTTGCCTGTCTGAAGTCAGTACCTCTCTGACCTCTTCGGCCAACTTCTCAAGAAGATAGATGGAGGAAGAGAAGGAACGTTTATGGTTGGGCTGTAACTTAATATTTTCCATAATATTTATTTTTCGAGTTCAAAACCAAAATCGCGGCCTTTATCCACTGCAGGGATTCCCTTTTTCATCCATTTGGGCTCCGAAGTACCTTTCAGATAGTAATCAAAAAACTGTTGAAACCGCCGGGTAAGGTCTTTTTCGTCGGAACGACGGCTCAGGTTATGCGGCTGGCCATTATAAACCAGCATCCAAACCGGTTTATTCAGGCGGCGCATGGCGTTAAAGAGTTCGATGCCCTGATACCACGGTACGGCATTGTCTTTGTCGTTGTGCATGATGAGTAGCGGTGTATGAATACGTGGTACAAAGAAAAGCGGCGAATTTTGTATGTAAAGTGGTAGTTTGTCCCATAGCGTGCCTCCAATGCGACTTTGGGTATGTTCATATTGAAACTCACGGCTCATGCCCGATCCCCAGCGAATACCACCGTAAGCGGATGTCATGTTGCTCACCGGAGCACCGGCCTCTGCACAGCGGAACATGTCGGTCTGTGTAACGAGGTAAGCCGACTGGTAGCCGCCCCAGCTTTGTCCCTGCATTCCCAGTCTCGAACGGTCGATGAACGGATAGCGATCCAACATGACCTGTGTTCCACTGATGACACAATCATAAGCACTGGCACCGGGATAACCCACTTTGTATTTAATATCGGGGATAAAAATCAGATATCCGTTGCTGGCATAATAGGAAAAGTTAATGACCGAACGAATGGGGCGCGGCGAATAGTAGCGATGCAAACGGTTGGAATAGCGCTCATAGAAATAAACCAGCATGGGATATTTCTTGTTCGGGTCGAAATTTGCAGGTTTGTAGAGCAATCCCTGCATGGAGTCGCCGTCAAAAGTAGTCCAATGTACCAACTTAACCGTACCCCAGAGATAGTTTTTCTGTTGAGGGTTGGTATTAGAAATCTTTTTGGCATCTGAAAATTTTAAGTTGCTAACATGTAGGTCGGGATAAACCCGGAAACTCTCTTTCCGCCAGATAATTTCCGGTGCATTTTTTGCTTTCAGCGGGTGGCTGTAAGCAAAGTCATCGAGAACGAGCTTTGCAGACTTTCTGCTTTTGAGGTTTAACGCATAAAAGCCGGCTTTTTTATTCTTGAGTTGAAAAGCAGAAAGTAACATGTTATCAGGAAGGTGCTGTGCATCCTTGTCCAGTTTCACGAAGCGAAAACGTAAATTTTCTTTCCGTCCGATACCTGAGGTGATGTTCACCGGAGATATTTTCCCCGAAGGATCCAGCGTCCAGAGATCGTATCGGTCGTAAACCACCAGTTGACCTTTCTTTGTCCAGCCTGCCATTCCATATGGAGGTGCCATATTGGGCACATCGTTCAGTACATTATAAAAAGGATGGGGAATTTTTCCCGTCAGGTTTATGCTTTTTCCGGCTTTCAGTGAATAAGCATACCAGGCACTGTCCTGAATATTATACCAGGCCACAAACTGCTGGTTGGGCGACAGGCTGGCATTGCCTGCAAGTTTTGGAATAATCAGTTTTTTCTTTCCTGTTTTCCGGTTGACGAGATAAATATCGCTGTACCATTGGCCAATCCAGGAAGTCATTTTAAGATAAGGCCGGTTGTCAAACCCCAGACTGTAGATACCTTTGACTTTTGGGTTAATCCGCACCTCTTTGAGTTTGGGGCCGGCCAGCTGAACAATTCTGTTGTCCTGAGGATAGAAAACGGCAACAAAGCTCCGGTTTTTTTCCCTTTTCAGTTGAACCTTTTGCTGCGGTTGTATAAGTGTATCGTGATAAGTCCAGATATCGAGGCTTACTTTCTCGCTGGCTGCCAGTGTGTCTTTCAGTGGAGGCAGTGGTTTGGGAGCTGTCCCGAAATAGAGTTCAGAACCGGTTTTGTTAAAATATATATTTCCGTGTGTACTCACTGACCACCCTTTGCGCAGCTGATTAAAATTATTTCCGGAAACCAGTATTTTCCTGCCCTTTTTTAGATTGACATAATACAATCCGTAAGCTTTATTCTTCACTGTGTCCTTTGAAAAGGTGAACGCAACCTGATTTCCCGCTTCATCTATTGCCACATTTTTCACGTAAGCTTCAGCAGCATAAAGGGTATCCGTCTTTTGCAAATGGGTTAAAAAGGTGATTACTGCGACCTTGCTCATGGTGTCGCGGGGAACACTTGTAAAAATGCAGGCTTTGCCATTTTTCGACAATGCAAAATGAGTAACATTTTTAAAGCTAACCGAGTCGCCTGTTTTCACATTGTAAAGTATCAGCACGGCTCTCCGTGCTTTTTTCATTTTCTTACTCTTATTCTCTGAGGTGCCTTTTGTCTTGTCTTTCTCTTTTTTCTCCGGATTTTTTTCTTTTTTCAAGAGCACGGCAATCCAATCTGATGAAGTTTCGGGGACTTTCACCTTTTGTATCTGACCAAACTTCTTTACGGCACCGGATTTAAATGAATAGACAGCAAGTGAATCCTTGGGGAGTTTATCCTTTTTCACTTTTTTCCGGTTCATTTTAAGCACCTTTTCAAAAACGGGTTTTATTCTGTAAACCAAGGCTTCTCCATTGGGCGTAAAATGAGCTTTATGACCGCGTGAGAGCGAATCGAGTTTGGATTTTCTTACGTCATAAAAATAGAGCCAGCCATCGCCCTGCTGTGGGTTTATCTCATAAGAAACCCATTTTCCATTGTCGGAGACGGTGGCATTTCTCAAATCTTTCCAATGGTCGTAAACGGTATGGTCAAGTGGTTTTTTCTGTTGCGAGAAGGCCGAAAAGGTCAAGGCCAGGATAAAAGACAGTAAGATAAATTTTTTCATAGTTTCAGGTTCTGGTTAAAATTTAAAGCGGAGGCTAATGCCTTTGTATGCCGGAGCATGAGGCATATCGAAAGGTTGAATAACGGGAGCCACCTCCAGCGACAAATTGTTAGAAATATTCCAGTGCGACAAGTGCGCATCTACGTTGGCATCAATCATTTGCAGGAGATACCATGCTCCGCCGATAATATAGGAGAGTTGCATGTTTCGCCGGTAATAGTCCCGAATTATTTTCAGCGTTTCCTTCGAATATTTTTTGGCATACAGGTTCTCACAGTCGGTACTGGTCGGATTGCAATCAGGATGAGCTATTTTGTAATTATAGGCTTCTTTGAAGGTTTTATAATAGCGTTGGTTGGTTACGGCAAAATAGCCAAAAACGGCGAAACCGGTGTAAACGATGGGCAGCTTCCAGTATTTGTGGTTATAGATTTGTCCCAACCCCGGGACAATGGCCATGAGCATTGCTTTTTTTGGGTTGCGGGGCGGGTACTTCGGTGTGTCGGTTTTGGCCTTGTGTTCTTTCTTTTCACTTACAAAGGAATGTGCTGTGGCCGGTGCCACAAATGCCACTAATAAAGTCACCAACAGGCATATCTTTAGGATATTTTGCAGTTTATAGACATTCACAGAGTTACTTTTTCTCAAGAACAGAAACCACATGTGCCAGCCCTTCGTCATCTTTGAACGTGATAACGATGCTTCCGGCACCTTTATTGTTTCTTTTCAAACTTACTTTAGCGTTCAGCAGGTTGCTTAATTCAGACGTAATCTTTTTGTATTTCTCAGGAATGTCCGGTTTTTTTTGTCTCTTCTTACGTTCTTCCGGGTGGTTTATCTCACGAACTATCTGTTCAATCTGACGAACACTCAGCCCTTCATCCAGTATGAGCTTGAGCAAACGCAGTTGTTTACCCTCTTGTTCAATAGAAAGCAGGGCGCGTGCATGTCCCATGGAAATGGTACCATCGCGCAAAGTAATTTGAATTTCGGGTGGTAGTTTCAGCAGGCGCAGGAAGTTAGTGATGGTAGTTCGGTTTTTCCCCATTTTCTCACTCAGTTTCTCCTGGGTCAGATCACACTCATCAATCAGCCGTTTATAGCTGATGGCCACCTCAATAGCATTCAGATTCTGACGATGAATATTTTCAATTAGCGCCATTTCAAGCATTTGCTCGTCGTTGGCCACACGGATAAAAGAGGGAATTGTCTCCAGACCGGCCATTATAGATGCTTTCAGCCTCCGTTCACCGGCAATAAGCTGAAAATGACCGCGTCCCATTTTACGAACGGTAACAGGCTGAATAACCCCTTGACTCTTGATAGATTCAGCAAGCTCTCGCAGCATCATCTCATCGAAATTAGTACGTGGCTGGAAAGGGTTGGCATCAATATTATTCACATCCAGCTCGGCAATGGCACCGGCCACATAATTCCCCGAAATATCTTTGGAGGTAATGTCCGTATCCGGACTGCTGAGAATGGCATCCAGTCCCCGTCCCAACACTTTTTTTGTCGTTTTCTTAGGTGTCATCCGAAGTTTCTATTTGTCTGTCAGAATTTTTAATTCCTGTCATATCGTTTTTTTGCAACAGCTCTCTGGCAAGGTTCAGATAATTGATGGCGCCGGTACTTTGGGCATCGTGCATAATAATGGCTTTTCCGAAACTTGGTGCTTCGCCAAGGCGGGTATTGCGGTTGATAATAGTATCGAAAACCAAGTGCTGGAAATGGGTTTTCACCTCTTCGACCACCTGTTTCGAAAGTCGCAACCGAATATCGAACATAGTCAGTAGAATACCTTCGATATCTAAATCCGGATTCAGATTGCTTTGTACTATTTTAATGGTATTCAATAGTTTGCCAAGACCTTCCAGTGCAAAATACTCACATTGAACCGGAATAATCACGGAATCGGCCGCCGTCAGCGCATTGATGGTTATCAGCCCCAGCGAAGGAGAGCTGTCGATGAGGATGATGTCGTAATTATCACGTATTTTATCGATGACCCGCCGCATCTTTCTCTCTCGGTTGGGTAAGTTAACCATTTCTATTTCAGCGCCTACCAAGTCGATATGTGAAGGAAGCAAATCCAGGTTTGGAGTTGAAGTATTAAGGATAACGTTTTCAGGATTAACATCATCAATCATGCATTCGTAAATGCTGGTTTTTATATTTTTGGGATCCATCCCTATACCTGAAGTAGCGTTGGCCTGCGGATCAGCGTCCACGAGCAGCGTTTTATACTCCAGCACCGCAAGACTGGCAGCGAGACTGATAGCGGTGGTTGTTTTTCCTACGCCACCTTTTTGGTTGGTAATGGCAATGGTCTTCCCCATAGTAAATGTAACTTATTTGTACAAAAATACGATTTCCTTTTCCCCTCAGTGATTTCGGTTAGTCAAAGTTATTAACAGCCCGGAAAGGTGGATACAAAAAAATATCCGGACGGTAACCATAATACATTTATTAGTCAGAGGCTTGTGCTTCGTCTTTGCCCAAATCGTCAAAACTCAAATCAATTTCAGTTTTGGGTTCTTCCGGAGACTGATTTTCCACCGGAGCCAAATCCTCTTCCGGGGACTCCCCGGTTTCGATGAAGCGGATAGCAACATCCAGTCCTTTTACAAACTTCTCAAAATCTTCTCTGTACAGAAATATTTTATGCTTTTCATAGAAAAATTTCCCCTCCTCATTTTGAAAACGACGCTTACTCTCTGTAATGGTAAGGTAATTCTGGTCGTTGCGTGTAGCCTTTACATCAAAAAAATAAGTTCTTTTTCCCGCCCTCACGGCCTTGGAGAAAATGTCTTCCCTGTGTTTCGGTTTTTCTTGTCCTTCCATGGGCATGTTCTCTTTTTTAAATTTCTAATTTCTAATTAAGACAAAAATAAGAATTATCCGATAAATCAAAATTCTTTTGCTCCAAATGTTGAAAAATTGAACAATTTGTTAACAACATTTTACATTCTTATTGGGTGTCCGTTCTTTATACCGGCTGAAAATCACGAGTTTATCCTTATGAATTTTTATTTAGATTTATTCCATATTATTGGTTTTTTCGTTACTTTTGCAGCATAATCAAGAATCGGAACTGATAGCTCCGGTTGCTTCGTAATCATTTAACTATCAAATTATAAATGACTAATTTTGAAATCATAATGCCCAAGATGGGCGAAAGTATAATAGAAGCTACCATAACGAAATGGCTCAAAAGTGAAGGCGACAGGCTGGAGGAGGATGACACCATTGTGGAAATTGCCACCGACAAAGTAGATTCCGAAATTCCAAGCCCGGTGGAGGGCACATTGGTCAAGACGCTTTTTAACGAAGGCGATGTGGTTCCGGTTGGGACGGTCATCGCACTGGTTGAGACCGAAGGCGAGGAAGAAAATGTTGAAGAAACGGTTGCTACGGAAGCTATCCCGGGAGGCATTGTTATGCCGGATGAAAAACCAGCCAGGCCATCACATGAAGAAGTGTCTGTAAAACAGGGTATTACACAAAGCACACGTTTTTATTCGCCACTGGTAAAAAGTATTGCCAAAAATGAAAATATTGTTCTCGCTGAGCTGGAGAACATCCCGGGAAGCGGAAAAGATGGCCGTGTTACCAAACGCGATGTCCTGGCATATCTCGAAAAAAGAAATAGTGCAAAGGTCGCACCTGTTGCTACAGCTGCATCTGCTTCTGCCACCCAACAAAAAGCCATGCCTAAAATGAACCTTCCGCCGGTGAACACCGAAGCAGGAGATCAGGTTGTGGAAATGGATCGTATGCGTCGGCTTATTGCCGACCACATGGTGATGTCAAAACGGATTTCAGCACATGTTACGTCATTTATTGATGCCGATGTCACCAATATTGTAAACTGGCGTAACAAGGTGAAAAACAGCTTTCTGCAACGTAATGGCGAAAAAATAACTTTTACCCCGATTTTTATAGATGCAGCGGCCAAAGCACTACGTGAGTTTCCACAAATCAATGCTTCGGTTGACGGGTACAACATTATTTACCGCAAAAATATTAATATTGGCATGGCCACTGCCCTTCCCAATGGCAACCTGATTGTCCCTGTTATTAAAAATGTGGACGAGAAAAGTCTGCTCGGTGTTGTAAAAGCGGTGAACAGCCTTGCCGGCAAAGCACGCAGCAATGGACTCAGCCCCGATGAAATTCAGGGAGGTACTTTTACCATGACCAACTTCGGTTCATTTGACAGCCTGACCGGTACACCGGTTATCAATCAGCCGCAGGTGGCTATTCTCGGCGTTGGCGCTATTCGTAAGAAACCGGTGGTGCTGGAAACTTCTCAGGGCGATGTCATTGCCATCAGGCATATTATGATCCTCTCGCTGGCCTACGACCATCGTATTGTGGATGGTGCACTGGGTGGCATGTACATCAGGCGGGTGAAAGAGATTCTGGAAAACTGGGATATGAATACTGAAATATAGATGTCTCTTTGGTACTCCTGCATATTTAGTTAAAAATTACTGTGCTGAGTAATTATTAAATTGCCGGAAGTCAGAAGCCGGAAGTCAGAAGCCGTCAATATGCGGGTTCGGTATCTATAATAGAATTACCAGCTATTAGAACAATAAAAAAACTTCTAACTTCGGTCTTCTGTCTTCGGACTCCCGTCTTCTCCCAAATTGATGCCTTTGGAACTACAATATCAATTTACCCACTAAACATGGTAGTAAAGCCATCTGATTTTATATCTTTGCTGATTATGGTAGTGGCAGAAAATATTCACAAGTCGTTTGGAAAAGTTGAAGTGCTGAAAGGTATAGACCTGCAGGTGAACGAGCAGGAGATTGTCTCCATTGCCGGCGCTTCCGGTGCTGGCAAGTCCACCTTGCTACAGATCCTCGGTACCATCGAAAAGCCTGACAGAGGCCGGATTATCATTGATGGTGTGGAAGTTAGCCGGCTGAAAGACAAAGAACTTTCAGCATTCAGAAACAAGAAAATCGGGTTTGTTTTTCAGTTTCATCACCTGCTACCCGAATTTACTGCTTTGGAAAATATCTGTATCCCTGCATTCATTGCCGGGAAGAGCCGGAAAGAAGCCGAAATACTGGCTTATGAGCTACTGGACTTTATTCACTTGAACGAGCGTGCCGGGCATAAACCTGCCGAACTTTCGGGTGGTGAACAACAACGTGTAGCCGTAGCCCGGGCACTGATGAACAACCCATCGGTGGTGTTTGCCGATGAACCTTCGGGAAACCTCGATTCATCCGCATCGGACGATTTGCACCGGCTTTTCTTTGATTTGAGAAACGATTTCGGACAGACTTTCGTCATTGTAACCCACAACAAAGCATTGGCTGCCATGGCCGACCGTCAGTTTTTTATTAAAGATGGAATAATATCAGGGGAAAATATCTGACACGAAACTACGTTACAGGAATACCACAACACATGAACCACACCATGAGCCGTACGGGAAAGTCTGTTTTTTCGCTCTTTTTTATAATAATACTGAGTTTGTTCCTTACCTCCAATGTCAGGGCTCAGCAGGTAAAAACTTACAAAGAAGCCATCGTAAAAGGTAACCAGCTGCTCAAACAGAAAAAATATATTGATGCAAAAGCCTATTACCAGATGGCTTTACGCTATCAGGAACGGGATACTTATGCCACACGGAAAATTAATGAAATTGTCAAAGAGCTGAAAGCCGGTGAAAGCCGCGAGGAAGCTTATTACAATGTGATTGATAAGGCTGACAGTTATTACGATAAAGATATGCTGGCCATGGCTTTAAAAAGCTACCGGAAAGCGCTCACCATTATTTCCGGCGACAGCTATGCTTTGGGTAGAATAAAGGATATCCATCGCCAGCAGACTGTTGAAAGAGGACGACGCATCACGTACAATCATTTTATGCGCTCGGGTGACTCTTTGCTGAGTCAAAATCTTTTTAATATGGCAATTACAGCTTTTGAAAAGGCTCGAAACCTGTTTCCCAACAATCCCGGAGCAGCTGAAAAACTGGTGTTGGCCAGGCAAATGCAACATAACTATCTGAATCGTAAAAAGCAGGCACAAAAGGCAATAGAGACTGCAGGGCGTTACCTGTTGATAAAAAATTATGCAGATGCCCTGCAACATTACGAGCTGGCCGACTCGCTCATACCCGGGAATCCGGTTGTCATCAAACGGATTTACCAGTTGAAACCCAAAGCAAGAACACAAATAGCATACAACAAAATTGCCAGCGCAGCCGACCGGCTTTACATAGCCAAAAACTATATGGCTGCCCGTGAGAGGTATCAGGAAGCACAAAAACTTTGGCCGGAAAACAGCTATCCTGCCGAAATGATCAGTAAGGTGGACAGGCAACTAACGGAGCAGCGTAAGCATCTGGAACAGAATTACCGCACTGCTGTTGTGCATGCCGACAGCCTTTTTAAAATGCGTGAAATGGAGAATGCACGTGCAGAGTACAACCTCGCACTAAACCTGAAACCAAACGAAAGCTATCCACAGCAGCAACTAACTGCCATCAAAACCTGGTTTATCCGGCAGCAACAGCAACTTCAGGCCAACTACCACAGCGTTATCCGAAGCGCCGACAGCTTATTCAGCAAAGGTGCTTACCTTGCAGCACAGGAAAAATATGAACAGGCATTAAAAACACGACCCAAAGATCCATATCCGAAAAAAAAATTGTCGGAGATTGACAAGCAGCTGGCAACTATCGCCAAGAAGGAAGAGATGAATGCCCAATATCAGTCACTGATTGCGGAAGCCAAAAAGTTGCAGGCCGCCGGCCATTTCGAGCTGGCCATTAATAAATTCCGGCAGGCACTTAGTCTCAAAGGTACAGATGCTTTCAGCGCAAGCCAAATTGCTAAAATCAATCGGATGCTGGCGCAAATGCAAAAGCAAAAAGAACTGGATGCCAACTTTGCCAGACAAATTATTCTGGGGCAACGGTTGTTGCAACAAAAGCAACTGGAAGAAGCCAAAAAGGCTTTTGCTAATGCCTTGGCTATCAAGCCGGAGGAATTTCTCCCGGCTAGACGTATTCAGCTTATTGACAGTCTAATACAGCAAAAGATACTTCGGGTTCAAATCGAAAAAGATTACCAGGCTGCTATTCAGCAAGGCAAACAACTTTACGCACAAAAGCAATATGAGAATGCCCTTGTCAGATTCAAAAAAGCCAAAAGTCTGAAACCCGAAGATACCTATTCGGGCAAGATGATACAGAGCATCGAAACTACGCTGGCTGTCATTGCCCGTGCCGAAGCATTGCAACAGGCTTATGCAGAGAGCAATGCGCGTGCCAGCCAACTACTGAAAGAGCAAAAATATGAACTGGCCAGAGCACAATACCAAAACAGCCTCACCCTGAAACCGGACGAAAGCTATCCGAAAAAACAAATTGCAGATATCAACACGATTCTGACACGGTTGGCCAAAGAAAAGGATCAGCGTTATGCCGCAGTGCTTTCCAGGGCTGATAACCTGTACAACAGCCGGCATTACCAAAAAGCAGTAAGCTTGTATGAGGAAGCCGCCAGCATAAAACCCGGCGAACCTTATCCCGGCGAACAAATTTCGGCCTGTAAGACCTTCCTCGTGCAGATAGTGGCCGAGCAAACACAAAATTATAAGCTTGCCATTGTGGAAGCCGACAGGTTATATCAAGCCAAGGTCTATGACAAATCCATCAAAGCTTACAAAAAAGCGGAGAAAGCCAAACCTGATGAGACCTATCCGGCTGAGATGATAAAGAAAATAATGGACTATATTCAGAAAAATGCCATCGTCGATTTAATTAAAGAAAAAATATTGATACCGGCCGGTGAAACAAAAAAACTCTCTTTTAAAGTATTACCCGTCGATGTCCGTAAAAGCAACTACGTCTATGTTAAAGCATATAATGTAGATGGGAAATCATTTCGGGTTATCTTCACGTACGGAAAAGACAAAAGTAAAAACGGTGGTTTTGTCGTACAGGTTCCTCCAGGCAAAACAAACCAGGATTTTATCATCAGGGTGGGAATACAATACAAATGGTTCTCCGACGACAACAACTGGCTGAGTATTTATCCGGAAAATAACCCCATCGAAATCAGCCTGGTGCGTATCTCAAAGAGCAACTGACAACGGGATTAGAACAAAACCGGAATGGGCATGAACGGGATGAATAATTAATCTCTGTTAACAATCTATAAAGGGGTATGAAGATGACATCAGAAATATTTTAAGCAGGATAATCAAAATCTTCACATCCTCAAATCCCCAAATCTTCAAATCTTCACATCCTCAAATCTCCAAATCTTCAAATCTTCAAATCCTCACAATCCCGTCCCCGGAAACAGCCAGATAAGAATCACGATAACCACCAGCGCAGGGAGCATATTGATAACATTGATTTTTTTTATCCCAAGAATGTCGATGCCCAGTCCAAGTAGTAAAATACCTCCTACAGCTGAAAGTTCCGTAATCATAATAGCCGGAAAAAAATTACCAAACCACATGGCCAGCAGCGTTATACCTCCCTGATAAATCAGTAGCGGAACCGCTGAGAACAGCACCCCGATGCCCAGCCCCGAAGCCAGCGCAATGGAGGATACCCCATCCATAAGCGACTTAATGAAAAGCAAATGCGCATCTCCGGTCATGCCTTCCTGAATGGCCCCAAGGATGGTGAGAGAGCCCATGCAGTAAAGCAAAAATGCAGTAAGCAATCCGTCGGAAAAACGTTCGTTTTTACTTTTAAAACGTTTTTTCATTTTGTCTGCCAGTTTTTCCAGCCCCCGGTCCAAATGCAGACTTTCGCCGATAACTGCGCCTATGATCAGGCTGAAAACCATTTGTAACACGTGGGTTGACTTCAAAGCCATGGAAAATCCCAGATAAAGGGTAAACAATCCGATGACCTGGAAGAATATCCGGATAAAACGTTCGGGAAGACGACTTTTGAATAAAATACCGATAAGACTACCTGCAACAACTGTTGCCACATTGACTAAAGTTCCTATCATAGCTTATTAACTGTTTTGACTTTTGCCTGCCAGCCGCGCAAAGTCTCCGCTTTTTGGGAACTGGTAAACACGAAGTCCGAACTCCGGCAATACCGCCAGCACCAGATCGAAAATATCTGCCTGGATATCTTCATAAGCAGCCCATTCTATTGTTTTGGTAAAGACATAAATTTCAATGGGAATCCCTTTTTCGGAAGGTGGCAGATGCCGCACCAGAAAGGTCATATCGTTATGAATGTCTTCATGGTTTGTGAGATAAGCTTTCAGGTAAGCCCTGAAAATACCAAGATTGGTTTGCCTGCGACCGTTGACGAGAACTTCCGGATTCATGTTGAATTTCTTATTGTAGGCTTCAATCTCTTTTTCCTTCTTCTCAAGATAAGGCCCCAGCATCTTAATTTTACGGAAACCTATTAACTCTTCTTCGCTCACAAAATGCACGCTGTCCATATCAATATACACCGCGCGTTTGATGCGTCTGCCTCCCGCCTCTTCCATGCCACGCCAGTTTTGAAAAGAGTTGCTGATGAGGCTGTACGTGGGAATGGTGATAATCGTTTTGTCCCAGTTCTGCACCTTAACAGTCGTAAGTGTAATTTCGAGCACGGTGCCGTCGGCTTGATATAGTGGCATACTAATCCAATCTCCTATACGAATCATCTTATTGAATATCAGCTGTAAACCGCCCACAAATCCAAGAATAGGGTCACGGAATACCAGCATCAAAACAGCCGATAACGTTCCCAAACCAATGAAAAGCGAGTTAAGGTCACGATGTAGCAACGTGGCAATGGCAAATAGTGAGCCAAACAGGTAGAGAATAATCTTGATAATCTGCACCAGGCTTTTAATGGGATGGTCTTTGGAAAATTCAAACCGGTCGTAATAATCGTTTAGCGAAGAGAGAATACTATCCACAATGAGTACAATAATCAGGACAAAAATTACCTCCAGGATACGCCGTATTATGCTTACCAGCACAGGCGTGGCAAATATGCTGTCCTGAATAAAGTAATAGAGGATAAATGTTGGAACCAGATACGATATCCGTCGAAAAAGGCGATGTTTTATCAGTAAGTCGTCAAACTTATTTTTTGAGCGCTGAAAAACAGGAATCAACATCCTTTTCGCAATGACCCATGTTAACCTGAAACTGAGATAGGACAAAATGAAAAGCAAGACAAGTGAGATTACCGCTCCGGTGATGGTAGCCCATTGGATGGGGACACCTGTTTTCCCGATAAGCTCAATGATAGTGTCTGTAAATTGTTTTAAGTATCGATCCATACGCTGAAAATCTGCTAAAGGTTGGCAATATGTTCAAGATATTTTTCCCGGATATAGGTTAACTTATCAAGTTTGAAATTCTTGTCGTAAATACGCACAAAATCAAACATACCCTCTGTATGGTAAACATGGCCAATGGCAGCGTCAAACTTATTGTCTTTGATGTTATACTTAATGTCCATGGTTATTTTCTCAAAGGTATTCCAGCGGAGCGTACAGGGGATATGGAGATAGGTAAAAGTATCCTGTTCCAAATCTCGAAAAACGCCCTCCTCAACTTCTTCCATTTGGAAAAACTTTCTAATCTTCATGAGTGAGTTAAATGCTGCAAGCTTTTTCTTTTTCATAAATTCAATCTCCCTGTTTCGAAAGGGCTCCACCAGCTCGGGAATGTGCATATAGCCTAACCTTTTCAGGCGGATAGCATGAACTATTTTATTGTTCAGCGTGATGGTTCCCGGTGCACCGTCAAAGGCAAAAGGAAAATCTTTTCTAATGTCCATGATGGAGCGGATGATTTTATCATCATTATAAGCCTGTTTGGTGATGAGAAAAACAGAATCCGGATCACTCTTGTCCGGAACCGTCGTGCCATGATATCCCGGAAACGGATCGGCAGATTCAAGTATCATTATTTTACAATCCGAAAGTCGTTCAACGGGAATAAGTTTTTCTTTTTTAGAGATAATGCCAATTGACCGGATAATTTGTTTGTTCATAGTGCTTGATTTTTGAGATTGTCTGTGGCTAAAATAGGAATTTATCCTTTTAGCCTGCTGTTTTTTCAAGAATAATGAAAAATTCTCTCTCTTTTCTCGGATGGATGGAGTTATACGCCACTTCAAATGTTCTAACAGTAAACAATGTAAAAAACAGTGATTTATACTCTGCCAAAGAGCCGCCAAAAGGAGGAAAATCATGCGAGAATTCGTGTGTGAAAAGCAATCCCATCAACTTTCCACCCGGCTTCAGCAGGTTATGCATCTGCCGGGCATAGTCTTTCCGTCTGTTTTTCGGAAGTGCACTGAAAAAGGCCTGTTCAACAACCAAATCGAAACTTCCCCGGAGAGAAAAGAAATCTTCCTGTAGCATTTGGTCTCGCGGAAAATCCGGTACACGCTTTAGAAAAGCTTCATGTGCCAACGAAGAAAAATCGTGGTAAACAACATTCCGGAAACCGGATTTGTATAAGTATTCCACCTCCCAGCCACGCCCGGCTCCCGGCACCAGAATTTTTATTGATTTGTCTTTTAGCTGGTCAAAATACTCTTTCAGCGGTGTGGAAACATAACCAATGTCCCAGCCAAGGTGGTTCTTTTCAAAAAATTTATCCCAATATTCAGGTGGATAATTCTCTTTTGTATCCATAGTTCTTACCCTTCTTATTCAGTTAATATCCCACACCACCAGTATGTTCAAAAAGCATAGCCCCCTAAACGTGAGCTAAATATGCAAATAAGGGAACAGGTTACCCCCCGTGCAGCTTCACCTTAAATCCATCTTTTTCAAGTATCACTTTCACTTTTTCACGAAAGTCGCCTTGAATCAGTATTTCGCCGCCTTTCACAGAACCACCTGAGCCACATGCTGTTTTTAGTTTTTTCCCCAGGCTTTTCAGCTTGTCGTCGTTTCCCACAAAACCGGTTATCAGTGTTACTTTCTTCCCTTTTCGTTGTTTTTTATCCAGCGAAAGGTAAAGCTTTTGCTGTGATGGCGGCAGGTTTATCACCTCCTCCTGCTCTTCTTCCTCATAACGATAATTGGGATTGGTGGAGTAAACCATCCTCGTATTTTTCTTATTTGATGACATGTTTCGGAATAATTATTTTTAAGGATAAAGGATGAACTTTTATTTCTAATTTTTTATTGATTTTCCTCGCTTCACCGTCGATATTCACCACCCGGTTTTTCTTTTGGTAAACCCAAAAATGCCCCGAACGGAAACTTTGCACATAACGAGACATGTCGATGGCACGCAACAGCAGCAGGTTAGTAATCAGCGGAAGCTCAAAAATACCCGGTTTCTGTACCACAATTACATCCAGTTTGCCATCGCGCAAAAGCGCATTGGGGGCGATTGTCGTGTTGTAGCCAAACTGGTTGGAGTTGGCAAAGCTGATAAAAAGTGCACGTGTTCTCAAGGAGGTGCCATCCTCAAATTTGATCCTGTATTTTTTGGGTTTGTAATACAGAAAATTTGTGGAGATCAAATGAGCATAAGAGAAAAACCCTCTTCGTTCACCTTTGGCAAATAATTTGGCTACCAGCGCATCAAAACCAACACCTGCAATACTTACAAAAGGAATACCGTTTACCGAAGCCGTGTCTATCTCCGTAACACGTTGCTTGTTTATGAGGCGCATGGCACCCTGAATAGTCCGTGGTATTCCCAAATGACGTGCCAGCCCGTTGCCCGACCCTTGTGGAATTATGCCCAGCACCGTATCACTACCAATAATCTGTGAAGCCACCTCGTTGATGGTACCATCGCCACCGACAGCTACGACAACGTCGGTTTTCTGTCTGACCGCCTCGCGACTTAGTTCCACAGCATGACCGGCATAAGCTGTCTCTTTGATGTCCGAAATAAATTTTTGGGTATTGATGTGCCTATTGATAACCTCAACGAGCCTTACGCGTCTGTGCATTCCCGAAATGGGATTCACAATAAACAGAATTTTCTTTTTCTTTTGCAGGGTTTGCTGCATCTGCCTTCACTTATTTAAATATTTCCACTACAACCGTGCGGGTTTTCTCGTCGGCTTTGTTGCCTGCCGCATCACTCACGTTGTAATATACTTTGTAAATGTCCTGTACATGAATATTTACGTCGTTGGTTACCTGTAGGCGAGTGCTAATGTCCAGCGTGTCACCGTTTTGCTGCACATCATAAGCTTTGGCTCCCGTATCGGTGTAGGTTGAGTCCAGTTGTGTGTAAACCGGATTACTTCCCAGAACTACAATAAAAGGTTTGGTCGTATCCTTAATTTTGGCTTTGTGACAGCTGCCAAGAAATACCACCAACAACAGAACTGTAAAAAAACCAATCCAACGTTTCATCTCATTTTAATTTTTACGAGTGCAAAGCTAACGAAATAAAAGGAAATTTCAATAGGTTTTGTTTTTGGAAGCGTACGTCGTGGCAAGTTGCCGGGACGAGTGTATCAGGGTCGCCTGGAAACTGTCTCTTTGCATCATTCCCATTCACGCATACGGAGGAGATGACTTCATACGTCAATAAATATTTAGCATATTCTATTTCTTGTTCATGCGTGATAATTTCTTATTCCGTTCATGTCTATCGTGCTATTTAATTATATAGCCGAATGAAAATGCAACAGCGTAATCCTCAAGACTTATTTTATTCTCTACGTTCCATTGGGAGCGACTGTCCACCAGGCTGTTCAAATTGTAATTATATTGAAATTCCAACCCCAGCTGAAAATTACTCACCCGGTAATGAATACCGGCTGTTCCCATAAACCCGAAAATTACTTTATGCAAATTGTCTGCTTTCTCAAACTGTGAAAGGAACGCGACACTTTCGTTATAAGAAATCAGATAATTCAACCTTGGCCCAAAGCCGATATAGGGTGCGATTTTATTTCCCAGCTTAAATTTAAAACTTGCTGTTGTATTTAATGTTAGAAAGTGCAGCGACGTAAGGACATCTATCATCTTGTTATTGTTGGGGTTGCCAGGGTCAACGGATAGTATTTCTCCTTTTCCTCCGAGAAGGATATAGCCCATATTGGAGCTTAGCATAAAGTTCTTTTTCTGCAAATAATCTATCCCGAAAGTGGCTGTCATACCCACATAATTTTTGTAATACGGATTATCCCCCGACAGGGAATTATACCAGTTTATTTTTGAGAAAGCCGGTCCGGTTTTTACGTTAAACGTTTGTGCTTTCGCTGAAAACAAACAGACAAAAAACAGGAATGTAAGAATATATCTTTTCATCATCTCTTTTTTTAAAAAACCGATGAGCTTTTGGATTTGCACGGTTTTGACTTTTAGATTGTAAAGGTAAAAAATATTCCTGAATACTAAAAGCGGGTTGCTTTGTATTACAGGAAAATGGAAAGAACGGAAAAGCGTCCGTAGGAAATTTAACTTTTACCACCATTTCTAAACTGAAATAAATACCTTTGTCATTCAAACCTGAAAGATAAAGGCTGTAAAGAAAGATTACTTATGATACAAAAAAAACAGCACAAACCCCTGCTTCTTACACTGATTTTTTTTCTAGTCACATTAACGTTGGCGGCACAACAAAAATATCCGCAACACTATTTTCGCTCGCCGGTGAGTTTTCCCATCTACCTTGCCGGGACATTTGGTGAACTCCGCGATGGTCACCTTCATGCCGGTATCGACATAAAGACCGACGGGATACGGGGTAAAAAGGTTTATGCTGTGGCCAATGGTTACATTTCGCGGATAAAAATTTCGCTGTACGGATATGGGAAAGCTCTTTATATCACCCACCCCAATGGTTATGTTTCGGTTTACGGCCATTTGGAAAAATTTAATTCGCAGTTGCAACGCTATGTGAAAAGTATAGAATATCGACGCGAAAGTTTTGTGGTACAAATTTTCCCTCCCAAAGACAGCATCAAAGTTAAAAAAGGCGAGGTTATTGCTTACTCTGGAGATACCGGTGGATCTATCGGCCCTCATCTTCATTTTGAAATCCGTAATGGGAAATCAGAACATCCGGTTAATCCTCTATTTTTCAGAAGCTTTAAAATAGCTGATAATCTGCCGCCGAAGATTGTGCAACTTGCTATATATCCGGTTTTTCCAGGTAGCCGTATCAACAATAAACCCGATACACTTGTGCTGCCCGTTGCCGGACATGGAAAAGCTTGTTATCTCAAAAACATGCCTGTTATTCATGTAAAGGGGGCGGTTTCTTTTGGCTTAAGAACCTACGATGTGATGAATGGAACCCACAACAAAAATGGCATCTATAGCCTCAAACTTTACGAAGATACCACACTGGTTTATGCCCTGAAAATGGACAAGCTATCCTTTAGCACAGGTCGTTATGTCAACAGCCTGATAGATTATAACTATTACGAAAAAACCGGAAAACGGCTGGCTCGCACGCAACTGGATACCAACAACCGGCTGGGAAATTACCGGAAGATGGTAAACCACGGCATTTTCACTTTCCACGATACGCTACCCCATCATTTTGAATATGTGGTGAGTGATATATACGGCAATACTGCTGCCTTGAAATTTTCTGTTGAAGATGAACCGGCTGCCACAAAAGTTTCTAAAAACCCAAAGAGAGAAACGGGTATTTTTATCCGTTTTAACCGGCCTGCAAAGATTGATTCGGGCAACATCAGCCTCTCTTTTCCAAAGGATTGCTTTTACCGTTCTTTTTATTTTCAGCTACGAAAGTTTCCTGCTAACAGCAAAACCCTTTCTCCCGTTTATGCTGTACACAACCGGTTTGTTCCGGTACAGAAGTATTTCAGCCTAACCATAGAAGCAGATGCTTTGCCTGCTTCCATAAAAAAGAAAACCTACATTGCTTATGCTCCTAACAAAAATGAAGATTATTCGTGGGTCGGTGGAAGCTGGAGCGGCAACACTATTCGTGTCAGAACGAGGGATCTTGGTGATTATACTCTCATGGCTGACTCCATTCCTCCCACGATAAAGACGATCAATTTCAGTAACGGTACCCACATTGCGGGCAGGCATTTTATTAAAGTGATGATAGAAGATAACCAGAGTGGTATTAAAAGTTACCGTCCTACCCTTAACGGCCATTGGATATTGATGGAATACGATTTGAAAAGCAATTTACTGACCTATCATTTTGACCGCTACCTGAAAAAAGGGAAAAACGAATTCAAACTTATCGTTCACGACAACGTTGGTAATGAACGCGTTTATAAAGCGGTGATTTTCAATTAATATTGATTTCTTATTCTTGTTCGAAATGAAATACGTGGTCACTAATGCCTCCGCCAAAGTTTCGGTGACATGAGACAAAGTTGAGCATGAAAAAGGAATAGTTCGTATGGGGATATTCTATAGTTAGGCTTTATTAGAAAGAAACTACCAATGTCCAAAATTTCACATAAAATGAACTTATATTGAATAGTAGTCCAAAGTTTGAACATATTTATTAAATTGTTCATTATTTCAAAATAAATGAACACGCTGTGATGAATTGTCCATTTTTTTTATATTTTTGGAGTGTGTTTAATTTTATAATAAATATTGACAAGTAAAATTGGAAATTAAATTATGTTTGATAGACAGAAACCTTATAATGATTTACCTTTATTACCACCTAAAATAGATGTTAATAATAATTTAAACATTTTAAAAAAGTTAGTTACAGCTTCAAGAGCATTAGCAACTATAAACGGGAACTTAAATCGTTTACCTAATCCATTGATGTTGGTGAATACATTATCATTGCAAGAAGCTAAAACATCAACGGAAATTGAAAATATATTTACAACCGAAGATGAATTATACAAAGCAATATCAGATACAAAAAAGAGTGAAAGTTCTAATCCTGCCACAAAGGAGGTTTTGAAATATAGAGAAGCATTATGGGCAGGTTATCAAAACTTACAAGATAATCCACAGATAAATAAAAAGTTAATAATTCAAATATTCAATCAAATAAAAGAGACCAATTCCGGGTATCGTCCACCGCAGGCTAACATTGTCATAAAACGAGGTCAAAGTGAATTAAGACCTGGTGAAATTGTTTATACACCACCGCGAAATGAGAAAATTATTGAAACATTAATGAGCAATCTAATAGAATTTTTAAATGATGATATAAAATACCCAATTGACCCTTTATTAAAAATGAGTATAGCTCACTATCAGTTTGAAGCAATACACCCATTTCAAGATGGAAACGGTCGTACAGGAAGGATACTTAACTTATTATATCTTGTAAGTAAAAAATTATTGTCTCAACCAATTTTATACATATCGAAATACATCATCTTAAATAAAGAAGATTACTATTATAAGTTAAGTGCGGTTACTCAAAGAAATTCTTGGGAAGCGTGGATTTTATTTATGTTAGATGCAGTTGAGAAAACATCACTTATAACAAATGAAAAGATAGATGAAATTCTTGCTCAAATGGAAGAAACTTTAAACCATGCAAAAAGCAAAATAAAATGGTATAATAAGGAAATAAATGAAGCTATTTTTAGCCAACCATATATAAAACCGAAAATTATAGGTAAAATAGTTAATAAAACATCAAGGACAACATTAACAAAATATATGAATGAGGTGGTCGAAAATAAAATATTGAGACCTAAAAAAATAGGAGGAGAAGTATATTACCTTAATGATGATTTGTTAAGAATATTAGAAGAATAACAAAGCCTAATATCAGCTATGCGCCACGCCGCAGTATATTGGTAATAAGACAATTAATGTTGATTAAAAATATTTGTAAACACGAAAATTAAACAATAAAAAAGCGGCACATCGCATAGCCACACCGTTATTTACCATAAGTTTAGTCACGTCAGGGACTCAGGTACAGAACATCTTCGCAGATAGATTTTTGGAAAAGATGGTGATTTAAAGAAAACCGGTAAACTCCTGAAGCCATCAATATTTTAATACCTTAGCAACAAAATGTAGTATACTGAAAATGGAAAAGAAAGTGGTAAAATTTGATAAGAGTTACTTAAAGATGGCACATGTTTGGGCCGAAAATTCCTACTGCAAACGGCGTCAGGTGGGCGCGCTGATTGTGAAAGACAGAATGATTATTTCGGACGGCTATAATGGCACACCTTCCGGTTTTGAGAATGTTTGTGAGGATGAAACGGGTGCTACCAAACAGTATGTGCTTCATGCCGAAGCCAACGCCATCACCAAAGTGGCCAAGTCCAATAACAGTAGCGAAGGTGCTACGCTTTACATTACCGACTCACCCTGCGTGGAATGTTCCAAGCTCATTATCCAGTCGGGTATCCGCCGCGTTGTTTACGACCGCGAATACCGTATCGTTGATGGTCTGGCTTTGCTCAGCCGGGCAGGAGTACAGGTGGATCATTTGGAAATGAAATAGACTTTTCTTTGGGCGTATTTTCAAAGATATAGCGGACAGCCCGCTTCGGTTTGCGCAGGCCTTGTGCGGAGGAACCGAACCCACCCTGAAAATCATTGAGAATATCCGTCTAATCTGTTAATTCTTAATGCCAAACGGAATACGAATGTTCAGTGAGATATTCCTTCCCATATTGTAAATACCCACATCTTTGAGTGTGGAGAGGTGATCTATGTACTGCTTATCGAGCAGGTTGGTTGCCATAAGGCTAAAGCTGAAAAACTGATTTTTCACCTTTAAATCCGTACCGATGCCGGTGTTAAGCAGAAAATACCCGGGTGTTGTAGTTTCAAAATCGGCGGCATGGTTTTGGGCAAAAACATAGTCACAAGAGATTCTGACAAAAGAAGTTCTCCAGACCTTCCACTTGTCTTTACGAGCCATGATTTCAAAATGTAGCTTGTTGGCGGGAATCATGGGCAGATAGCCGCCCGAATTCTTTTGGGCATAGATATAAGCGTAGTTTGCTTTCAAATGCAGCCAGTCAAGGGAAACGGGATGTACATGGATGCCAATCTCTCCACCTAAGAGATGTGATGGCGTTTGTTGGTAGCGATATATTTTTGTTCCATCGGAAAGGGTGTCGGATGTTGGTGAAAGATAAATATAGTTGTCGATGTAGTTGTAAAAGGCAGAGACCTCAAAGGTGGTGTAAGTGGTGTGGATATGAAATCCCAGATCGGCCTCTAAGTTTTGCTGATTTTTCAGGTTGGCTTCTCCTATTTCGTAACGGTTACCGTGCTGGCCGTTTTGGGTCAGCTCTGCAATGTTTGGGCTTCGGAAAGCGGAGGCCAGATTGAAACGTAGCAGCATGCTTTTGTTAAAATGAAAAATGGTTCCAATGGAAGCACTCACGTTGTTGAAATTTCTTTCCAGCCGTGGCATAAGTGTTCCGTTGTTTATACCCGCATAATGTTCGGGAATAACAACGTTGCGGTGGTCGTACCGGATGCCGGCTTCTATGATGGCTAAGCTGCCAAAGTTGTGGCGTCCCATACTGAAAACGGAAAAATCGTTCAGGTTGGCATCGGGAATAACATGTTGAGGCGCCGCACCATTACGGTTGGCCTGGCTCATTCCCTGCATACCAAGGAAAGCTTTGGTGCTTTCGCTGAAATGATAAACACTTTTGAAACGATAGGTAAATGTCTTTAACCGCATGTTTACCAGCTCCATGGCCGGTGTAAGCCGGGAGCCTTGCAGCCTTCGGTTATTATTTTGGTAGGAGAAGTCAGCATCAAGTTTAAGGTTTCCCAAAAAGAGCTTATTTTTGGAAATAAGCAACTGGTCTGTTAAATCCTGATACCAGATTTCACTTTTGCGACCTCGCTTCTTAACAAGTGCTAAGGCAGGAGGGACGGCCATTCCAAGTTTGGAACGGTTATAATCGTAAAAGATTCGAAAGCTGCCGATGTTTTTTATCATGCCTGCGTTTAGCTTTATGCTGTGGGTGTTGAATCGGGTGTTGAAAGCCGTGGCGCCTCCACCCTGAATAAAATCTTTGTTGCTGTTTATTTCGGTGCCGGCGCCATAGACAAAACCTTTGTGGTTACCCTTTACCTCCACGCTGGAAAGTGTTCCCATCGTATTGCTGAAGATCTTCATGCTAACGGCTCCTTCTATACTTCCCTCACGAGCGACAGGTTCAGCTACAAGGTTAATGACTCCTCCCACGGCGCCCGATCCGTACATAAGCGAAGCAGGCCCTTTAATGATTTCCACTCTTCCAATACCAAGTCCGTCAATTAGATAGGGGTGGTCTTCGGAAAACTGAAAATTGGCCATGGGAATGCCTTTGTTCAGCACCAGTAAGTTGCTCAGAGAAAGCCCGCGGATGACAGGTGTCCCTACGCCAGGTCCTTTGGAAATCATGCTGACACCGGGAACTGATTCCAGCGATGCCATAAAAGATGGTTGCGAAACACGGGTTACATTTTTCATTTCCAGTGTACTGATTCCTACGGTATTTTCATGTTGTGTGCCAGTGAAGTTTCCGGTAATAACCACCTCCTGCCCCTGGATGACCATGGGCTTCAACTTGATGTCTATGGTAATTTGATGCCCTTGGAAATCAACTTTTTTTGTCTGGTCTTCGTAACCAACAAAAGAAAATGTGACAAAAAACTGACCATTGGGAATGTTGCCAATTTGGTATTGGCCGTTGTTGTTGCTCACAGCTCCCACTGAAAGGTCATTGATAATGATGTTGACGCCGGGAAGTGCTTCGTGGTTGGCCGCATCCGTTATGCGTCCGGTGAGGCTGTTTTGCGCGTTTGCTTTTAATAAAAGAAACACGGAAAAGAAAATGAGAAGTTTTATTTTCATTTTATTGCGTATTTTATTAGACAATCCGGTTAACCACTTCTTTCGTGGTTGCTATATGATACTGGCTAATAAAGGAGGAGCACGTAATAAAGTAGAGTAATCTAATTCGGTAGAAAATGATTCGGGAATAAAGTTTATAAAAACTTTCGCATAAAAGGTGCGTTTTTCTTTTTTGTGTATCTGCTTTTTAATAGTGTAAAAAGACAACGTAAAACCCGGTATGGGACATGTACGGTAAAACGAGTGCCACACATTGCTGTTTTTTTCCTTACTATGGAAAAATACGTGGTGATGAAATACTTCGTCCAAAAGTTTCACTGTGGTTGGTGTAATGAAAACCAACAACAGTGAAATTGCAAGGATATGCCTTAGCCTTTTGGACATGCTTGTAAAATAAGTCTGTTTTTAATTTTTTACGGGAATATTTTTCAACACTTCCAAGGTAAGTTTCCAGAATTTCTCCACCGAGGCAATCTCCAGTTTTTCATCCGGAGAGTGTACCCCGCGAAGTGTGGGCCCAAAAGAGATCATGTCCATTCCCGGATATTTATCACCGATAAGACCGCATTCCAGCCCGGCATGGATGGCCAAAACCTTAGGTTCTACGTTGAAAAGTTTTTGGTAAGTACTTTTGGTCAGTTCCATAATTTCGGAATCTGGATTGGGCGTCCATCCCGGATAACCATCAGAAGTTTCGCTGCGTGCTCCGGCCAGATTGAAAACGCTCACCACTTTGTTGGTAACATCGTCTTTTTCTGATTCCACCGAACTACGCTGACTGGTGGTAATGAGGATATTGTCCTCCTCAAACTTCACGGAAGCGAGGTTGGTGGAAGTCTCTACAAAGTTCGGGATATCCTGAGACATGGCGATAACACCGTGAGGGCAGGCATAAAGTGTGTTGACGAGTGTAGTAAAATTGTCATTGCCGATAACCGTTTCAGGCAGATCAGTTGCTACGACCGAAAAACTCAGGTTGGGTTCTGTGGCGTGGTATTCGTGTTTGTATATCTTTTCAAAACCTTTGGCTTCGGAAATCACAAGCTGTGCTTTTCCTTTGGGAACTACCACCACTGCAAAAGCTTCGCGGGCAATGGCATTTCTTAAATTGCCGCCGTCAAAAACAGCAAGCTTCATGTCAAATTCACCTTTGTATGTCCACAAAAATCGGTTTAACAACTGGTTCGCATTGGCGCGCCCTTTGTTGATGTCGTCACCGGAGTGCCCGCCTTTCAAGCCGGAGACTTTGATTTCCAGTGCTTCATGGTCTTCAGGGACAGCTTGTTTTTGGTAAGTAAGCCAGGCAAGCGTATCCTGACCGCCGGCACATCCGATATAAAGCTGTCCTTCGTCTTCCGAGTCGAGGTTCAGCAGGATTTCACTTTGCAGGAAACCTGGTTTCAGCCCGAAAGCGCCGGTAAGGCCGGTTTCTTCGTCCACGGTAAACAGACATTCAAGGGGGCCGTGTTCAATGTCGTCGGAGGCAAGTAGCGCCAGCTCTGTGGCTACTCCGATGCCATCGTCGCCACCGAGGGTGGTACCGTCGGCAGTAACCCATCCCTCTTCGAGATGCGCTTCAATGGGGTCGTTATCAAAATCATGGGCTCTGTCGCTGTTTTTCTCACAAACCATGTCGATATGGCTTTGAAGGACAACCGATTTCCGGTTTTCCATACCCGCGCTGGCCGGTTTGCGTATTAGTACGTTATTTACTTCGTCCTGAAGTGTTTCCAGTCCGTGTTCTTTTCCGAAACGCACCAGATATTCGATTATTTTTCCTTCTTTTTTAGAAGGCCTCGGGATATTTAAAATCTCTTTGAAATAGAACCACACTTTGGCGGGTTCCAGTTTTAATAATGCTTCATTCATGACTTATTGTTTTTAGATGCACAAAGGTAGGAAGAAGTCCTGAACAGGGGGTTAAAATGTGTTAAGAAAAAGTCTCTGTTTTATACTTCAACAAATCAATTTGTCTGTATCCCTGCTTTTTCCTGACTTGTAACCATTTTTCTTTTCAAAAAAGTCATCCTCAAATAGAAAAAAACCAGCGAAATAACCAGCATGAGAAGCAGTTGTCTGAAATCGGTCAGCACCGGCCCCCAACTGCTACCTTCGGCAAAGAGTTTTGTTACGGCATCCATCATGGGCGTGGTGGGAATGATGGCTGCCAGCCACTGAAGTGGCGCCGGCATAGCTGCGATAGGCCACGAGTAGCCCGAAAGCAGGAACAGCGGATAGCTGGTGAAGGCCAGCACCTCCATAATACGGATTTGTTTCTTGCTGAAAGAGGCTATCAGCAGCGTATAAACCATGACAACAATAAGGAATAGCACGCTCATGGCGAACATGGTTAGCTTGTCGCCGCGGATGGGAATGTCGAAAAAGCGAAAGATAATGCCGAGATAGAGCAGTACATAAGCAGAATAGAGTAGGAGGTAGTAACTAAGCCTGCCGCTGAAATATGCAGCAATACCGGTGCCATTGCCCGATAAAATCTCTTGCAGGTCTCCCTTTTCCCGGCTGCGGACAAAACTTTCGCCCAAGCCTATTAGCAGGGTCTGTTGCAGGACAAGAAACAGTAATCCCGGAAGCAGGTAATCGCCATAATTGTTGGTGGAGTTGTAAATGGGATGAACATCGGCCATGACGGGGTTGACGAGCTGCATACCATATTTTTCGTTGAGGCCTTTGGTGGCGTAATAATGCATCCGGATGCCGGCGTCAACGGTTTGGAAAACAGTGTTTACTGCCCGGTTCAAATCGTTGGAGGGTAAAAAACGCGTTGTGTTCAGATAGAGTTTTACATCGCTGCCTTCGCCTTTTAACAGGTCTTTTTCAAAGCCTTTGGGAAAGAGCATAAATCCCTGGATTTTTAAAGCATACATCTCGTTTACGCCTTCCTGACAGGTTGTCGGCCGGTTTTCGAGCCGGATGGTCGGATCGGCAGAAAGTAACCGTGTAAACTCCTGACTGGTAGGGGTTTTGTCGAAGTCCACCACGGTAAAAGGAATTTGCTTTACCTCTTTGTTCATATAAATGGAACCCATCAGGAAAACATACAACAACGGCGCGGCAATGACCGTCAGCAGAATGCTGTGGTCGCTGATGACCGTCCTCATTTCATCTTTGAAACCTTGTATGAAACTTTTCCTATTGTACATGTTGCAAAGAAGTCTTTTGTGGTGAAACCATACTTTTCATCCGGATACGCAGCGCCACGTAGCTGGTAACAAAGCCCACGACGAGAAAAACCGTCAACTTGTAAAAGTCTGTTAATGTGTATGAAAACGGAGCGCCAAGCTGGTATGTTTTGAAAAATGCATGCAGAAAATGGGTGTAAGGAATAAACTGCGCTATGGTGCTGCTGAAAAAGGGCATGGCAAAAACGGGAAAGGTGAAACCGCTAAAGACAAAAGCCGGCGAGTTATAGAGAAAGGCCACATCTAACGACAGAATTTCGTCGGTGATGGTGGTGGAAAGCATAAACCCGAGGAAAATGTTGACTAAAATGAAATAGCTGAACAGGAGCAACAGTTGTCCTTCTCTTTGCTGAAACGGGATGTCGAAAATCCAAAATACCATCACAATAAGTCCGGCGACGTAAATGCCCATGAGCAGGTAAGCCAGACTTTTCCCAAGGAGCATGTTTAGCGGACTGCCATTGGCGGTTTCTGTCAGCTCGCGAAAACTTCCGCTGTTGAATTCCGAATTGAAAGCGCGCGTAGCGATAAAAAA
>VAPE01006103.1_pt1 | contig 38181 bp, 27 predicted proteins | sample 3393911 | NCBI WGS metagenome assembly VAPE01 (sample SAMN08290436, study PRJNA428436) | hydrothermal vent metagenome | isolation source: Deep-sea hydrothermal vent chimney | place: Atlantic Ocean: South-mid Altantic Ridge
GATGGGGGGGGAGATCATTTGTTCGCATCGTTTCAGACCCGGATCGCCTGAGCCGACGCGAAAAATCGCTTACTCTTGACAAGATCCCGGTTTAGTTGCCTCCACCCCGAACGTTCAGTTTGAGCCCCGTCGGAGGGGTTGGAGGATTGCCGGCTATAGGGGTGGCCGGGGTGAGCGTACCCTTGATTAGATTGAATTGATCAGTGGACGGTGCGCTGTAGGTCATCCAAAAGGTGTTCCCGTCGGTGCTGATCCACTTTGTGGCGATATTATAACCGAGCGCGCCGGAATCCCCTAGACCGAGCCAATCGGAATAATATGCCACAGTGGTCCAGGGCCCCCAAGGTTCCGGTGCGTCAAACACCCCGAGCCGCCCCAGTCCTGTTTTTATGGGCGATCCGGAAGGTCGGTGTGAGGAGATGAGCAGGTAACGACCGAGGGGTGCGTCAAAGACGACGTTTACGAGTCCCTTGTTGTTCACGCCGTTTGGATCGGTAAAGACAGGTTGTCGCCGCGTGATGTCCGTGGTCCACCTGGGGTTTCCGGAGCCGTCGAAGCCGGAAAAGAACTCATAAGCGGAACGTATCGTGATACTGTTCTTCGGCACGCGCATTAGGTAAACGTTGTCGGCCCCCCCTTGAGTCCAGATCCACTTTCCCCCGTACGAATAGACGTATCCGTCGCGCGCGTTGGCATTGTCGCGGCCGAAGTTGAGGAAGGTTGACGGGAAGAACCGAGGATCGGCGGAGTCGGGGAATTTCCAGCTCGAGAAATGCCATGTTTTACCCAGATCGGGCGACCAAGCGAGCTTGCTATCGGGAGTCGATCTGTTCTGCATGTTGATCCAGGCATAGAGCACGCCACCGACGGAAATAATTCCGGCGGTCTTTCCGCATCCGCTGCATCCCCATGTGGCGGGATATTTCGAGTTTGTGCCGCCATTGATATTGACGGTTACTATGTTTGGCGGTGTGCCCTCGATCGTGGCTATCCCCAGACTCACCCGTCCGTTCGTGTTGGTCCCGCCGAATCCGCCGCCGTCGCCCCAAGCAGTATAGACGGATCCATCCGACGCCCATGTTACGGGCCATAGATCACTGCCCGGCGCTTTTTGGATGTGGGACGAGCGGGCCCAGGAAATGCCGCCGATCACCGGGCTGGCCGGATATGGCGGTTCTGCCGCGAGTAGTTGAAGCGAGCAGAGCGCTACGCCCACAGCGAGAACGATTTGCGCCAGCCACACGTTACGTTCGCTGGTTTTCATCGGCTTCCGTTTGCCTCCGCACGGCAACCGTTCAGATGGCGCGTGCGCCCACTTTACACGGTCAATGGTGGGCTTCGGCGGACAGTGAGGTGAGGCGAAAAGATCCGGGCTCTCCCCGAGGAACATGCGTGTCGGGCCGCCAGAATGAGTATACGATCGAACCGCTGTGTACATCATCCTGCAACCCCGTATATCTGATGGCTCGACCCGCTATGGGTGTTCACATCGTGCCGCAGGCCGCGGTGGAAAATCCCGATTCGCCCAGCCCGCTGTAGGCCGTGACCCGGAAGCAGACCGTTCCCCCCGTGCGCAGGCGTAGATCGTTCCAGGCGTTGAATCGCATGCTCGGGGCCGTGGCGTTGAAGCCTGCCGTGCCCACCGGGACGTCTCTGGCGAGGGTCGTCGCCGCCGAGGATGTGGTTCCATAGTACACGCGGTAGCCTCGGATTGTCTGCGGGCTCGGGTCCCAGGACAACGTGAGGGTCTTGGCGGAGCAGGTCGCGCAGGTCACGGTGACCGTCACCGTGGCGGTGGCGAGGTCGCCGTCTACGTCCTGCACTTGGTAGGTGAAGTGGTCGGTACCCGCGAAATCGGTCGTCGGAGTGTAGCGCACCGTGTTATCGGTGTTTACCGTCACACCGCCGTGGGCCGGTGCGCCGACCAGGCTCACCGTCACCGGCACGTCCTGGAGCCCGGAGTCGTTGGTTAGGACCGCAATCGTGACCGGCGTGTCGAGGGCCGTGCTTGCCGCGTCGTTGACGGCCGCAGGGATATGATCCACGGTCGGCGCGGAGCCGGAGCCGGAGCCGGAGCCGGAGCCGGAGCCGGAGCCGGAACTGGAGCCGGAACCGGAGCTCGGTGTGCCGCCACCGGCGGGCGCGGTTGGAATAACCGCCACCGCGTACATTCCGGAACTCGTTCCACCTCCGTTGGGACCGAGTTCGACGGTGGCGCCGGCCGCGAAGTCCTTGCGGTAGAGGCTGTAGGTCTTGGGTTCGCTGTCGATCAGGTTCATGCCGCTGTCCACCCAGCTCCGCAGCCAGGCGGGTTTCCCGCCGATGTCATCGCGGTGCGCGATGTACACCGTGGCGGTGTGCGAGACGGTGAAGTGCGCCACTACCGTGCCGGTGAAGACGCGCGAGTCGTTGGCGGTGCGGATCCACTCGCTGCCCGCGAGCGTCGCCGGCAGGGAGGAGACGGTGTAGGCGCGATCACCGTAGAGCGCCACGCCGTTCCGGAGGTTCGACTGTACCGACCAGAGCGCGGCGTGGGCCGTGTCGGATACGGTCAGAGCGCCGATCAGCGCGGTGCCGGGCGCTGATGAAGATCCCCCCGGCGCCGCGGCGACCGTGACGCTCGCCGCGGCGCTGGTGTCCCCGCCGGGTCCGCTGCACGCCAGCGTGTAGGTGGTCGTGGCCGACAGCGCCCCGGTGTCCGTGCGGCCCGCGGTGGACCGCGCGCCGCTCCAGCCGCCGGATGCCGTGCACGAGGTGGCACCGGTCACCGACCAGGTGAGGGCGGCCGATCCGCCCGCGCCCACTGAAACGGGGTTCGCCGTGAGTGAGATGCGCGGCGCGGGTAGGCCGAGCGGCGCATTCGCCACGGTGTTGATCGAATCGACGGTGGCCAGGGAGGCCGTCGCCGCGCGGGTTACGGCGACGGCGAGTTCGGTCTCGGCGCCCGCCGGCAGTGCCGCGGAGAATGCCTGCGGTGTGGCGCCGGGCGCGAGCCCCGCGACCGCCGCGAGCAGGTCGCCCAGCCCCGGCGCGGAGGAGAGCGCGCGCGCGGCGCGGATCGCGTGCCGAGCCTCGGTGAGTGCCCCGTCGGTGGCGCGCACCGTGGCGAGCGTCGCCGAGGCCGGTGCGCCCGGCGTGATCAGTCGCAGGGCGTTGTCGAGGGCGGGGGTGACGTTCGTGCCGCCTACCTGCAGGCGGTTCTCCAGGGTCTCTACCAGCACCTGCGCGGCGACGACGCGTGCCGTCGCGGAGATCCTCGGGTCGGTGCCGGGCGCGCCGCGACCGTCGAGCGCGCCGTCGCTCACGTCGGCGGCCAGCGCGTCCAGCACGCGGTCCCCGCTGACCGTGCGTCCCCCGGTCTCGAGCGTCCGGCGCGTGCGTCGGACCAACTCCGCGAGCGCCTCGTTTGCCCTGAGCACCCCGGCGATGTTCTGCGTCGTCACCGGCGTCGTGATCGGGTCGGGTACCTGCGCCGGGTCCAAGCCGAACGAGAGCGTATCCATCACATCCTTGCGGGCCGCATCGAGGTTGGTCGTCGTCAGGCCGCCGGGCAGGGCCTCGGCGGCGCGCACGATGAGGGTCGTGACCGGCGTGAGGTTGGCGGTGCGCTGATCCGGGGAGAGTGCGGCGGAGGTCAGGGTGAAGTCGGGGGCCGCCCCACTCACCATGTCGGTTCCCCCCGTTGCGCTGATGCGTATCGGGAAGGCGGTGCCGGTGGGTACCGTGAGGGTGTATTTGGCGGTGATATCGCTGTGGGTCTGGGCACGGCGTCGGTCGCCGGCGTCGGTGACGGTCACGGTGGCGTCCTGCATGGGCCCGTCGCCGACGCTGCCGGCGAGTTGCGTCGGAGCCACGCTGGCGACCAACTGCGTCGGGGCGACCGCCCCGGACGAACCGCCGCCGGGTACGCAGGCGGCGCTGAGCAGGCCCAGGGCGGCGATCAGGAGAACGCCGGTGGTGCCGTGAGCGGGTCGTCGGCTGTCTCGGTGGTCGTGCACCCTGGGCGGATCCTTTAAGATGATGGTTAGCGGTGGTTCGGGGTCGCCGACCCCGGCGCGTGTGCCGGACGATGCCTAATCATGCGCCGGGAGCCGGCGGCGGAATGGGCGCTCGGTCACAGATCCCGTCATCCCCGCCCTGACGCCCGGCCCCGGCACGGGCTGAGCCGCCCGGTTTCGGGCGGCAGTTTCGTACTGCGTTGAACCCGCCCGTAGGGTCGTGTAAAATCCGACTCCGAAGCGGGGTTTGCGCCGCCGTGGGCCCGGGCGATGTCCGGAGTGCCCCGGCCCCGCGGGCATCGGGTTGTAGGGTGGCTGGCCCCGTTGCGGGGTTTTTTTGCGCCCACCGCCCCCGATGCGTGTGGTGGGTGGGTGGCGTGGGTTAAGTGCATGTACTACTTCGTATTTTTGGAGTGGGCCTCGCGCCCATTTTTTATTTGCGGGACCGGATGGCGTGAACCATAGCGGTGACAGGCTCCAGGAGTTGCTGGGCCCCGTGGCGCAGGCCATGGGCTATGAACTCCTGGGGATCGAGTATCACGCACAGGGGCGCGGGCAGGTGTTGCGCGCCTATATCGACCGGGCGGGCGGAATTACGCTGGAGGACTGCCGACGGATAAGCGTGCAGTTCAGCGGGGTGTTGGACGTCGAGGAACCGATATCCGGCCCCTATGTGCTCGAGGTGTCGTCGCCGGGCGACGATCGGCCGTTGTTCAGCGCCGAGCAGTTCGCCCGCCAGGCCGGCAGTCGGGTGCGGATCCAGGTCGAAGAGCCGCTCGGTGAGCGGCGCAAGTTTACCGGGCGGCTCGTGGCGGTGCGCGGCGCTCAGGTCGTGATCGAAGAGGATGGGCGGGAGATCGGCATCCCGCTGGAACGCGTCGCCAAGGCGCGGGTAATCCCCGAGTGATGGCCGGCGGGCGTTGGAGGTCGCAGGAATGAACAAAGAGATATTATTGGTGGTGGATGCCGTCTCCAACGAGAAGGGCATCGAGAAGGAGATCATATTCGAGGCCATCGAGGCCGCCCTCGCCTCGGCGACCAAGAAGCGCTACGGCGGCGAGGTCGAAGTGCGCGTGGCGATCGACCGGGAGACGGGTAACTACAGCACGTTCCGCCGCTGGGAGGTGTTGCCCGACGATGCGGAGATCGAATTCCCCGAGCACCAGATCACCCTTCAGGAAGCCCGGGAGCGGGATCCCGCGATCGAGGTCGGCCAGTATATCGAGGAGCCGCTGGAGTCGATCGCCTTCGGACGCATCGCGGCGCAGACCGCCAAACAGGTCATCGTTCAGAAGGTGCGGGAGGCGGAGCGGGCCCAGGTCGTGGAGGCCTACCAGGATCGGGTGGGGGAACTCGTGAGCGGCATCGTGAAGCGCTCCGAGCGCGGCGGCGTGATCCTCGATCTGGGCGGCAATGCCGAGGCGCTGATCGCACGCGAAGAGATGATCCCGCGCGAGGCGCTGCGTCCGGGCGATCGGATTCGCGGCTACCTGTATGATGTGCACGCCGAGCTGCGTGGTCCGCAGTTGTTTGTCAGCCGTACCCGCCCGGAGCTGTTGGTGGAGCTGTTCAAACTGGAGGTCCCGGAGGTGGGCCAGGGGCTCATCGATATCATGGCCGCGGCGCGCGATCCCGGGTTGCGCGCCAAGATCGCCGTGCGCTCCAACGATCCGCGCATCGACCCGGTGGGGGCATGCGTCGGGATGCGCGGCTCGCGCGTACAGACGGTCTCGAACGAACTGACCGGAGAACGGATCGACATCATCCTTTGGAACGAGAACCCGGCGCAGTTCGTGATCAACGCCATGTCGCCGGCGGAGGTCGTCTCCATCGTGGTCGATGAAGATGTGCACAGCATGGACATCGCCGTCTCCGAGGAGAAACTCGCGCAGAGCATCGGCCGGGGCGGTCAGAACGTTCGGCTGGCGGGCCAACTCACCGGATGGGAACTCAACGTGATGAGCGAAGCCCAAGCCGAGGAGAAGAGCGAGGCCGAGGGGCAGACCCTGCAGAAGATGTTCATGAAACATCTCGACGTCGACGAAGAGGTGGCGGTGATCCTGGCGCAGGAAGGCTTCTCGAGCATCGAGGAAGTGGCCTACGTGCCGGCCGGAGAGCTGCTCGGCATCGAGGAGTTTGACGAGAACATCGTCGATGAGCTGCGTAACCGGGCGCGCGACGTGCTGCTGATCAAGGCGATCGCCGACGAGGAGAAGCTCGGCGCGGTGAAGCCGGCGGAAGATCTGCTGCAGATGGAGGGGATGGACCGGGAACTCGCCTATCGCCTGGCCGGCGCCGGCGTGGTGACGATGGAGGACCTGGCGGAGCAGTCGGTCGATGAGCTCAAGGAGATCGCCGACGTCGAGGAGGAGCGTGCCGCACAGCTCATCATGACGGCGCGCGCCCCATGGTTCGAGAACGAACAGCAGTCACAGCACTGACATCGAGGATCGATATGCCGGAGGTAACCATAAAGCAGTTCGCAGAGGTGGTCGGGATCCCCGTCGAGCGCCTGCTGGATCAGTTGGGCGAGGCGGGTCTGCCGGTCACTGGTGCGGAGGCGACGATCAACGACAAGGACAAGCTGCGCCTGCTGGCTTTTCTGCGCCAGGCGCACGGTAAGGCCTCACCGGCATCCGCCGGACCCAGGAAGGTGACGATCAAGCGCAAGGTCCAGAGCGAGCTGCGATTCGGCAGCGGTCAGGGGCGCGGCGCGCCCAAGAGTGTGGTCAACGTCGAAGTCCGGCAGAAGCGCACCTACGTGAAGCGCAGCGAGATCCTCAAGGAGGAGGCCCAGCGCCGTGAAGACGAGGCCGCCGAGCAGGCGCGCCTGGAACAGGAACGGCTCGATGCCGAGCGCCGCGTGCGGGAGGCGGCCGAGGCGGAGGAGGCCAAGCGACAGGAAGAGGCGCAGCGCGTGGCGGCCGAAGAGCAGGCGCGGCTGGAGGCGGAACAGCAGGTGCGCCTCGCGGCGGAGCAGGCGCGCGCGGTCGCGGAGCAGCCCCCTGCGCCGGCGCAGGCGGAGCGCAGCACCAAGCGCAAGTCCCCCAAGGACGATCGTGAGACGCGCTACGGGCGCCGCGAGTTGCACGTCGCGGTGGACAAGAGCGGGCGCCGGCGCAAGCGCACCCGCTCCCGTCCGGTTACGGTCACCGGCAGTTCGCAGCACGGATTCGAACGGCCCACGGCGCCGATCGTGCGCGAGGTGAGCATCCCCGAGACCGTCACGGTGGGTGAACTCGCCCAGAAGATGGCCATCAAGGCGGCCGAGCTGATCAAGGCCATGATGGGCATGGGCATGATGGCCACCATCAACCAGGTGATCGACCAGGACACCGCGGCGCTCGTGGTCGAGGAGTTGGGTCACACTTCGAAGCTGCTCAAGGACAGCGACCTCGAGGCGGAACTGGCCCCGGAGCGGCATAGTGACGCCGAGGCCGTCGCGCGCCCCCCGGTGGTCACCATCATGGGCCACGTCGATCACGGTAAGACCTCTTTGCTCGATTACGTGCGCCGTACCAAGGTGGCGGCCGGCGAGGCCGGGGGGATCACGCAGCACATCGGGGCCTACCACGTGAAGACGCCCAAGGGCGGGATAACGTTCGTCGATACGCCCGGCCACGCGGCGTTCACGGCGATGCGTGCGCGCGGTGCCAAGGTGACCGACATCGTGGTCCTGGTGGTGGCCGCCGACGACGGCGTGATGCCGCAGACGATCGAGGCGATTCAGCATGCCAAGGCGGCCGGTGTGCCGCTGGTGGTGGCGATCAACAAGATCGACAAGCCGGAGGCGGATCCGGACCGCGTCAAGCAGGAATTGTCCCAGCACGAAGTGATCCCCGAGGCGTGGGGTGGGGATACCATCTTCGCCAACGTATCGGCCAAGACCGGCGAGGGCATCGACGAACTGCTGGAGGCGCTCCTGCTGCAGGCGGAGGTCATGGAACTCACCGCGGTGGCCGAAGGCCCGGCCGCCGGTGTCGTGCTCGAATCCAGCCTCGACAAGGGGCGTGGCCCGGTCGCGACGGTGCTGGTGCAGAGCGGGACGCTCAAGAAGGGCGACGTGGTCCTCTCGGGGAAGGAGTTCGGGCGCGTGCGCGCGCTCTTCGACGAGTCCGGCAAGCCGGTGGAGTCCGCCTCGCCCCCCATCCCGGTCGTGGTGCTCGGGCTCTCGGGGTTGCCCAATGCCGGCGACGACATGGTGGTGGTGCCCGACGAGCGCAAGGCGCGCGAGATCGCACTCTACCGGCAGGGCAAGTACCGCGACGTTAGATTGGCGCGCCAGCAGGGTACGAAGCTCGAGGACGTCCTCTCGCAGATGGAAGAGGGCGAGGTCCAGAACCTCAATTTGATCGTCAAGGCCGACGTGCAGGGCAGCGCCGAGGCGCTTCGGGACGCCCTGGTAAAACTGTCCACGGACGAGGTCAAGGTCAAGATCGTAGCCAGCGGCGTGGGCGGCATCACCGAATCGGATGTCAATCTGGCGGTGGCCTCCAACGCGGTCCTGGTCGGTTTCAACGTGCGCGCCGACGCGACCGCCCGCAAGCTGGTCGCGGAGTCCGATGTGGACCTGCGCTACTACGGCGTCATCTACAACGTGATCGACGAGGTGCGCCAGGCGTTGAGTGGCATGCTCGCGCCGGAGACCAGGGAGGAGATCGTCGGGCTCGCGGAGGTCCGCGAGGTGTTTCGTTCCTCCAAGATCGGTGCGATCGCCGGCTGCATGGTGGTGGAGGGCGTGGTGAAGCGCAACAACCCGATCCGGGTCCTGCGCGACAACGTGGTGGTGTTCGAGGGTGAGTTGGAATCCCTGCGTCGCTACAAGGACGACGTGAGCGAGGCCCGCGCGGGGATGGAATGCGGCATCGGTGTGCGCAACTACAACGACGTGAAGGTCGGGGACCAGATCGAGGTGTTCCAACGGGTCGAGGTGGCCAGGACGGTCTGATCGCCCGCACGCGGGTATGACAGCGGATTCAGCAGATGCCGAAGGAATTCAGCCGGACCCGGCGCGTGGGGGAGCAGATCCAGCGCGAACTCTCGGCGTTGATCCGACGTGATCTCCAGGACCCGCGCGCGGGCTGGGTGACGATTACGGGGGTGCGGATGAGTCGCGACCTCGTCCACGCCCGGGTGTTCGTGTCGGTACTCGACGAGGACCGGGACCCGATGCAGGCGGTCGCGGCACTGAACCACGCGGCGGGTTTTCTCAGGCGACTGCTCGGGCGTACGCTCGGCCTGCGCGTCGTGCCGCGGTTGCGCTTCGAGTACGACGCGTCGATCGAGCGCGGCGCACGGCTCAGTTCCCTGATCGATCAGGCGGTCAACGAAGACCGGAACAAGAGTGCCCCGGCGGCGGAGGTGCACGACGGGGACCCCGGTCGGCGCGCGGGGTTGGACGATCCAGACAACGGCGGTGAAGATCGATCATGACGCGTGAGCGCAGGCGGCGCAGGGACATCAGCGGTATCGTGTTGCTCGACAAGGATCCGGGACCGACCTCGAACGAGGCCCTGCAGGTCGTCAAGCGGCTGTTCCAGGCACAGAAGGCCGGTCACACGGGGAGTCTGGACCCGCTCGCCAGCGGTCTGTTGCCGATGTGCCTGGGTGAGGCGACCAAGGTGTCCGGTTTTCTGCTGGACGCGAACAAGCGCTACCGGGTCTGTTGTCGCCTGGGGCAGCGGACCACGACCGGTGACGCCGAGGGGGAGGTCGTGGAGACCCGCCCGGTGGAAGGGCTGGATCGGGCGCGCGTCGAGCGGGTCCTGGAGGGATTCGAAGGTCCGCAGGAGCAGATCCCGCCCATGTACTCGGCGCTCAAGCACCAGGGCCAGCGGCTCTACAAGCTCGCGCGCCAGGGCGTGGAGGTGGAGCGCAAGCCGCGCCCGGTGGTGATCCACACGCTGGATCTATTGAGTTTCGAGGGCGACACCCTGGAGTTCGACGTGCGCTGTTCCAAGGGCACCTATGTCCGTACCTTGGCCGAGGACATCGGCGCGGCTCTCGGATGCGGCGCCCATGTGATCGCATTGCGGCGGTTGGCGGTGGGACCCTACGACGGCGTCGAGATGGTCGACCTCGAGACGTTGCGTCGACTGGCCGCCGAGGGGACGGAGCGGCTCGATACGGTACTGTTGCCGATAGAGAGCGCGCTCGCGGAGTGGCCGGACGTGCGCCTGTCCGACGATGCGGCCTACTACCTGCGCCGGGGCCAACCGGTGCTCGTGCCGCACGCCCCGACCCGGGGCTGGGTGCGGCTCTATGCCCGGGATCGGCGCTTCCTCGGGGTGGGCCAGATCCTCGACGATGGACGGGTGGCGCCCCGCAGGCTGGTGAGCGGCGCCTGAGCGCGCCTTGTGCCCCCCGGAGGGGGCGACTACAATGACGGATTGCTATCGCTCGCAGTCCGATTCTGGAGTTATCCATGCCATTCAATCAAGAGCAGAAGTCGCAGATCATCCAGGACTATCAGCGCGGGTCGGACGATACCGGTTCACCCGAGGTGCAGGTCGCGCTGCTCTCGGCGCGCATCGAGTACCTCACCGGACACTTCGCCGTCCACAAGCACGATCATCATTCGCGCCAGGGTCTCCTGCGGCTGGTGAGCCAACGGCGCAAGCTGCTCGACTATCTCAAGCGCACGGCGCACGGTCGTTATCAGGAGCTGATCGCTCGCCTCGGGTTGCGCAGGTAGATCCGGCCTCCGCCCCTTCCTCTCGTCCACCCCCCTCGATACAGGAACGTTCAACGTGAAAGCCGTCAAGAAGACCTTCCAGTACGGTGACCATACCGTCACCCTGGAGACCGGTGAGATCGCCCGCCAGGCGAGCGGCGCCGTGCTTGTCAACATGGCCGATACGGTGGTCCTGGTGACCGCCGTCGGCGTCAAGGAGCCGCGGCCGGGAAGGGGCTTTTTCCCCTTGACGGTGCATTACCAGGAGCGGACCTATTCCGCGGGCAAGATCCCGGGGGGATTCTTCCGGCGCGAGGGGCGCCCGTCCGAGAAAGAGACGCTTACCTCGCGTCTCATCGACCGTCCCCTGCGTCCGCTGTTTCCGAAGGGCTTCCTCAGCGAGGTCCAGATCATCGCCACGGTGATGTCCCTGAATAAGGACGTGGACGCGGACATCCCGGCGATGATCGGTGCATCCGCCGCGCTGGCGATCTCGGGGATCCCCTTCAACGGGCCGATCGGCGCCGCGCGGGTCGGCTACCGCAACGGCGAGTACCTGCTCAACCCCGCGTCGGGCACACTCAAAGAATTGCAGTTGGATCTGGTCGTCGCCGGTACCGAGAACGCCGTGCTGATGGTCGAGTCGGAGGCGAAGGAACTGCCCGAGGAGGTGATGCTCGGCGCGGTGATGTTCGGCCACGAGCAGATGCAATCGGTGATCCGGGCGATTCACGAATTGAAGGCCGAGACCGGCGCACGCGACTGGGACTGGACCGCGCCGCAACCGGACGAGGCGCTCGTCGCGGCGGTGGCCGAAGCCGGCGAAGCGGCGTTGCGCGAGGCCTACGGCATCAAGGATAAGCTGGCGCGCCAGCAGCGCGTGGGCGAAGTGCGCGCCGAGGTGATCGAGCGGCTGGCCGGCGGCGAGAACGCGCGCTGGACCCCGGAGGCGGTGCAGACGGCCTACGAACAGATGGAGAAGCGGATCGTGCGCGGGCAGGTGCTTGCGGGTGAGCAGCGTATCGACGGGCGCGACAACCGCACGGTGCGCCCGATCACGATCCGTACCGGTGTGCTGCCGCGCGCCCACGGCTCGGCCCTGTTCACCCGCGGTGAGACGCAGGCCATCGTGGTCACCACCCTGGGGACCGCGCGCGATGCGCAGATCATCGACGCCATCGAGGGCGAGCGCCGCGAGCCGTTCATGCTGCACTACAACTTTCCGCCGTACTGCGTCGGCGAGACGGGCATGGTCGGCTCGCCCAAGCGGCGCGAGATCGGGCACGGGCGCCTGGCCAAGCGCGGCATCCAGGCGGTGATGCCGACGATGGATCAATTCCCCTATGTGCTGCGCGTCGTTTCGGAGATCACCGAGTCCAACGGTTCCAGTTCCATGGCCTCGGTGTGCGGCACGAGTCTGTCTCTGATGGATGCCGGCGTGCCTATCAAGGCGCCGGTGGCGGGTATCGCCATGGGGCTCATCAAGGAGAACGAGCGGTTCGCGGTGCTCACCGACATCATCGGCGACGAGGACCATCTCGGGGACATGGACTTCAAGGTGGCCGGAACCCGGGACGGGATCACCGCGCTGCAGATGGACATCAAGATCGACGGGATCACCCGCGAGATCATGGATACGGCGCTGCAGCAGGCCCGCGACGCGCGTATGCACATCCTCGACCGGATGCAGGAAGCCATCGCGGCGCCGCGCCCGGAGATGTCCGAGTATGCACCGCGGATCCTCTCGTTTCGCATCGACCCGGAGAAGATCCGCGACGTTATCGGCAAGGGCGGCGTGACGATCCGCGGCCTCACCGAGGAGACCGGCACCACGATCGACATCACCGACGACGGCACCGTGAAGATCGCTTCGGTCGACAGGGCCGACGGCGAGGAGGCGCGGCGTCGCATCGAACTCATCACCGCCGACGTGGAGGTCGGCAAGATCTACGAAGGGCGCGTGGCGAAACTGATGGACTTCGGTGCCTTTGTGACCGTCCTGCCGGGCAAGGACGGGCTCGTGCACATCTCGCAGATCTCCGAGGAACGTGTGCAGAAGGTCAGTGACAAGCTCTCCGAGGGCGACTTCGTGAAGGTCAAGGTCCTGGAGGTGGACAAGCAGGGCCGCATCCGGCTGAGCATCAAGGCGGTGACCGGCTGATCCGCGGCGGCGGGGAAGTGCGGAGAAAGGGGCCGTCGGCCCCTTTCTCATATCCCGCCCTCGGAATCGACCGTGCAGCGCCGGGATCCATCCCACGGCGCGAACCCTCCTTTCGGGTGCAGAGCGCCTTCCCGAGGACCGACTCCCGCATCCGGCGCGTGAATCCTTCCCAGCGCCGGGGCGCGCTCGTATAGTGTAGCCACCACGCGCGGAAGGACGTTTCGCATTGATCGTACGGCGCTATCTGGTCCGCGAGATCGTCGTCCCGTTCCTGGTGGTGGCCGTGATCCTGCTGACGATCTTCGCCAGCCATCGGGTCGCTCTGCTCCTGGCGGACGCATTGTCGACCGGTCTCCCGGGCCGGGTCATCTTCCTCCTGCTCGCGCTCAAGCTGGTCTACTCCCTGGATATCATCCTTCCGATCGCCCTCTATCTCGGGACGTTGATCGCGTTCGGGCGCCTCTACAGCGACCACGAGATGACCGCTCTCGGGGCCTGCGGCGTTCCCGAGCGCCGGATCGTGGGCTCGGTGTTGCTCGTCGCCGGGGTGTTTGCGCTCGGGATCAGCGGGTTGTCGCTCTATGTGAACCCCTGGGCGGCGCAGTTCGGCGACCGCGTTCGGGAGCAGGCGGAGTCGCTCACCGACGTCTCCGGCATCTCTCCCGGTCGATTCCACGAACTGATCGGCGGGCGCGGCGTGATCTACGTGGCGCGGCTCGGACCCGACGCGCGGCGCCTGAAGGATATCTTCATCGACAACAGCCGAAGGCGGGGGACCGATCAGGTCTACCTGGCGCGTACGGGCCGTCTCTATTCCGACGCCGGGACCGGGCGTCGCACGATCATGCTGGAGAATGGCTACCGTTACGACTCCGGCCCGGCGGGTTCCGCCTACCGGGTGATGCGATTCCGGCGCCTGACCACTTGGCTGCGCCGCTCGTCCGCGAACGAGCGCATCCGGAAGCGGAGCGCGATGTCCACGTCCGCGCTTCTCGCCTCTTCGGATCCGCGGGATCGTGCGGAGCTGGAGTGGCGCCTGTCGATGCCGGCGGCGACCCTGATCCTGGCGCTGCTCGCCGTTCCGTTGAGCCGGATGAACCCGCGCCAGGGGCGCTACGCACGGGTATTCATGGCGATCCTGGTCTACGCGGTCTATTACAACCTCCTGGGAGTCGCCAAGTCGTGGGTCGAGCGGGGCAAGCTGGCGCCGGTGCCGGGCCTCGGGTTGGTCCACGCACTGATGCTGTGCGTCGCGATCGGGATGCTGGTCTGGCCATCGGCGGCATTGCGCCTGCGCCGGATGCGGGCGATGCGATGAGGATTCTGGACCGCTATATCGCCGGTCGGGTGGGAATGAGCGTTGTGCTCGTCCTCGCGGGGCTGGTGATCCTGTTCGCGTTCACGAGTTTCCTGGGGGAGTTGAAGAACGTCGGGAAAGGTCACTACACGGTGGGACTCGCACTGGTCTACGTGGCCCTGATGTCGCCGCGCTGGGTCCTGGAACTGTTCCCGGTCTCCGCGCTCCTGGGTTCGGTCATGGCGCTCGGCCTGATGGCCAACGCCAACGAACTCGCGGTATTGCGCAGCGCCGGCCTCTCGATCGGGCGTATCACCTGGCCGGTGCTGAAGGTCGGCGCCTTGTTGATGGTCCTGGCGCTGGCGCTGGGGGAGGGCGTGGCCCCGGCCGCGGAGCGCTACGCCCACGATCTGCGCACGCAGGCGATCACGGGCGAGTCGGCCCTGCGTACCGCGCACGGTGTGTGGACCCGCTACGCAGGCGGTTACCTGCACATCGGCAACGTCCTCGCCGATGACCGGCTCGGTGACGTGACCGTCTACGAACGCGCCGGCCCGGACCGCCTGCGCAGCGTGGTGCGGGCACGGCGCGCGCGTTACGTGCACGGGCGCTGGTTGTTCGAAGGGGTGCGCGAGGTACGCTATTCCAAGGAGGGGCTGGAGCTGCGCACGGCGGCGCGATTGTTCTGGCCCCTGCCCCTCAAGCCCGGACAACTCAAGCGACTCGTCATCCCCCCCAAAGACCTGTCGGTGGCGGGACTCTACGAGTACGTGCGCTATCTGCGCGGCACCGGCCAGGACTCGGGGCGTTACGCGCTCGTCCTGTGGCAGAAGTTGAGCCTGCCCGTGGTCACCGCGGTGATGGTGGTGCTGGCGGTCCCGTTCGTGTTCGGCTCACTGCGCGCGGTCGCCATCGGCCAGCGTATGGTTGCCGCCGCGCTGGTCGGGATCGGCTTCCAACTACTGCAACAGACCGCGGGCCAGGCGACGCTGCTCTACCACCTCCCGCCCTCGCTGGGGGCCTTTCTCCCCGTCGGGCTGGCCCTGGTGCTGGTCGCGGTACTATGGCGCCGGTGCCGATAGCGTGGTGCGCTCCATCGGCTACAGGTACAGTCGCTGCAGCTCCAGGTCCGGTTCGGCGAGAGACCACATCTCGTCGAAGAACCGGAGTCGCCGACGGGCCTCCACCGGGGCATACAGGAACGCCCACCCCTCGTAGCGAAGTTCGGTGGGCCGGAACAGCAGGCCGGCCTCATCCGTCACCAGCAACTGCTCGGTGCCGTCACGGTGCTGGGGATGCGGGCGGCGCAGTTCGATCGTTGTGCTAAGACGCCGCGCCAGTTCCACCAAGCCGTGGCCGCGCGCCATGACGTAGCGCGGCTCGCACACCAGGATTCGCAGGCGGGCGCCGCGGCGTCGGGCGAGCGCGGCCACGGCCTCGAGCAACGCGGGGCGGTCGAAGACCGCCGGTTCGAGGGCGGCGCTGAACAGCGCCAAGCTGCGCTGCGCGGCGCAAGTGAGATCCAGTGCGGCCCGGCGGACGTCGGCGCATCGGCTCAGTGAAGCCCTGGCGCCGGGGGCCGGGGGCCACGGCGCCGATTCGCCGGCGGGCTGTGCGACGGGTTGTGCCAGGGGCCTCTCCTCCGGCGGCGCGGACCGAAGCATCCAACTATTTCATTATCCTCCAGCGCCGGGATCGTTGCGAGGGCGTATCTCCGGGGCCGCCGTGGCGCAGGCCGTGGCGTGGATGCCACGGACTCGCAGGCGTCGGTTGCAGTTTCCAGAGTGCCTGCCGCTATGCGGGGGTGCGCGACAGGGCCGCAGATCCCGATATCGGAGCGCCGCCGGATCCCTTGAGGCCAAGTTCGAAGAGCGTCGGCACCGAGCCGGGACAACATTCATGCCAAGTATTTAAAAAAGCTGCTAACAATAGGAAAAATAAGAAATAATGAAGTATCATTTATTGGGGAATATCCACCGTCGGCGCGGCACGGACTGGGGTATCCGAGGTGGCGGAGCGTGGTACGCATCGCACCTTCGCGCGTCGGATTCCCGGGGCGCAATGCGTCCGTGTTCCAGGGGGGCGAGTTGATGCAGGGCATCCGGTTGTCCGGTCCGCTGGTTCTCTGGAAGCGGGTACCGCTGGCGGGCAAGGCATTGCTCGTTACGCTGCTGGTCGGCTTGGCCGTATGGGTGGTGGCGGATCAGCGTGCAAGCCGTTCGCTCGATAGCATGGTCCGGCACGACCAGGAAGCGCAACTCCAGGTACGCCTGCACACGGATCGAATCCGGTTCGACCGCCGGTTACGGGTGTTTTGCCAAGCCGCAACCGTGCTCGCCGAACGCGCCGCCCTCCAATCGCTCGTCGGTGGTTGGCAAGGGCGTGGACCCGGCCCGTCCGGGCCGGTGCTCTACCACGGCGTTCCCCCTCCGTGGCTCCCCCCGCGGGCGGCCCTGTCGGCGTTAGTCGGCCCCGTGTACGCACTGCTCCTGACCCCCGACGGGCGGACGTGGGAGGCCTACCAAGGCCGTGCGCAGGACCTGCCCCCGGCGCTGTTGCACAGCTCGGCGGGCCTGCTGCGAAGTGCTTCCCGGGAGGACGGCGCGATCGCCGTACTGGACGGCACGCCGTTTCTGGTCACGGCCCGCCCGGTCACGGACCCGTCGGGGAGAGTACGCGCCACGCTGGTGTTGGCGTTGCCGCTGGGTACCGTGTTGAATCGGGTCGTTCAGGAAGACGGCCCCGGGCGCGATTTGCTGGCGTTCCTGTCGGCCGACGGGACGCAGGTGCTGGCGAGCAGCCAACCCACCGTACTTGCGCCGGGCACCGTCCGGAGTGCACTGCGCGGGCGCTTCCTCGTCGCCGACGCCGTACCGGGCGCCGGCGCGAGCGCCGACCCCGCGGAACGGCTGATCCGGGTGGCGCGCGCCGGTGTCCCCGACGTACTGATCGGGCGAATCCTTGCGCAGGCGCGCGATCAGCGCCTGCTCATGGCGTTGGTGTTCGTTCTGGTTTTCGGGTTGCTGCTGCTCTGGATCACTTACCGGATCCGTGCTCTGCACCTGAGGATCGGGGAATTCTCGCGCCGCATGGGTTTGCGGCGTGCCGGTGAAGACGGGTCCGGCGGCGACGAGTTCCGGCTCCTCGAGCACGGGTTCCAGCAATTGATGGAGCACGTCCTGGACGAGACCTCGAATCTGGAGTACCAAGCTCAGCACGATGCACTGACCCGCCTGCCCAATCGTGTCCTGCTCTACGACCGACTGGAACAGGCGGTGTTGGGCAGCGCACGCGACCATCGTTGCTTCTCCCTGATGATGATGGATCTGGATCGGTTCAAAGAGATCAACGACACGCTGGGTCACCACATCGGCGATCTGATGCTCAAGCAGGTCGGAGAACGGCTGCTCGGTGTGTTGCGCAACACCGACACCGTCGCCCGGCTCGGAGGCGATGAATTCGCGGTCCTGCTGCCGGCGGCCGGACTGGAGAGCGCGGTGGCGTTGGCGCGCAAGATCTTCGAGTCGATCGAGCGCCCGTTCGAGGTGGAGGGACACGGGCTCAGCGTCGGCATCAGCATCGGAATCGTCCACTTCCCGACGCACGGCGCCGATGCCAATACCCTGCTGCAGCGGGCCGATGTCGCCATGTATCAGGCCAAGCGTTTCGGAAGCGGCTTCTCGATCTACGACCCGGGCCAGGACGAGCACAGCGTGGAGCGCATCGCCCTGATGAGCGATTTGCGCCGGGCGATCGAGGAGCAGGCCCTGGAACTCTACTTCCAGCCCGAATACGACATGAACACCGGGCACGTGTGTCGCGCCGAGGCCCTGCTGCGCTGGTTCCATCCGAAATTCGGCCCCATCCCGCCCGAGGAGTTCATCCATATCGCCGAGCACACCGGCCTGATCCGGTCCCTGACCGTCTGGGTCCTGAATAGTGCGTTGCGCCAGTGCGCGCGCTGGGTTCAGGGGGGGTTGGATATGGAGGTGTCCGTGAACCTCTCGGTTCGCGACCTGCAGGATCCGGGGCTGCCGGGCATGGTGGAGGGGCTGCTGCACCGATGGCAGGTCGTTCCGAGGCGCCTGATGGTCGAGGTGACCGAGAGCGCGATCATGTCCGATCCCTCGAGTGTGCGGGAAAATCTGCAGCGGCTCAACGGAATGGGCGTGCGTACCTGCATCGATGATTTCGGCACCGGTTACTCCTCGCTCACCTATCTGAAACAGCTTCCGCTACAGGAGATCAAGATCGACCGTGCCTTCGTCATGGATATGGTGCGCGACGACAACGATGCGGTGATCGTGCGTGCGATGATCGACCTCGCGCACAACCTGGGGCTCGGGGTGGTGGCGGAAGGGGTGGAGACGCGCGAGGTTTGGGAATTGCTGGAGATCCTTGGTTGCGATCTCGCGCAGGGCAACTACCTGGGCATCCCCCTGCCGGCGAAGGACTTCATCAACTGGCTGCGGGTCGCGCGCCTCAATCCGCTGGGATCCAACCTGATCCGGGCCCGGACCCGCCCCTGAGCGAAGGGGCGGGTCGCTGCTGCAACCCGCCGTCTTTGCCGAAGCGCGGTCTCGGCGGCGGTCGATCCGGATCCGTTTCCCCGCGGGGCGCGGGAGAGGCGGGGCGCAGCGCCGTTCAGATCGCTTCGGCCTGTTCGACGGCATTGCCGGTGTAGTCCGCGGGGGTGAGTTCGGCGAGCCGCCGCAGGGCTTCCTCGGGGATCTCCAGGCCGGCCAGGAAGCGCCGCAGGACCTCGCGGTCGACGCGCCGGCCGCGGGTGAGTTCCTTGAGCTGCTCGTACGGCCGGGGTACCCCGTGGCGGCGCATCACCGTCTGCACCGCTTCCGCCAGCACTTCCCAGTTCGCATCCAGATCGGCGTCCAGGCGCGCGTCGTCCACGTCCAGTCCGGCGAGGCCCTTCAGACACGAGCGGTAGGCGATCGCGCAGTGGGCGACGCCGACCCCCAGATTGCGCAGTACGGTGGAGTCGCTCAGGTCGCGCTGCCAGCGGGAGACGGGAAGTTTCTCCCCGATGTGGCGCAGCAGCGCGTTGGCCAGCCCGAGGTTGCCCTCGGCGTTCTCGAAGTCGATGGGATTGACCTTGTGCGGCATGGTGGAGGAACCGACCTCGCCGGCGACCGTCCTCTGATGGAAATATCCGAGCGAGATGTAACCCCAGACGTCGCGACAGAAATCGATCAGGACCACGTTGAAGCGGGCCACGGCGTCGAACAGCTCGACCATGTAGTCGTGCGGTTCGATCTGCGTGGTATAGGGGTTCCATTCCAGGCCGAGCCCGCGCACGAATCGTGCGGAGAACCCGGGCCAGTCGACCTCGGGGTAGGCGACACGGTGGGCGTTGAAGTTGCCGACCGCGCCGTTCATCTTGCCGAACAACGTCACCGCCGCGAGTTGGTCGCGCTGGCGCTCGAGGCGGTGGACGAAGTTGGCCAGCTCCTTGCCGAGGGTGGTGGGGGAGGCCGGTTGTCCGTGGGTGCGCGAGAGCATCGCGCGCCGCGCGTGGCGATGGGCGAGATCGCGCAGTACGTCGATCAGTTCGTCCATGGGCGGCAGCAGGGCCTGGGCGCGCGCGGTGCGCAGCATCAGCGCGTAGGCGAGGTTGTTGATGTCCTCGGAGGTGCAGGCGAAGTGAAAGAACTCCCCCACCGCTTCCAGCTCCGCGTTTCCCGCGATCTTTTCCTTGAGAAAATACTCCACGGCCTTGACGTCGTGGTTGGTGGTGCATTCGATGTTCTTCACGCGCCGGGCATCCTCGAGCGTGAAGTGATCGGCGAGCCGCTGCAGGATCGCGCGCGCGCGATCGCTGAGCGGCGCCACCTCGGCGATCGTCGGTGCCTCGGCCAGCGCCTCCAGCCAGCGTACCTCGACCAGGACCCGGTGGCGGATCAGGCCGTACTCCGAAAACAGGGGGCGCAGTTCGTCGGTCTTCGCGCCGTAGCGCCCGTCGATGGGGGACACGGCGGTCAGCGGGGTCAGTTCCATAGGAGGTTCCGGTTCGATGGGGCCGCTTGACGGCGGGCTTCAGGCCGGGTCGGCGGCCAGCAACTGGCGCAGCACGTAGGAGAGAATACCGCCATGGCGGTAGTACTCCCACTCCTGCGGCGTATCGATGCGCACCCGCGCCGAAAACCGCCTCGCGCTCCCGTCGGCGGCGCGCGCGTCCACCGTCACGGTTTCCGGCGCGGCGCCGGCGAGTCCGGTGATCGCGTATTCCTCGCGCCCGTCCAGTCCGAGCGCCTCGGCGCCCTCGCCGTCGTGGAACTGCAGCGGCAGCACGCCCATGCCGATCAGGTTCGAGCGATGGATCCGCTCGTAGCTCTGGGCGAGCACGGCACGCACGCCCAACAGCCGTGGACCCTTGGCCGCCCAGTCACGGCTGGAGCCCGAGCCGTACTCTTTGCCCGCCACCACGATCAGCGGAACGCCTTCCTTACGGTAGTGCATGGCGGCGTCGAAGATCCACATCTGTCCGCCGTCGGGGAGATGGACGGTCCAGCCGCCCTCGGTGTCCGGGGCGAGCCGGTTGCGCAGGCGTACGTTGGCGAACGTCCCGCGCATCATCACCTCGTGGTTGCCGCGCCGGGACCCGTAGGAGTTGAAGTCCACGGGTTGGACGCCATGGGCGATCAGGTGGCCGCCCGCCGGGCTGTCGGGCTGGATCGACCCGGCGGGTGAGATGTGATCGGTGGTGACGCTGTCGCCGAGCAGCGCCAGCACCCGTGCGCCGGTGATGTCGCGCAGCGGCGCGGGTTCACGGTCCATGTCCGTGAAGTAGGGCGGCTGCTTGATGTAGGTGGAAGACTCGTCCCATGCGAAGCGTTCGCCTTCGGGGGTCGCCAGGTCGTTCCAGTGCCGATCGCCGGCGAAGACGTTGCGGTAGGCGCGCTCGAACATGTCCGAATGCACGGCGGCTTCCATCGCCTCATGGATCTCGCGCCGGCTCGGCCAGAGGTCGCGCAGGTAGACCGGCTCGCCGCGCGGGTCGGTGCCGAGCGGCTCGCCGAACAGGTCCGCGTCTATGCGTCCGGCCAGTGCGTAGGCGACCACCAGCGGTGGCGAGACGAGGTAGTTCATGCGCACCTCGGAGTGAATGCGCCCTTCGAAGTTGCGGTTGCCCGAGAGCACCGAGCAGACCATCAGGTCGCCCTCGCGGATCGCGCCGCTCACCGCCTCCGGCAGCGGTCCGGAATTGCCGATGCAGGTCGTGCACCCGTAGCCGACCACGTGGAAACCCAGGGCCTCCAGGTGGCCGAGCAGATCCGCCTTGCGCAGGTATTCGCTGACCACGCGCGAGCCCGGCGCAAGGCTGGTCTTGACCCAGGGACGAACGTTCAGGCCCCGTTCGTGCGCCTTGCGTGCGAGCAGCCCGGCACCGATCATGACCTCCGGGTTCGAGGTATTGGTGCAACTGGTGATCGCGGCGATCACCACGGAGCCGTCGTGCAGTTCGTGCTCGGCGCCGTGCAGGTCGACGGTCACGACGTTGCGCGTGCGCGGATCGTCGACGCCCACCGCCGTGTGGCCCCCCTCGGTCTCGAAACGGGCGGTTTCCCCGTTGCCCTCGGCTCGGGCGCGTCGTTCCTGGGAGAGCGGGTCCAGCGCCTCGCGAAAGGCCTCCCCCGCGTCGCGCAGGGGTATACGGTCCTGGGGGCGCTTGGGGCCGGCGATGCTCGGCTCGACGTCTCCCAGATCCAGTGCGAGCGTGTCGCTGTAGTACGTCGGCGCGTCGCCCGGCTGCCGGAACAGGCCCTGCTCGCGCGCGTAGGCCTCGACCAGCGCGATCTGCTCGGGTGAACGCCCGCTCACCTGCAGGTAGCGCAGGGTCTCGGCGTCGATCGGGAAGATTCCGCAGGTGGCCCCGTACTCCGGCGCCATATTGGCGATGGTGGCGCGGTCGGCGAGCGGGAGGTGGTCGAGCCCGTCGCCGTAGAACTCCACGAACTTGCCCACCACTCCGTGCGTGCGCAGCATCTGGGTGACGGTGAGTACCAGGTCGGTGGCGGTGGCACCCTCCGGCAGCCGGCCGGTGAACTGAAAGCCCACCACTCCCGGGATCAGCATCGACACGGGCTGGCCGAGCATCGCCGCCTCGGCCTCGATGCCTCCGACCCCCCACCCGAGCACGCCCAGGCCGTTGATCATGGTCGTATGCGAATCGGTGCCGACGAGGGTGTCCGGATAGGCCTGCAGGCGTCCGCCGGCACGGCTCGTGAACACCACGTGCGCGAGATACTCGAGGTTGACCTGATGGACGATGCCGGTGTCGGGCGGGACCACCTGGAAGTTGGAGAACGCCTTCTGCCCCCAACGCAGGAAGGCGTAACGCTCGCGGTTGCGCTGGAACTCGAGGTTGGTGTTGAGCTGGTAGGCGTCGTCGGTACCGAAGGCGTCGACCTGTACCGAGTGGTCGATGACGAGTTCCGCGGGCTGCAGCGGATTGATTCGCTTCGGATCGCCGCCCATGGCCTGCATGGCGTCGCGCATTGCGGCAAGGTCCACCACCGCCGGCACGCCCGTGAAATCCTGCAACAGGACCCGGCTCGGCGTGAACGAGATCTCGCGCGGGCCGTGGCTGTCGCCGTCCCAGCCGGCGAGGGCTTCGATATCCGTCGCGGTGACGGTAACGCCGTCCTCGCGGCGCAGCAGATTCTCCAACAGAATCTTGAGCGAGCGGGGCAGCCGTGCCACGTCGAAGCGCTCGGCCAGTTTCGCGAGGCGGTAGATCTCGTAGTCCCGACCCCCGACCGAGAGCGTGCCGCGCGCGCGGAAGGTGTCCTTCATCGCAAGGGTCCCCTTATTAATCGGTGTTAAAGGATCGGGAGGGCCGGCGCGCCGCGTCTGCGGTGCCGCGGGCATTATCCACGGATCGGGTCGCATGCGCACGCCGCTACACTCCCCGGGCGCGACCCGCCATGAGGGAGGCCATGACAATATCATTTATTTCAGTTGGTTAAAATACCCCTTTAAGTGAGGTGCCGAGGAGGTGCGCATCGATGGCCGCGAGCAGCGTGCGCCGCTCGAACAGCAGCCGCAGACGGCTGCCGCCGCACTGACGCCAGAGGACGGCGGAACGGGTCCCGGCGAGGAGCAGGGCGCGGACGAGCGCCGCGGTATCGGGTTGCGCGAGTATTTGCGGGTTGCCCTTGACCAGCACGCGGGGGGAGAGCGTGCCGATGCTCGAGCGATAGAGCTGCGCGAGGTCCGCAATCCCGGTGGGCGCGAAGGGCGCGCGGGCGCCGGTGTCCGCAATGCGTTCGATGCCCCGGCGCAGCGCGCGTTGGAGTTCGGGCGATCGCGCCAGGTGCCGTTCCAGGTAGAGCAGGTTCACGGCGTAGCGGATCGGCTCCAGCCCGTGCGCCCGCGCCGGGTGGAGCAACCGCGTACGCAGCAATCGCAACCCCGGGACCACCCCGCCGACTCCGCCGTAGATCTCCCCGACGACCTGCGGATCGGTATTGAAGATACCCGTGAGCAGTGCGTCACGAGCCGCTTCGTCCACGGTGCGCCCGTGTGCCGCCTCGTCGGCGAGGTGAGTGGCCTGCAGGAGTCCGGCGAGGGCCAGCGCACGGTTACCGGGGGTCGAGTTCATCGGCGCATGGATTCACGCATCCCCCGGGACGGCGGCGATGCGCCCCCCGCCGAGGCAGACTTCGCCGCGGTAGAACACCACCGACTGGCCGGGAGTGACGGCGCGCTGTGCCCGATCGAAGCGCACGAGTGCGGCGTTACCGCCGATCTCCACCACGCACGCCTGATCCGCCTGTCGGTAGCGGATGCGGGCGCTGCAGCGCAGCGGGGACGGCGGGGCCTCACCGGCGATCCAGTGCAGCCCCTCGGCGCGTAGCGCACGATGCTGGAGCCGCGGGTGATCGTGCCCCTGGGCGACGACCAGGACGTTGCGCCCGAAGTCCTTGTCCACCACGTACCAGGGGGTCGCCTGCGCGTCGTGCCGCCCGCCGATGCCCAGTCCGCGCCGCTGTCCCAGTGTGTAGAAGGCCAGGCCCTCGTGGGTTCCCAGCACCGCCCCGTCCGGGGCGCGGATCTCGCCCGGCTCGGCCGGCAGGTAGCGGCGCAGGAACGCGCGGTGATCGTGCTCGCCGATGAAGCAGATTCCGGTGCTGTCTTTCTTGGCGTGCGTGGCGAGGCCGGCCTCGCGCGCGAGGCGCCGTACCTCGTGCTTGCGTAGTCCGCCGAGTGGGAACCATGTCCGCGCGAGCTGGTCCTGGTCCAGCAGGTGGAGGAAATAGGTCTGGTCCTTGTCCGGATCCGCGGCGCGCAGCAGCTCGCAACGCCCGTCGCGCACGCGCAGGCGGGCGTAGTGGCCGGTGGCGATCTGTTCGGCCCCCAGGCGAAGGGCGTGGTCGAGGAACGCACGGAACTTGATCTCCCGGTTGCACAGCACGTCGGGATTGGGCGTACGCCCGGCGCGGTGCTCGGCGAGAAACCGATCGAAGACCCGCTCCCGGTACTGGTCGGAGAAATTCGCGCGGTGCAGCACGATGCCGAGGCGCGTGCACACCGCCTCCGCATCGGCGAGATCCGCGGCGGCGGTGCAATGGCCGTCGACGTCGTCGTCCTCCCAGTTCTTCATGAACAGGGCCGCGACCCGGTGGCCGGCGCGCGCGAGGAGCAGTGCGGCGACCGAGGAGTCCACGCCGCCCGACAGACCGACCATCACGCGGTGCGGAGCGGCGTCGGCCCGGGGTCCGGGCACGGTCTGGGGGGTTGGATCGGAGTTGGCCATGGGAGGGCGCGCGCGGGGCGCGATGCGATACCGATATCTTACTACCCAGTCTAGCCGATTTTCACCGTCCGGATCATCCTTCTTCGCCCGGGCGGGCGGTGCGCATAAAGTGGGGCGATAGGGAGCGATGTGCGGAACGCCCGGTAGGGTCCTCGTCCCACCCGGGCGCGTGTGCGACGGCGTTCGTCGTTCCGCGGGGCGTGATGGTAGAATGCGCTGTTTTCTTTCTCCTCCTTTCAACATGTGGAGCACCCATGGCCTACGAACGAATCACGGTCCCTGACGGGGGCGAGCCGATCGGCGCCGGCTCCGACGGCGTCCTGCAGGTGCCGGATCGGCCGATCCTGCCGTTCATCGAGGGCGACGGTATCGGCGTCGATGTCACGCCGGCCATGCGCCGGGTGGTCGATGCCGCGGTCGCCGCGGCCTACGGCGGGCGGCGTGCCATCGCCTGGATGGAGATCTATGCGGGGGGCAAGGCCAACGCGCTCTACGGCGCGGAGACCTGGCTGCCGCAGGAAACCCTGCGCGCGATGCGCGAGTTCCGGGTGGCCATCAAGGGGCCGTTGACCACCCCGGTCGGCGGCGGGATCCGCTCGCTCAACGTGGCCATGCGCCAGCAGCTCGACCTCTATGTCTGCCTGCGACCCGTGCGCTATTTTCGGGGTACGCCGAGCCCGTTGCGTGAACCGGAACACACCGACATGGTGATCTTCCGCGAGAACTCCGAGGACATCTACGCGGGCATAGAGTGGCCCGCGGGCAGCCCGCAGGCCCGGCGCCTGATCGCCTTTTTGCGCGAACAGCTCGGCGTCGAGGCGATACGTTTTCCCGAGACCTCGGGAATCGGGATCAAGCCCGTCTCGCGCGAGGGCACCCGGCGCCTGGTGCGCAAGGCGATCCGATATGCGCTCGACAACGATCGCTCCTCGGTCACCCTCGTGCACAAGGGCAACATCATGAAGTTCACCGAGGGCGCCTTCAAGACCTGGGGCTACGAGCTGGCGCGCGAGGAGTTCGGGGCCGAAGATCTCGACGGCGGTCCATGGCAGCGCATCGTCAATCCGCGCACCGGGCGCGAGGTGATCATCAAGGACGTGATCGCCGATGCGTTTCTGCAGGAGATCCTCCTGCACCCCACCGCCTACAGCGTCATCGCCACCCTGAACCTGAACGGGGACTACATCTCCGATGCCCTGGCGGCGCAGGTCGGCGGCATCGGCATGGCGCCGGGCGCGAATTTCTCCGACACCGTGGCCCTGTTCGAGGCCACCCATGGCACGGCGCCGGCCCTGGCCGGCAAGGATCAGGCCAACCCCGGCTCGCTGATTCTGTCCGCGGAGATGATGTTGCGCCACCTGGGCTGGACCGAGGCCGCCGGGAACATCATTCGAGGGATCGAGCGGGCGATCGGCGCCAAAACGGTCACCTCCGACCTCGCCGGGCAAATGGATGACGCCACCCGCCTCAGTTGCTCCGGATTCGCCGAGGCGGTGGTGGAGTCGATGGACGCTGCTTAAAGGTCCGTCCGATCTCGATTCTCCGCCCGCTTCGTTACGCACGGATTACTCGGACGGACTCCCGGAGCGTACAGAATCCATCGGCGCCGGCCGATACTCCTGCCAGAGCAGCCGGAGCACCGGTTCGGACGCCGGCCGCGGGTATCGGTGGCACCCCGTCGCGCGACTGCGCGGCGGGGTGGAGGACGCTCGGGATGCGGTATAATTTTACTACAAGTCCCGTTTCAGGAACCGTTCACCGCATCGTGGGCGCATTGTGCGCCGGCCGGGGGTGTGGTACGTCTAAGACCGGCGGCGCGACCCTCTCGCGGCGGTACCCGAACCGGGTCCGCGGGCCCGCAGCCGCCGAGGCCGCGGGGGTGCGCCGATGATCGATCCGGAACACACATCGGGTAGAATGGATCACCATGGAGCGCAAGGACGGGGGAAAACCGGGCGATGGTCTGATCGTCGAGAAGGCGAGGCCGAAGCTCAAGCGCCCGCCTCTCTACAAGGTGGTGTTGCTGAACGACGACTACACGCCCATGGAGTTCGTCGTTCAGGTGCTGGAGCAGTTCTTCGCCATGGGCCGTACCGAGGCGACGCAGATCATGTTGCACGTGCATACACGGGGCAAAGGGGTGTGCGGGGTCTTCTCGCGGGAGATCGCCGAGACCAAGGTGGCGCAGGTGAACGAGTTCTCGCGTCGCCACCAGCACCCGCTGCTGTGCACGATGGAAGAGGCCTAGCCTATCGGACTCAGGGGTTTCTTGCGAGGCGGGCGGAAAATCGAGGGCGGTTTTTCGATCGTTCGAGGGGAATAGCAGGCACCGACCGGCGAGGGCGATTGCAGCGATGGGCCGATCTCGCGCAGCCGCGGTGGCGGCACGACTACCCGGACCGACTCCTGGATTCACGCACCAGATGAGGTAAACGCCATGTTGAGCAAGGAGCTGGAATTCACCCTCAATTTCGCCTTCAAGGAAGCGCGTGAAAAGAGGCACGAATTCATGACGGTCGAGCACCTGCTCCTGGCCCTGCTCGACAATCCCACGGCGCTCGATGTGCTGCGTGCCTGCGGCGCCGACCTGGACCGGCTGAAGAAGGACCTCGGTGGGTTTCTGGAGGAGACCACCCCGCTGCTCCCGCCGCACGATCCCCGCGAGACCCAGCCGACCCTCGCCTTCCAGCGGGTACTCCAGCGCGCCGTTTTCCACGTCCAGTCGGCGGGCAACAAGGAGGTGACCGGCGCCAACGTGCTGGTCGCGATTTTCAGCGAACAGGAATCGCAGGCGGTCTATTTCCTCAACAAGCAGAACGTTACCCGGCTGGACGTGGTCAACTACATCGCGCACGGTATTTCCAAGGTGCACGGCGACGAGGACAGCCCCTCGGCCGCGCCCGAGGAGGAGGCCGGCGCCGAGGCGCCCAACAGGCGCCCGCTGGAGAACTTCGCCACCAATCTCAATCAGCTCGCGCGCCAAGGCAAGATCGATCCCCTGATCGGGCGTCGGCCCGAGGTCGAGCGCACCGTCCAGATTCTGTGCCGGCGCCGCAAGAACAACCCTTTGTTCGTGGGCGAGGCGGGGGTCGGCAAGACCGCGATCGCCGAGGGACTCGCCAAGATGATCGTCGACGGCGAGGTTTCCGATGTTCTCAAGCACAGCACGATCTACGCGCTTGATCTGGGAACGCTGGTCGCGGGCACCAAGTACCGCGGCGACTTCGAGAAGCGGCTCAAGAGCGTGCTTGCGCAACTGCGCAAGGAGCCGGGCGCGGTACTGTTCATCGACGAGATCCACACGATCATCGGTGCGGGCGCCGCATCGGGCGGGGTGATGGACGCCTCGAACCTGATCAAGCCGATGCTCGCCTCGGGCGAATTGAAATGCATCGGTTCCACGACCTATCAGGAATACCGGGGCATCTTCGAGAAGGATCGGGCGCTGGCGCGGCGTTTCCAGAAGATCGACATCTCCGAGCCGACGGTGGAGGAGACGGTGCGGATCCTTCGCGGTCTCAAGAGCCGCTTCGAGGAGCACCACGGCGTCAAGTATTCAGTGCGTGCGCTGCGCGCCGCGGCCGAGTTGTCGGACCGCTACATCAACGACCGCTACCTTCCGGACAAGGCGATCGACGTGATCGACGAAGCGGGTGCGCGTCAGCGTCTGCAGCCCCCCTCGCGGCGCAAGAAGACCGTCGGTGTGAGTGATATCGAGGATATCGTGGCGCGCATCGCACGCATCCCGCCCAAGAGCGTCTCGGCGTCCGACAAGGACGTGCTGCGCACCCTGGAACGCGACCTGAAGATGGTGATCTTCGGCCAGGATCCCGCCATCGAGACGTTGGCCTCGGCGATCAAGATGGCGCGCTCCGGCCTCGGCAATCCGCAGACGCCGATCGGTGCGTTTCTGTTCGCCGGTCCGACCGGGGTCGGAAAGACCGAGGTGACGCGCCAGCTCGCGCGCATCATGGGGATCGAACTGGTCCGCTTCGACATGTCGGAGTATATGGAGCGGCACACCGTCTCGCGGCTCATCGGGGCACCCCCGGGTTACGTGGGCTTCGACCAGGGCGGGTTGCTCACCGAGGCGATCATCAAGCACCCGCATGCCGTGCTGTTGCTCGACGAGATCGAAAAGGCCCACTTGGACGTCTTCAATCTGCTGTTGCAGGTGATGGACCACGGCACGCTGACCGACAACAACGGGCGCAAGGCCGACTTTCGCAGCGTCATCGTCGTGATGACGACCAATGCCGGCGCCGAGCAGATGAGCCGCCCCTCGGTCGGCTTCACGCCGCAGGACCATACTGCGGACGGTATGGAGATCATCCGGCGCACCTTCACCCCGGAATTCCGCAACCGTCTGGATGCGGTGATCCAGTTCCGGGGCCTGGACCCGGCGACGATCGGGCACGTGGTCGACAAGTTCATCTACGAGCTGGAGGCGCAGTTGCAGGAAAAGGGCGTGACCCTGGAGATCGACGCCGCGGCGCGTGCCTGGCTCGCCGAGCGCGGCTATGATCCGAAGATGGGCGCGCGCCCGATGGCGCGGGTGATCCAGGAGAACATCAAGAAGCCGCTTGCCGAGGAGTTGCTGTTCGGTCAGCTCACGGGCGGCGGCCACGTGCACGTACGCACCGAGGACGATGCACTCTCTCTCGACATCCAGGTCGAAGAGGCCGTCCCGTAGCGTCACCGACGCCGGGGGGACCCCTGCGGGAGGGACGGCCCCGGACGGGTCACTTGGTCCGGTAGACGATGCGTCCCTTGGTCAGATCGTAAGGCGTCAACTGAACGGTGACCTTGTCGCCGGTCAGGATGCGGATGTAGTGCTTGCGCATTTTGCCCGAGATGTGTGCGGTTACCGTGTGGCCGTTCTCCAACTCCACGCGGAACATGGTGTTGGGAAGGGTTTCCACCACGGTCCCTTCCATCTCGATGTGGTCTTCTTTCGCCATGGTGTCCCGATATCGGTGAGCGCGGCCCGGCCGAACGCCGGTCCAGCGCGCCATTGTATGCGAAACCGCGTCGAGAACCAATACGCGCGATCTCGTCCTGCGGGGCTGCGCGAGTGTTCGGGTGAATCCGACTCCGTCCCGGCGCCTTCCCGTCAACCGCCGCCGCAGTAGAACGTCCCAAGTCCGACAGACTGCTAACGGGGGCCTTCGCGCCAAGCGCCGTCCCGATAGACTTCAAACGGGCGGAACTGCTCTTTGTAGCGCATCTTGTCGCACTCCGGGATCCAGTAGCCCAGGTAGACCCACGGGTGGCCGTCGCACCGCGCGGCCTCGATCTGCCGGAGGATGGCGTAGATGCCGAGGCCGCGCTCCGGGGCGTCCGGTTCGAAGTAGGTATATACGGCGGAGAGCCCTTGTTCCATGTAGTCCACGACCGCCACCGCCATGAGACGCGCGCCCAGGCGGAATTCATGGAATCGGGTATCACTCCACGGGCTGGTCAGGAACGAGACGTAGCGCTCCGGGTCCGGATCGTCCATGCCGCCGCCCGGGTGGCGGCTGCGGATGTAGCGCCGGTACAGGCGGAAGTGCTCCTCGCGGAATCCGGGCTCCACGACGCGCGTCTCCAGGTCGCGGTTGCGTGCCAAGCAGCGGCGTTGCGAGCGGCGAGGACGGAAGTCGGCGACCGGAATGCGCATGGGTACGCAGGAGTCGCAGCCGGGACAGGCCGGGCGGTACAGATACTGGCCGCTGCGCCGGAACCCATACAGGGCGAGCCGGCCGTACAGGCGGTTGTTTATGACGGCGGTGGGATCGGCGAACAGCGACATCGATTGGCGTTCGGACAGATAACCGCATGCACGCTCGGGACTGGCATAGAAGGCCAGTTCCCGCAGATCCACTGCCGGCCGTGGCGTGTTCCCGGTCATTCGCCTGGCATGTCCCCCCCGGCGGTGCGCCGTGCCGACGCGCACCGTACCGCCCGGGTGTGATAGGTCCCGTTTCCAAGCCTATCACAGGGCATCGCCGGGCGTGGATCCGGCCTCGAGGCGCCAGGGCGCCGTCCGCCCCGGCAGCGCGCACCAGCGCTCCAGGAGCGCGAGGAACTCGGTGCGCGGGAGTGTCTCGACCCCGAGGCGCGCCAAGTGGGGGGACGGAATCTGGGCGTCGATCAACCCGTAGCCCCATGCGCGCAGCATACCGACCAAGTGACAAAGGGCGACCTTGGAGGCGTCCGTGCGCCGGCTGAACATGGACTCGCCGAAGAATACCCGCCCGAGGGCGACCCCATAGAGGCCGCCGACGAGTTTCCCGTCGTGCCAGGCCTCGGCGGAGTGGGCGATACCGAGCCGGTGCAGTCGCCCGTAGGCGGCGCGCATCCCGGAGGTGATCCAGGTACCCTCCTGCCGCGGGCGCGGTTCGGCGCACGCCTCCACCACCGCGTCGAAGGCGTGATCCAGGGTTACCCGGAACACACCCCGGCGCAGGGTCTTGCGCAGGCTGCGCGAGATGTGCAGGCGCTCCGGGAACAACACGGCGCGTGGGTCCGGCGACCACCACAGGATCGGTTGGCCCGCGCTGTACCAGGGGAAGATTCCGTTCCGGTAGGCCCGCACGAGCCGCGCGGGGGAGAGGTCGCCACCGAAGGCGAGCAGCCCATCCGGCTCGCGCAACGCGCGACGCAGGTCCGGAAACGGGGCCTGTGGATCCTCGGGATCGAGCCACGGGAGGGTCAGGGGCATCCGGCCTCTTCGGCGTCCAGGAAACGTTCGGCGTCCAGGGCCGCCATGCAGCCCTGGCCCGCGGCGGTGATCGCCTGGCGGTAGACGTGGTCGGTGACGTCGCCGGCGGCGAACACGCCCGGGACGTCGGTGGCGGTGGCAAATCCGTCGGAGCCCCCGCGCACCTTGATATAGCCGTGATCCATGGGGATCTGATCGGTGAAGATCTCCGTGTTCGGCTTGTGCCCGATGGCGATGAACACCCCTTGGACCTTCAGTTCCTTGGTGCCCTGATCGCGCACGTCCTTGATGCGGACCCCGGTGACGCCGCTGTCGTCGCCCAGCACCTCGTCGAGTACGTGGTTCCACTCGATGCGCACGTTACCGCCCCGGGTCTTCTCCAACAGCCGGTCCTGGAGGATCTTCTCGGCGCGCAACTGGTCGCGTCGATGGACGACCGTCACCTCGGAGCAGATGTTGGAGAGGTACAGCGCCTCCTCGACCGCGGTGTTGCCCCCGCCGATCACCGCCACCGGCTGGTCGCGGTAGAAGAAGCCGTCGCAGGTCGCGCACGCCGACACACCCTTGCCCTTGAAGGCCTCCTCCGAGGGCAGTCCGAGGTACTGCGCGGATGCACCGGTGGCGATGATCAGCGCGTCGCAGGTGAAAGTCGTGCCGTCCCCCTCGAGCCGAAACGGCCGCCGGCCGAGGTCCGTCTTGTGGATCTGCTCGAGGATGATTTCCGTGTTGAATCGCTTGGCGTGCTCGCCCATGCGCTCCATGATCTGCTGGCCCTGCAGGCCTTCCTCGCCGCCCGGCCAGTTCTCCACGTCGGTGGTGGTCATCAACTGGCCGCCCTGCTCGATACCGGTGACCAGCACCGGGCTGAGATTGGCGCGCGCCGCGTAGATCGCGGCGGTGTATCCGGCCGGACCGGAACCGAGGATCAACAGGCGGCAATGGCGGGCTTGGCTCATGTATAATCACTCCTCGACGAATCGGCGAGCGCGCGATCGTGCCGATCGCGACTCTGTCTGCGTCAGCCGCGAGCACTCGCTTTGCGGATCCCGGGGAGACGGAGCGGCAGATGCATCGGGCCCTCGGGTCTAAGCGCGGGAAGGCACCGCCGGCGGGATACTCCGGGCGGTGCATCGGGTAGAGCGATTGTACGGAATGGACCCGATGGGGTAAACCGCCTGCGTATCGGCGTGCCGCGGGAACGCAAGCTACGGGAAGGCCGCGTGGAGGTCTGCACGGAGCCGGTGGGCTCGGGACAGTGGAGATGAACGGAGCGCCGCTCCTGCTCGCGCCGATGAACGCATCGCCGGGCGGCTTGCAGTGCAGATCGGCGCACATCTCCCGCACCGACCAGGGTGGGTGCCTCGAGACCACCCGACCCACCGACTGCGCGAACCTCACCCCTCGCCGGGAAGACGCGATGCACTTCGCGGTGACCAACCTGCCGGGCGCCGTGCCGCGCAGGCGCCGTCCGCGGCACGGATCCCCTATGTGCGGGCGATGGCCCGGGGCGACCGGGAAACGCCCGGTGTTGCGCGCCGCCATCAATGTACAGGCGGGGGAATGGGTTCACCCTGCACTACGTGAAACATTGCAATAGTATTGTATCTATAATAGGTTAACGAATAGTTTTCATAAGCAGGGTGAATTGGCGTGGTGCAGGCGACCCGAAAAAAGACGCGCGCCGTTCCGATCATGCCGCACCTCCACCGGGGCGTGCGCGAGGCGGTCCTGATCCTGTTGGTCGTGGTCGGGATCTACCTGCTGCTGGCGCTGGCCACCTACAGCCCCGCCGATCCCGGCTGGTCGCAGAGTGGCGGCGTGGGCCCGATACGCAACTACGGGGGAGTGGCGGGGGCCTGGTTCGCGGATGTCTTCCTCTCGGTGTTCGGCTACCTCGCGTACCTGTTCCCGGTGATGACCGCTTACAGTGGTTGGCTGGTGTTTCAGGACCGCCTGCGTCCGGAGGGTATCGACGGACGGCTGTTCGCGTTGCGCTGGGCCGGGTTCCTGCTCACCGTCGGGGCCGGCTGCGGGTTGGCGACGCTTCACTTCGCGCGCGGGCCCGTGCCGCTGCCGCAGGGTGCAGGGGGTGTCCTCGGCCACCTCACCGCCACTCACCTGCTGCAGGCGTTCGGCGGGGTGGGGGCGACGCTGCTGTTGCTGGCGCTGTTCCTGGCCGGGGTGACGCTGTTCACGGGCCTGTCCTGGCTCGGGCTCATGGACCGGATCGGGCGCTATGTCCTGGACGGGCTCGGTTTCCTGGTGATCCGCGCGGCACGCCTGCGCGCCGCGTGGGCCACGCGCCGGCTGCGCCGCGAGCGCGAGCGCGGCCGCGAGGAGGAAATCGTACGCGAGTGCGCGGCGACGAAGGCGCGCAGCAAGCCGCGCATCGAGCCGGTACTCCCGCGGGTGGAGCCGAGCCTGCGCGCCGAGAAGGAACGCCAGGTCCCGCTGTTCGAGAGCGCCGAGGATACGGATCTGCCGCCGCTCTCACTGCTCGATCCGCCGGACCCCGATCCGGGCGGCTATTCCACCGGGGCGCTGGAGGCCATGTCGCGCCAGGTCGAGCTGAAGCTGCGCGACTTCGGCGTGGAGGTGACCGTAGAGGCGGTCCATCCGGGCCCGGTGATCACGCGCTTCGAGCTGCAGCTCGCACCCGGTGTAAAGGTGAGCCAGATCTCCAATCTCGCCAAGGATCTCGCGCGCGCTTTGTCCACGGTGAGCGTACGCATCGTCGAGGTCATCCCCGGGAAACCGGTGGTCGGCCTCGAGATCCCCAATGAGGTGCGGCATCTGGTGCGTCTCGGCGAGATCCTCTGCTCGGAGGACTACGACCGCTGTCCCTCGCCGCTTGCGCTGGCGCTCGGCAAGGACATCGGGGGCCGCCCGGTCATTGCGGACCTCGCGCGCATGCCGCACCTGCTGGTCGCCGGCACGACCGGATCGGGCAAATCCGTGGCCCTCAACGCGATGCTGCTGAGCCTGCTCTACAAGGCCGGCCCCAAGCAGGTGCGGCTTATCCTCATCGATCCCAAGATGCTGGAACTCTCCGTCTACGAGGGCGTGCCGCACCTGCTGACGCCGGTGGTCACCGACATGAAGGAGGCGGCCAATGCGCTGCGCTGGTGCGTCGGCGAGATGGAGCGCCGCTATCGGCTGATGGCCGCCCTTGCGGTGCGCAACATCGCCGGCTACAACCGCAAGGTGCAGGAGGCGATCGATCGCAAGGAGCCGATCCCCGATCCGCTGTATGAGGCCGATTCCGGCGCCGATCCCGCCGAGCCGCCGCCGACCCTGCAACTGCTGCCCTGCATCGTCGTGCTCGTCGACGAGTTCGCCGACATGATGATGGTGGTCGGCAAGAAGGTCGAAGAGCTGATCGCGCGCCTCGCCCAGAAGGCGCGCGCCTCGGGCATCCACCTGATCCTTGCTACGCAGCGCCCCTCGGTGGACGTGATCACCGGGCTCATCAAGGCCAATATCCCGACCCGTATCGCCTTCCAGGTCTCGTCCAAGGTGGATTCGCGGACCATCCTCGACCAGATGGGTGCCGAGCAGTTGCTCGGCCACGGCGACATGCTGTACCTGCCGCCGGGCAGCGGCCTGCCGGTGCGGGTGCACGGCGCCTACGTGGCCGACCACGAGGTCCACAAGGTGGTGAGCCGGCTGCGGGGCCGCGGGGCGCCCGAGTACTTCGAGGAGATCCTGCAGGACCGCGAGGAGAGCGCCGTCGTCGGAGCGCCGGACGGCGGTGATGAAAGCGACCCGCTCTACGACCGGGCGGTGCAGATCGTCACCGAGACCCGCAGGGCGTCCATCTCCGGCGTGCAGCGCCGGTTGAAGATCGGCTACAACCGGGCCGCGCGCATGATCGAGGCGATGGAGCAGGCGGGCGTGGTGGGACCGCTGCAGAGCAACGGCGCGCGCGAGGTCCTGGCGGGCCCGCCGCCGGGGGAATGATGGAGCCGCGCACACAGCCGGGGGTCGCGGGGCGGGCCGTGCTGCTGGTGCTGCTCGCGGCGCTGGCGGGCGGGACGGCGTACGCCGGTCGCGCCGCCGATCCGGCGCGGCGCCTGGATGCGTTTCTCCACGGGTTGAAGAGCCTGCAGGCGGATTTCCGCCAATCGGTGGTGGACGATCGCGGGCAGGTGCTCCAGCGCAGCCGCGGCACGCTGTACCTGCAACGGCCCGGGCGCTTCCGCTGGGACTACCGCGCGCCTTCCGAGCTGATCGTCGCCGACGGGCGCAACCTGTGGTTCTACGACCGCGGCCTGGAACAGATCACCGTGCGGCCCCTCAGGGGGGGGCTGGGCAACCTGCCGGTGGCGCTGCTGACGAGCGAGCGATCGGTCCAAAAACGCTTCCACGTAGCCGCTGCGGGGACCGCCGACGGCCTGCACTGGCTGCGGCTCACGCCGCGCGGCAAGGACAGCGGGTTCGAATGGATCCGACTCGGGTTCCGCGGCGATCTGCTGGTGCGCATGGAGCTGCATGACAGCCTGGGGCAGACCACGCGAATCCGCTTCAGCCACGTGCGGCGCAATCCGAAACTCGCCCCCGCCCTGTTCCGGTTCACGCCCCCGCCGGGCGTGGACGTGGCGGGTACGCCGCAACCCTGAGACGGCGGATATGGAACGCACACCGGCGATGACGAGCGCGGTCCCGGATCCCCGTCCCCTGGCCGACCGCATGCGTCCGCGCACGCTGGAGGAGTTCACCGGCCAGGTCCACCTGCTCGCGCCCGGCAAGCCGCTGCGCGAGGCGATCGCCGCGGGCCGCCTGCACTCGATGGTGCTGTGGGGGCCGCCGGGCAGCGGCAAGACCACACTCGCGCGGCTCATGGCTCACATCTGCGGGGCGCAGTTCCTGCAACTCTCGGCGGTGCTCGCCGGCGTCAAGGATATCCGCCAGGCGGTCGAGCGGGCGCGCGCCGCGCTCGGCGAGGGCCGACGCACGGTGCTGTTCGTCGACGAGGTACACCGATTCAACGTCGCGCAACAGGATGCCTTCCTCCCGAGCGTCGAGGACGGCACGCTGATCTTCATCGGCGCAACCACCGAGAACCCTTCCTTCGCGCTGAACAACGCCTTGCTCTCACGCGCCCGGATCTACGTGCTCAAGGCCCTGGCGGCGCCCGAGCTGCGGTGCATCCTCGACCAGGCCCTGGAGGACCCTGAGCGCGGATTGGGCGGGCGCGCGCTGCAGATCGCCGAGGCCGGGCGCGACGCCCTCGCCGCGGCCGCCGACGGGGACGGGCGCCGGGTGCTGAACCTGCTCGAGACCGCCGCCGATCTGGCCGTCGCCGCGGGCGCGACCGAGGTGATCGGCGAGGCCATCGTGCGCGAGGTCACGGCGGGCGGGGTGCGCCGCTTCGACAAGGGCGGTGACGCCTTCTACGATCAGATCTCGGCGCTGCACAAATCGGTGCGCGGATCGGCGCCGGATGCGGCGCTCTACTGGCTGGCGCGCATGCTGGATGGCGGCTGCGATCCCCGCTACATTGCCCGGCGGGTGGTGCGCATGGCCTCCGAGGACATCGGCAACGCCGACCCGCGCGCGCTCGCGCAGGCCCTGGACGCCTGGGAGGTGCAGGAGCGCCTCGGCAGCCCCGAGGGCGAACTGGCGCTCGCGCAGGCGGTGGTCTATCTGGCCTGCGCCCCGAAGAGCAACGCCGTCTACAGCGCCTTCCAGGCGGCGGTCGCGGATGTGCGCGCTCGCGGTTCGCTGGAGGTCCCGGCGCACCTGCGCAACGCGCCGACGCAGCTCATGAAGACGCTGGGCCACGGCAAGGGCTACCGCTACGCGCACGACGAGCCGGACGCCTACGCGGCGGGGGAGCGGTATTTCCCGGAGGCGATGGGCGAGCGGCGCTACTATCGCCCGGTACCGCGCGGCCTCGAGATCCGCATCGGCGAGCGACTCGCGGAGCTGCGCGCGCGCGATCGGCGCGGAGGATCGAAGTAACCGTGTGGTTTCCGGAGCGTATAGACGTGGGATCGGAGTGGTGCGCAGCGATCCTGATCGGGTGTCCCGAGGCGTTTACGATCTGGAGTGTTTCTTGGCTATGATCAAGCCCGGGCTTGTCCAACAAACGGTTCAGATTGTGGTTCGTTCCTCACACAATCCAACCTTATATGGCTTTTACCTTCTGGAAGTATTTGACATCGGGCAACGCCTTGAAATCTGCATCCTGGGTCCAAATCACCGCACTGAACTTTTTTGCTGCTGCATAAACAATGCTGTCCGCCAGTGGTAATTTATGCTTTAACCCATAAACGGCTGCATCGATAGACAAGACACCATCAAGGGAAATGACTTTCCCTTGTTCCATATGAGCAACAGCCTCCAACGCCACATCTTCCCCCCTCTGCCTCATAATGCATTTAAAGACTTCTGTCAGCGTAATACTCGGAACCGCAATTGTATTGGCTTCCAGGAAAATGACCCTGTCGCCATCTGCTTTTAAAATTAACGAGGCTGAAATCGCTTCAGGGTGGTGCATCACCCCTCTGGCCTACAAGATTCTCTGTGTACGCTTCACCTCTGTTGTTCACGTTTGCCACAGTCTCCCTACC